>FTBG01000487.1_pt1 | contig 20090 bp, 10 predicted proteins | sample 1639311 | NCBI WGS metagenome assembly FTBG01 (sample SAMEA3914864, study PRJEB12502) | metagenome | biome: forest; material: soil | place: USA | collected 2012-03-12 | depth 0.3 m | reverse complement strand
GGCGAGCGGGGATAAAGTTCCTCCACATCCCGGCCCACCATGAGCTTGATGATTTCCGTGTTCGGCGTTTCCGCTGGAGTGCCCGAACCGACGCTGCGCCCATTGCGGAGCACGACGAAGCGGTCGCAGACGGCGCGCACCTCTTCGAGAAAATGGGAGATATAGATTAAAGCGAGGCCACGCTGTTTGAGGCGTCGAATCAGGTCGAAAAGCCGCTCCACGTCATTGCGCGCGAGGCTGCTCGTCGGTTCGTCGAGCACGAGCACGCGTGAACCTGCGACCAGCGCCCGGCCGATTTCCACGAGTTGACGATCAGCCGTGGAGAGATGGCGCACCGGGGTCTCCGGACTGATGTCGGGCCGGCCCAGTTCAGCCATGGCATGCGCGGCGCGCTGACGCATTACTTTTCTCTGGACAAATGGCCCGCGTACAGGCTCCGCGCCGAGGGCAATATTTTCCATCACCGTGAGATGCAGCGCGAGCGAAAGCTCCTGGTAGATCATGGCGATGCCCGCGCGGCGGGAATCCGCGGGGTGTTGCGGCGCAAAAGGCTGGCCATCAAGCAACATGCCGCCGCCGTCGGGAGGATGTGCGCCGGCGAGCACTTTCATGAGTGTGCTTTTTCCCGCGCCATTTTCGCCGATCAGCGCGAGGACTTCTCCCGCGCTGACGGAGAGGTCAACTCCGTCAAGGGCTTGAGTAGCGCCGAAATGTTTTCGGACGCCTTGCATGGAGAGAAGCGGGTGGATGGCGGGAAGCTGGGAGGGCTTTAATCTTACACTTTCACTTACACCTACACCCTAGTGGTGCAGGAAAGTTTTGCGGAAACTCTCAACAGCCAGCTACTCACTGCCAAGCCTCAACTTCGTCTCGTTCGCGGTGGTACTTGACTTGCCCTGCGCGGTTCATGTCTCATCCATGCCGGGTCCGGCGTGCCGGTGTGGCACATTGGATCAACCGAAGCTCTCCCTATGAAAAAATTGGCTGTTCTTCTCACCGCATTTGCTCTGTCGGTCGCTGTATCGTCCGCTCAGGATTGGGCGAAAACTCGTTTGGAAAAATCACCGCGTCATCTCGAATTCGTCAAGGTGAAGCATGACAACCGCGAAGTGAATTGTTTCATCGCCTATCCGGAGGTGAAGGAGAAAGCGACCGCTGTCGTGGTCATCCACGAGATTTTTGGATTGAGTGATTGGGTGCGCGGAGTCACCGATCAGCTCGCCGAAGCCGGTTATATTGCCATCGCGCCGGATTTGCTTTCGGGAGTGGGGCCAAACGGAGGGGGCTCGGATGCGTTAGGTGGAGCGGACGGTGTGAGAAAAGTCATCGGTTCGCTTCCGCCCGACCAGATTACCGCCGATCTCAATTCCGTAGTGGATTTCGTTTCAAAGCTGCCTGCGGCCAATGGCAAGGTGGCGGTCGCAGGATTTTGCTGGGGCGGGGGACAGACGTTTCGTTTCGCCACCAATAATCCGCAAATCAAGGCAGCCTGTGCTTTCTACGGCACCGGTCCCGAGAATCCGGCGGACATCGCCAAAATCACCGCGCCGGTTTACGGCTTTTATGCGGGTAACGATGCGCGCGTCGATGCGACGGTGCCAAAAAGCACGGAGCTGATGAAAGCTGCCGGCAAAACCTACGAGCCGGTCACTTACGACGGTGCGGGACATGGTTTCATGCGGGCAGGGGAAGCGCCGGATACAAATGAGCCAAACAAGAAAGCGCGCGATGAGGCGTGGATTCGGCTGAAGGATATTTTGAAAAAGCTATAAGGTGGTTTGCTAGATAGGAAGTTGGAAGGCGTTTCGGGGGCGGCGATGGCGTGTGGAAAATTTCGGCTCGCCGTCTTCCGTTCCAGCAGTTAGTTCCCCGCCAGATATGGGCCAATATCAATCCGCCAATCTTTCCACAGGTGTCTTTGCCGAGCGTCCCGCTCGCAGGATCGGTTGGGTGTTGATTGTCGTGCTCGCCGCGCTCACGACTTTTGCATTTGTGGGACGGCAGCATCGCGCGCAGTTGGAAACGGTCGAGCAGGTGACCGCAGTCGGGGACACGACCTATTTCAAGATGCCGGAAATGACCGAGAAGCCGTCTGCTTTGGCCGTGTCTTTTCAAGGAAAGCAGCTCTATCCGGCCAGCTTCAAGCGCATGGGAAATCGCGATAGCCGAATGCTTCGAGTCGGCACGGATGATTCCGGAGCTTATGGCATCTACGCGGTTCGGGAAGCGATCGACGCTCGGAAAAAGGAGGCTGAAGAGCTCTATCTCAAGCTCGGTCCCGACGAGTATTTGAACGTTCGGTCTGAGGCGCTCCAAATCACGCGATAGCTGTCCGTCTGCCGACAGGGCGAAATTCTCGCAATTTTCTGCGCGTTCGCGGATTGCTGAAACGGCCCCCATCCGGCACAAGAGGGTGTGTGATCTCGGGGTTGTCACGCAATTGTCACAAAGAAGTTGCGTCTTCCTGATGGCCGAATTACAAGGGAAAATAGCGCCACGTGCACCCCGACTCCTCCCTTCTCATGCGCCGTTGCTCCGCATTCCTGCTCGCATTTCTCTTCAGCCTTGTCCTTTCCGGTCTGGCAAGCGCCAGCGCGCCGGTGGTGACCACGCTGTCTCCGTCGGCTGGAAGCACTCTGAATACGACGGCTGGGTTCACTGCGCTAACCGTCACGTTTGACCAACCGGTCGTAAACGTGATTGCCGAAAATCTGTTGATCAACAGCAACCCGGCGCAGTCCGTGACCATTTCGCCGATCATCACCAACGGAACCGTTTGGATCTTTTCCTTCACCCAGCCAGCGCCGGGTACGGTGACGGTCTCCTGGGACCCGGATAATGCCATCGAAGCGCAAAGCGGGGGCACGCCCTTCGGCGACGGATTGACTTATTCCTATACTCTCGCGGATACGACGGCTCCCACAGTCGCGCTCCAGACCCCACCGCCGGGGACCACCGTCAACCGGCTTACGCAAACCGAAGTCACTTTCAGCGAAGCGGTGCAAGGCGTGACCGCGAGCAGCCTGCTCGTCAATGGCGTGGCGGCGACGAGTGTGGCCGGCACCGATGTAGGACCCTACGTGTTTTCGTTTCCGCAACCGCCTAACGGCACCGTTACTTTTCAGTGGGCGCCGTCACAGACGATCACTGATTTCGCGGCAACACCGAACGCTTTTGCCGGGGGAAGCTGGACGGTGACGATGAATACGGCGCAGGCGGTGGGAAACATCGTCATTAACGAATTTCTGACGAGAAACGTTTCTCCGAGCACGTTCGTCGATGAAGACGGGTCATTGAGCCAATGGATCGAGCTCTATAACAAGGGGGCGACGAGTGTGAATCTGGCGGGCTGGTCCTTGAGTGATGACGCCAGTAATTCCGATCTCTGGGTTTTCCCTTCGGGCTCGCAATCCGTGATTCCCGCGGGCGGATACATGGTCATCTGGGCCGATGGCAAGGATCGCAAGAACCCGACGTCGCCCGCCAAGATGCACACGAATTTTACGATCACGCAGGCGGGAGAATATCTGGGGCTGTTCAGCGCGGAATTGCCGCGAGCGGCGGTTTCGCAGTATTCGCCGACCTACCCGCAGCAGCGGGCCAATATCAGCTACGGCTTCGATTCAAGTAACGCTCTGAAATATTTCAACACGCCCACTCCTGGGACTGCCAATGGCACGAGTACTATTAGCGGGACCACTTCGGACATCAATTTCAGCGTCAATCACGGTTACTTTAGCGGACCGTTCAATTTGGTGCTCTCGACGCCGACATCGGGAGCAACGATCCAGTACACGACCGACGGGAGTGTTCCGACCCTGGCGAATGGGACGACCTATTCGGCGCCGATCACCATCAGCGCGACTACGGTGATCCGTGCGGCGGCGTTTGGGACAAACATGCTTCCGTCGAACGTTTCCACGCAGACCTATATCTTTGTCTCCAGCGTGCTGACGCAGCCGTCGAATCCTCCGGGTTATCCGATTCAATTCACAGGGTATCCGCTCAATAACACCTGGATTGATACGGGCTCATACAGCCCGGCCAACGTGCTCAACGGCAGCCAATGCTACTATCAGATGGATCAGGGAATTGTGGCGAGCGATTCGGCATTCATCAAAGCCGGCTTGCTGGAGTTGCCGAGCGTGTGCATCAACATGCCGATCGCGGATTTCTTCAGTCAAAATACCGGGATCTATACTCACCCGTTGGAAAAAGGATCGCAGTGGGAGCGGGCCTGCTCTGTGGAGATGATTTATCCAAATGGGTCGGTCGACGATTTCCAGGTCAATGCGGGGGTGCAGATTCAGGGTGGTTCCAGCCGCGATCCGGTGAAGAATTTCAAGCACTCATTCCGCATTCTTTTCAAGGGAACTTATGGGGATGGGACCTTGAATAAAGCCGTCCTGCCCGGGACCACGGTGGCGAATTTTAACGATCTCGATGTGGATGGTGGTTCAAACGACACCTGGGATTACGTGGGTGGGAGTTCGCAGGTGGATCAAAGAACGCGCGCACAGCAGACGCACGATGCTTTTGCCAGCGATCTGCTGAATGCGATGGGATGGCCTTCGTTTCACAGCAAGTTTATCAATCTCTATTTAAACGGCCTCTATTTTGGCGTGCTCTACCTGCACGAGCGGCCCGACCAGTCTTTTTGTGCCAATTATTTTGGGGGAGACAAAAGCGAGTACGACGTGCTCCGAATCACGACCACTAGTTTGGAAGTGGAGGGCGCCAACGGATTTATCACTACTTCATCACTGAGCACTTCTTCTCCGGATTATACTTACTACCTGCAGTGGAAGAACATGTTCAATTTTCTCAGTTCGAAGGCGGACAATCTTTCCGATAATGCAGACTACGCGACGATGCAGCAATACGTCGATGTCGATGCCTTTGCGGATTACATGATTGCCAATCTCTATACGAACAACACGGATTGGCCCTCGCACAATTTCTACGCGGGCCGGCATCGGGTGAATGGCGGAAAATTCTATTTCTCGATGTGGGACGCGGAGCATGTGCTGGAATCGAAACTCTCAATGGCTGAACTGGATAACTATCCATCGGGCACACCGGGCGAAATCTGGAGAGCATTGAAGACCAATGCGGAATTCAAACTTTTGTTCGCGGATCACGTGCAAAAGCATTTCTTCAACGGCGGCGTGCTCTACGTGAACCCAAGTGCTACGATTTACAATCCGAGCAGCCCACAGAATAACATCCCAGCCTCGTATTACGTGGTTCGCACGAACGAGATTAACAACGCCATCGCGGCCGAATCCGCCAAGTGGGGAGCCTATACGCAGTTCTACGGGAACAATGGCAGTAATCCGTCTCCGGGATTTCAAACGCCGGGCACTTATACCCGCACGACATGGATGCAGACCCTGAATGATCTGCTCGGAACGAATGTTCTCGGCGGTCCCACCCCAAGCACGGGTGATGCGTCCTACAATTTTCTCTCCACGCAATCGGCGTTTGCCGTCACGCGGTTCCAACAAGTGTCGGAAGGTCTCTTCCCCGCAAATAGCGCCAGCGCGCCATTGCTGAATCAGTTCGGAGGCCGGGTTCCGGCGGGTTTTCAATTAACGTTGTCGCTGCCCACGGGAACGAACGCAACGAACGGCACGATCTATTATACGACCGATGGTTCGGATCCACGGCTCTTCGGAAGCGGGCTGCCGGCTACCGCGGCCAACGGTGGAACGGCGCTAGCGTACACAGGCCCGATCACTATGAATGCCGGCGCGACCCTCAAAGCGCGCATTCTCAATACCGGCTCGGTGTGGAGTGCCTTGACGCGTGCGGATTTCACCGTGGGAGCACCGGTGGTGCCGGTGAAAATTACCGAGCTGATGTATAAGCCAAGCGGTGGCTCCCAATACGAATTCGTAGAAATTCAAAACGTGGGAACCGTGGATGTGAATATCGGCTCCTACTCTTTCGATGGCATCGAATATCTTTTCCCGCCAAATACGATCATTAGCGCAGGGCAGCGGATGGTAGTCGGTTCCAATAGCAATATCGCGCAATGGCAGGCTCGTTATCCGAGCGTGGTGCCCATTGGTTACTTTAATGGCTCGCTCGATAACAGCGGGGAGCGCATCGCCTTGCTTGATTCGAAAGGCAGGGTGATCGATGCGGTAAACTATCTTCCCAATAGCGGCTGGCCGACGGCGCCATCGACAAATGGTAATTCGCTCGAACGGACCGATCCCTTTGGCAATTCGGATGATCCGACAAACTGGCACGCCAGCGCTGCATCCAATGGTACGCCCGGCCTGGCCAACTCCACGCCTTCCGGAGGCAATTTCGAGCTGAGCGAGATCATGGCCAGCAATGTTTCCGCCGTGAATAATGGCGGCACTTTCCCGCCTTGGATCGAGGTTCACAACACCACCGGGAGCAGCGCCAGCATCGCCGGCTGGAGTGTGAGCAACGACGGCACGCCGCGCAAATACACTTTCCCGGCGGGGACGACGATTCCCGCAAACGGTTACTTGGTGATATGGTGCGATAGCGCCGCCAGCGCGCCTGGATTGCACACGGGCTTCGGGCTTTCCGCCACTGGCGACAAGGTGCAGCTTTACGACGCCAGCTCCACGCCGGTGTGGAAGGATGGTGTTCTCTTCGGCAACCAGGTGGCGGATTACACTATTGGAAAAATCACCGGTATCTGGCAGTTGAACAACCCGACGCCGAGCGCCGCCAATAGCCCTGCGAGCGTGGCGGCATCGACGGATGTGGTCATTAACGAATGGATGGCCAATCCGCTGCCGCCGAATTCGAGCTGGATCGAGCTTTATAACAAAAATGCCAGCCTGCCGGCGGCGTTGCGCGGAGATTATTTGCAGACCAGCACGGATTTATTTCCCATCACCGCGCTTACTTTCATTCCACCGCATGGTTACTTGCAGCTCTTCACGGACGAGCAGGTGGGGGTGAATCACGTGGACTTTTTCCTCCCGGCAAGTGGAACGAGCCTGTCGCTTTTGGATAGCGGCGGAAATACCGCCAGTACCGTTACTTTTGGAGCGCAAACGCAGAATGTCTCACAAGGACGCTCTACGGATGGTGGTGGATCGATTGTCAGCTTCCCGAATGGCGGCACTCCTGCGTCCGGCAATTTCGTCAATAGCTACACTGGCCCGGCGATCAATGAAGTGCTGGCCTTCAATTCCAACGGCCTCCAGGCCCCTTGGGGAACACGTGCGGGTTGGGTGGAGCTCTTCAACAGCAGCGGGAGCAGCTTCGACCTGAGCGGCTATCGCCTCGGTGCTGTCAATAACGCCGGCACGGCCTGGGCATTCCCCACCGGCAGTGTGCTGGCGGCGAATAACTATCTTTTGGTGTGGTTTGATGCAAGCCAGCCCGCGAGCACCAGCTTTGGCACCGATATGAATGCCGGAGTTGCGCTCAACGGAGTGAGCGGGGGAGTTTACTTGTATAACTCGGCTGGGCAGCTAATGAACCTCATCGAGTACGGGTTCCAAATCACCGATAAATCGATCGGCTTCTCCAGCGGACACTGGAACCTGATGGCTTCCGCAACACCGCGCGCGGCCAATAGCAGCGCCGCGACGCTAGGCAGTGTCAGCAATCTGCGCGTGAATGAATGGCTGGCGGCAGAATCGACCGGCAACGATTGGTTTGAACTCTATAATCTCGACGCCAATCCGGTGAATATGGCGGGACTTTATTTAACGGATGATCCTTCAACAGCGGGACAAACGCAGTTTCAAGTCGGCGCGCTGAGTTTCATCAACGGGAATGGTTGGGTGAGGTGGGAAGCCGACAGCGCGGTGCAGCTTGGGCGCAATCACGTGAACTTCAACCTCAGCGCGAGCGGCGAATACATCCTCATTTCAAATAACGACGCAAATCTCACCCCAATCGATGCGGTGAGCTTCGGTCCGCAGAATACGGATGTATCGCAGGGGAGAATTCCCGACGGCGCGGCGAATATTGTTTCCATGCCGGGTTCACCGACACCGGGCGCCAGGAACGTGTTGCTTCCTGCACCCATGGTGACTACCCAGCCGACCAACCAGTCCGTTAACGTTGGGAGTTCGGCAACGTTTCTTGCAGACGGGACGGGATCGAATCCCTTGACGTTTCAATGGCAACTCAATGGCGTGAATATCGCTGGGGCGACGTCGAAAACGCTTTCGATCAACCCGGCGAACGTCGCTAGCGACGGCATCTACACGTGCGTGCTTACCAATACGGCGGGTACGGCGGTAAGCAATCCGGCGAAGCTCACGGTGAACGCCAGTTTTTCGCAATGGGAATCGTATTACTTTACTGCCGGTGAACTGGGCGACCCATCGGTCAGTGGTGCCAATGCAGATCCCGATAAAGACGGCATTTCGAATCTCCAGGAGTTCTTCCATCATATCAATCCTCGGCAGGCAGCCACGGCGGCGGATCGGGCAGCGTTGCCGCAGGTGGGTTACGAAAGCGGGTCGACGACGTACGTGACCCTCACTTTCCGGCAGGCGGCGGGTGCGGTCTTTACGGGAGTCGCCCTTCAGGCTTCCACGGCGCTGGAAATCGGATGGAGCACGGTAACCCCCGATGTAATCCAGAATCTCGGCAACGATCCAGTGACTGGCGACCCGATTGTAAAGTGGAAGGTGATCGTGCAGCCAGGGCAGGGGAAAAAGTTCCTGCGGCTGCAGATCACGCAGTAGCGAGGGCTCCGTTCGGCGGCATTAGTCGTCAGGTTTGGTGTACTTGCAGGTGCTGAACCGCATGCTTGGGGAAGTTACGTTTTGTCCCCGGCGCGCAGCGGAAATGGAAATATTTTGTCCCTCCGAGTCGCATTGGCACGCCCGTAGCTATGCAGCCCAACCGTGAGCGAGGGGGCTGCCCGACACCCCGGGAAAGTCCCTGAGCTCACCGAAGTTATAAATTAAATACCGGCAATTGGAGCCCACCCCGTCAATGCTACCGCCTAGGCCAGTGCCTGACGGAGGCGATGATCCGAACAGCCTGTCGCGAGCGCCCACCCTGCTCCGACAGGCTGTTTTGCGTTTCGGGGATCGCTTCTATTTCCAGCGTATTTCATCCTGCTGCGCCTGTTGGATGGCTAGATAGGAAACGTCAGGAGGGAACCCTCCGGAAGAGGCTTCGTGGTTTGATTTCGACGGCCGCCGACTTTCTTCAGCGATCTATCGTGGCACGATGTACAAAAATACCCGGCAGGAAAATCCTCCGCGATCGCGGCAATTTTTCCCACAAAGATGCCATGCCGGAAGGCCTTGGTGAAATGTCTGACAACAGATCGTTTAACGGAGGGAAATTTTTTTCCGAAAAATGCTTCAGTGGCTTCGTGGGAGAAGGGCGAAAATTTGAAGGCTGGCATTCGCACCCGGGCAGGAGTACCATTCCAGCCCCTTTATACCGAAGTTTATGAGCGCACCACGAGTCACCATCTACGACACCACCCTTCGCGACGGCACGCAAGGGACGGGCATTTCGTTCAGTGTGGTGGACAAAATTCGTGTTGCGGAGCGATTGGATGAATTTGGTGTGCACTACATCGAAGGCGGCTGGCCGGGCTCGAACCCGAAGGATGAAGCTTTTTTCGCCGAAGCCGCCCAGCGGACCTGGAAGAACGCCAAGATCACTGCTTTTGGGATGACCCGCCGCGGCCGCATGAAGGTCGAAGATGACGACCAGGTGCGGAAGCTCATCGACGCCCGCACGCCAGCTGTGACCATCGTCGGCAAGACCTGGCCGCTGCACGTCACCGAGGTTTTCCAGGTGAGCCTGGAGGAAAATCTGGCCATGATCAGGGATACTGTGGCCTATCTGAAAAAGCAGGGGCTCGAGGTACTTTACGATGCCGAGCATTTTTTCGATTCGTTTCGGGAGGATCCGAAGTATTCGCTAGCCACGATCAAGGCCGCGCATGATGCCGGTGCTGACCTTGTCGTGCTTTGCGACACCAATGGCGGTTCGTTGCCGGAGTGGGTGGAAAAGGCCGCGCGTGAGGCCATGGCAGTCCTGGGCCGGCCTGTGGGCATCCATACCCATGATGATTCCGGCCTCGGGGTTGCGAATGCTCTGGCAGCGGTATCCGCCGGCGCTTGCCAGGTGCAGGGAACGATCAACGGCTACGGCGAGCGTGTGGGAAATTGCAACCTTACTACGGTGATGCCGAATCTTCAGGTCAAGATGGGTATCGATCTCGGGCTCGATCTGACCCGCTTGCGCGATCTTTCCACGTTCGTGGACGAACTCGCCAACGTACAGCATCACATCCGCGCACCGTATGTGGGTTCGGCGGCTTTCACGCATAAGGGCGGCTTGCACGTACACGCGGTGCAGAAGCTCGCGCGTACCTACGAGCATGTGGACCCGGCTTTGGTCGGAAACGAGCGCGTGATCACGATCTCGGATATGTCGGGACAGTCCAACGTGATCATGAAGGCGGAGACGATGGGCTTCAAATTGCAGAAGGGCGCGCCGGAGGTGACAAAGATCCTCACCGAGCTGAAACGGCTGGAAAGCGAAGGATATGAATTTGAAGCGGCCGAAGGGTCGTTTGACCTGCTCATCCGCAAATGCCTCGGGAAGCATCATCCGCTTTTCGATTTGCTGGAGTATCACTGCTCATTCCGGCACGCAGGCAGCGGGGCATTTACCACATGCGAAGCAACGGTAAAACTAGTTGTCGGCGACACGCGGGAATACACGGTGGCGGAAGGCGACGGTCCCGTGAATGCTCTGGACGCGGCGCTGCGCAAGGCGTTGCGCCCGTTCTATCCGCAGATCGATGAAATCCAGCTTCAGGACTACAAAGTGCGGATCATCAATTCCCAGAAAGGCACCGCGGCCCGCACGCGGGTGTTGATCCTTTCGACGGATGGCCCGCAAAGCTGGGGCACGGTCGGCGTGAGCGACAATATCATCGAAGCAAGCTGGCTCGCGCTGGTGGATAGCTTCGAATACCGGCTCAAGTAACTGCGCCGCAGTTAAGGGAGCGCTGATTGAGTGAACCGGCCTTTCCTGGGAACGCCAATCTCCCGATTGGCGAGTTTCCGATCCGATATGTCATTCCAAACATTTTGCGACTTGATCCAATCGCACTTAGGAAAACGGTCCTGACATTCCAGCAACTCGCCAATCGGGAGATTGGCGTTCCCGGGAAGGCCGGTCTGCTCAATCAGCGTTTCCTACGTTTCACGCAGCCCGGTAGCGATGGGCAACCGGGCTGCGCGTATTCCGGGAAAGATGCCGCCGATCAAGCCGAGCACGGCGGCCCAGGCGATGGCCTGGGCCAGCAGGCGAGGAGTGACCGCGAAAGCAAAGGTTACTTGACTAAACGTCTGGAAATTCAGCGTGGATGCCGTGAAGCCATCGAAAGCCGCATAAGCGCCGGCGCTGCCGATGATTCCACCGGCGAGAGCAAGCGCGAGCGACTCCAGCAGCACCGAGAGCACGACGGGCCCGGAACCGAAGCCCAGCGCACGCAGCGTGGCGATCTCGCGGGTCCTCGCGGCCACGGCGCTATACATGGTATTCAGTGCGCCGAAGAGCGCGCCGATGGCCATCATGGAGGTGATGAAGATGCCGATTTTACTAATGAACTCGGTTTCCACCGACGATTGCTCTGCGTAAAAATCGGCTAACCGGGACACTTTCACTTTGAGTTGGGGATTAGCCGTGAGCGCGTCTTTGAAAGCCGTGAAAGCATCCGGAGAAGCGAGCTTCGCGTACACCGATTGAAAACTATCCGGCCGATGATACGCCGGTTGAAGCACGGCGGCGTCACACCAGACTTCGGATTCTGCCAATCCGCCGCCTGAGGTGAAAATCCCCACAATGCGCCAGACGTTTTGGCCGATCTTAACGTCGCGGTCCATTTCGAGACCCTCAAATTCGCGGGCAGCGCCGGCGCCGATGATGACTTCGTTTTTACCCGGTTCAAACCGGCGGCCTTGAACCATGCGCATGTGATCGCGGAGGTCGAAGCCGTGCGGTTCCACCCCGCGCAGCGGCACATTGGCGCTGGTGTGCGTAGAGCGCTTTGGCAAATCGATTATGACAAGTAACTCCGACGAAACGAGCGGGCCCTGGGCATCGCGGGCGATGCCGGGTGCGTCGCTGACGAGGCGCGCTTCATCGCGCGAGATGCCGCTGGTGAGTTCGGAATTGGCCCCGCTGCGCGTGACGATAGCGACATCCGGAGAACCGGAGGCCATCATCGTACGGCGAAATCCTTCGGCGATGGCCAGCACGCCCACGAGCACGGCGACTACGCCGGCGATGCCCATGATGGCCGCGGCGGAGGCGCCTTTGCGCTCGGGAAGAGCTCGCAGGTTGACCAGGGCGATGGAGAGGATTTGGGAAAACATGGAAAAAGGGACTTTCGGAGAATCTCTCAGCTACCAACTGCCAGCTACCAACGTCCAATATCGTCTGTGAATCACGGCGTTCATATAGGGCCTTATGGGTCTCGTAGCTCTCATCAACCCCCGCGCCGCAGTGCCTCCGCGATTCGCAAGCGCATCGCCTGCCATGCGGGAAATGCCCCGGCGATGATGCCGAGCGCCGCGATGAAGCCAAAGCCAATGGCCACATCTTTTATCGGCAGAAAAAGGTTAGGCAGGACATTCGGAGCAGGGTTTCCCGCGGAGAGGATGCCGTAGGCGAGGCCCAGCCCCGCGCAGCCACCGAGGAGCGTAATGGTGCACGATTCGAGCATCACGAGCACGAGCACAAGTTCGTCCGTAAATCCCATCGCTTTGAGCACGCCGATTTCTTCGGTCCGCTCCCGCACGGCTTGCGCCATGGTATTTCCAGCCACAAGTAATATGGTGAAAAAGACGGCACTCAAAACGCCGGTGACAATCGCACCGATGTCTCCCATTTGCTGAGCGAAGCCGGCGGCGAAAGCGCCTTCCGGCTCCGCTTTTGTTTCATAAGGTGAATTGGCAAATTCCGCGTCGATCTTTTTCGCGATCTCCGCCGTTTGGTTCTGATCCTTCACGCGCACCGCGATCCATCCGATCTCTCCTTTGCCGCGCGTGCGGGCTTCGTCGAAATAGTCATAGCGAAAGAAAAAGCCTGTGGTGTCGGTGTTCTTTTTTGCGCCGTCATAGATGCCGACGATTTCGAAATCCCAGTGAGACTGGTTTTCCGGCTGGCCCCAGATCGGTGAAGTAAGCGGAATGTGATCGCCGAGTTTCCAGCCGAAGCGATTGATGGTGGAGCGGCCGACGATCGCGCCATTGCGCGTGTGCTCCCATGCTTCTTTCTGCGCGGGCGGCAGGACATTTTCCGGAAACATCGCGAGGAATTTCTCCGGTTCCACAGCGATGCTGGGAAAGAAATTCTTGGGATCTTGATAGATGCCGTTGAACCACGATTGATGTGCGGTCGCGGCCACGCCGGGCATGCTGGCAATGCGCTCGTCGTAGCTCACGGGCAGCGATTGAATGATCGAGACCTTGTGGCGCACCACGAGGCGGTTGGCATCGGCCATATTCACGCCGCCGACCAAGGCCTCCTTGATCGCGCAAAGGCAGCCGTACAACAGGAACGCTACAAGTAACGAGAGCACCGTCAAGACGGTGCGGAGCTTTTTCCGCTTCAGATTGCTCCAGACCAGGCCGAGGAATTTCATGCCTGTGGTTCGGTGGAAAGCTGGCCTTTTTCGAGATAAACGGTGTGCGAAGCGCGGGCGGAGGCGTGCGGATCGTGCGTTACCATGATGATGGTCTTGCCGTGCTCACGATTCAGAGCCTGGAGCAGGCTCAGGATTTCATCGCCGGATTTGCGATCCAGATCGCCGGTGGGTTCGTCGCAAAGTAACAGCGTGGGATCGGTCACAATGGCCCGCGCGATACCCACGCGCTGCTGTTCGCCGCCGGAGAGTTGTCGCGGATGATGCCCTTTTCGGTGGGAAAGCCCCACGACTTCGAGGGCCGTTTCCACGTGCTTCTGGCGTTCGCTTTTGGAGAGATGAGTGAGCAGCAGTGGGAGTTCCACGTTTCGCTCCGCGGTGAGCACGGCCATGAGATTGTAGAACTGGAAGACAAATCCGACGTGTCTCGCGCGCCAGGCGGCCAGTTCACGGCTGGAAAGCTGGTCGATGCGTTCGCCGCCGATTTCCACCTGGCCTTCGCCGGGCCGGTCGAGACCGCCGATTAGATTTAACAAAGTCGATTTGCCCGAGCCTGAAGGGCCCATGAGCGCCAGAAATTCACCTTGCTTCACTTCGAGGTTTAAACCGGTCAGCACGTGAATGTCCTCCGAGCCGCGGCGAAACGTTTTCGTGACTTGTTTAATGCGAACGAGGGCCTCGGGGGCCGGGGCATTGCTCATAAAGTTTTCTCAGTGACGCGGGCGCCTTCCGTTAGCTGGGGTGGGGGATTGATGACAACCTTTTCTCCTTCATTCAAGCCCGCGGTGACTGCGGCTTCGCCGCCCTGGGTGCCGGCGAGCGTCACGGCCCGGCGCTCCGCCTTGCCATCACGCACCACCCACACGACATCGCGTCCATCCGCTTTTTGCACCGCATTAGCAGGAATCGTTATGCTTTGTTGCGCGGCTTTGCCTTGGTTCGCCTCTGCGCTCTGAAAAGCGACCTTCACCCCCATATCAGGAAGAATGCGGGGATCGAGCTGATTGAAACCGACGCGCACTTTCACTGTCGCTTTTTGCCGATCCGCCGTCGGAATGATGGCGATCACTTTCGAGGGAATGCGCCACTCGGGGTAAGCATCGAGGACGGCTTCCACGGGCTGATGTGCCTGAATGCGATGAATATAACTTTCATTCACATCCACTTCGATCTCCAGCGATGACATATCGACCACGGTGCAAATCCCGGTGCGCGTAAAGCCACCGACCGACATGGGGGAGATCATCTCGCCGGGTTGCGCGTTCTTTGAAGTAACGACGCCGCCAAACGGCGCGCGGATAATTGTGTCATCGAGCTGCTGCTTCCACTCGGCAAGCTGGCGTTCGGCTACGGCGATATCCGCCGTCTGTCGCACGAGCCGGCCTTCGAGTGCGCGCGATTCCATTTCGGCGCGCCGCAGATCGGAGTCGCTCACGACCTTGGTCGATGCGAGATCGGTAAAGCGTTTCAATTCACGCTGGGCGAAAGCTAGATTGGGTTTGGTTTCTTCCACGGCTTTGCGGGCGGCATCCAATTGCGCTTCCGATAAATGTAAACTCGCCTCGACATTCGAGGCATCCAAACGAGCCAGCACCTGGTCAGGTTCGACTTTCATCCCTTCCTCCACGAGCATCTCCATGACTTTGCCAGTCACTTTGGAGGAGACGGTCGCGGCACGACGGGCGGTGACATAGCCGGATGCGTTGAGCAAAGTGTGATCGCTATGATTAGCGCTGGTCTGCTCTCTGGCGATTGCAGTTTGCACTACCAGCCCTTGCGACCCCCGGGTCCACCAGAACGCGCCCGCGGCGATCAGCGCCAGCACGAGCAAAGCCGTCGGCAGCCAGGAGCGAGACGTGGGCTTTTTGACGTGATCGCGATGGATGCGCAATCGGTCGAGTGTGGCCTTTTCGGTGGACATGAAAGATAAGGAAGAAAGCGAACCTAGCGCGAAATGACCAGAGAGAAAGCTGAATGCAGGTTTTTGCTCACGCCTTGAAATCAGGGGAAGCCTCTCCGGCTACACATTCCCCGCGGAAGACCGAGCGCTGGTGGGGCCGGCTGTCCTCAGCCGGCCAGAGTGTGTTGAATTCACTTATCGCTCGGGTGAATAAGTATGCGTGCGTTACTTTATTGGAAACGCTTTCGTTCATCGATATCCATTTTTGCATTCAAGCCGCATTGGCCGCCTGCTCGCCCGGCCAACAACATCCACTTGTCCCCTCCGCCTCCTCGGAGCACAGTCGGCCCCACCAGTCTTTGCTTTCAGCACGCGGCGGCAGCCCTCCCGGGAACGCCAATCTCCAGATTGGCGAGTTTAACCAGGGAGTTTGCCGTCGTGATTATGTTAAATCACCGCTACCGAACTATCGATGCCCTTCCGCATTGGCGCCATAGATTGCTTCGACGCCCACTGCGAGTGCCAGCACTGCGGCACCAAATCCACACACGCCGCGCCAACCCGCCAGATGCCAGCAAATCGCGCCTAGATACGATCCGAGGCCGCCGCCGACAAAGTAACAGAACATATACACCATGTTCAATCGGCTCCGGGCGCTGGGATCGATACTATAAATGCGCGTTTGATTGGAGACGTGGCCGCTTTGCACGCCGAGGTCCATGAGGACGACGCCCACGATCAACCCGGCGAGCGTGGTGCCGAAGAAGCCCATGAAGATAAACGAAGCGAGAGATAGCCAGAGGGCGATGCGAAGCGTAAAGCGAGGTCCGTGTTTGTCCGCGAGATGGCCGATGGTGGGCGCGCCTGCGGCACCCGCGGCGCCGACGAGGCCGAAGAGCCCCGCTGCGGCGCTGGCATTCGTATAATGGTAGGCGGGGCTGCCGAGAAAGAAAACGAGCGTGGTCCAAAAGGCGGAAAAGGCGGCGAAGAAAAGCGCGCCGAGCAGGGCGGATTCCCGGAGCAAAGCGTGGCGCTTGGCGAGTTGCAAAGTGGAGTGCATGAGCTGCGCCCAGGTGAGACGAATTTCCGGTGGCCCGTGCGGAAGCTTCAGCCGCACGATCACAGCAAGGATCAGCATAGCTACTGCCGCGATGCTATACACGGCGCGCCACCCAAAAAATGCGCCGATCGAGCCGCTGAAGGTGCGCGCCAGGAGCACACCCATGAGAATTCCCGAGACCACACTGCCGACGACCCGGCCTCGCTGACGCGGCGCAGCCAGGTGGGCGGCAAAGGGCACCACCACGTGCACGCAGGCGGCAAATGCGCCCACCGCAAATGCCGCTGCGCTCAGCCAGGCGATATTGCGCGCGGTGGCCATGAGGATCAGCGAGACGACTGCACCCAGCACGAGCGAGAGGATCAGGGAGCGCCGTTCGAATTTGTCACCGAGCGGAACGAAGAGAAACATCCCCGCAGCCGTTCCTGCCTGGCTCATCATGGCCACGGCGCCGGCATCGGTCACGGTAAGGCCAAAGGTGCGGGCAATGTCTGCAAGGAGTGGTTGGATGTAGTAGATATTTGAAACGATGACCGCGACCGTGATGGCCATAAGGAGCACGGTGGAGCGCGGCAGGAGCGGCGTTTCGTCGTCGAGAGCAGCGGAAGAGAATGTGGCGGCAGGCGGTTCGGCAGGCATCGAAGGGCGGGACGATGCGCGAAAGGCGGGGACTGCGCAATCAACGCTTGGAGATAGTTCAGAGGTGTGGACTGAGCGCAGAGGGTAACGGACCGCAAGGGGGGGCGACCAAATCGCCAAATAGGTAGGGCTCACAGGCTTCCTAGGTAAGAATGACGCTGTAGGCCCGGGTCTGTGACCCGGGTGGCGCAAGATGTTGAACAAACACCAGAGCTTCCCCCATCCAAAAGAGCCTCCCGCTCCTCGCGGCTCACAGAGCCGCGCTACAGCGGCGCGTGGTTCACGTAAATAAATGTAGAGGCCGCCATGAAACCTACGGCGCGGGCACGAGCTGCCACTGCTGGTTGGCTTGGCCGTTGCTGGTCCACTGAATGATCGGCGCGTCGTTGTTGAGGGAGTTGCCGGATACATCCATAACCAGCGAACTGGCGTCATTCAGCACGCTATAATAGCCGCCGCCGGCGCTGATGAATTCCCATTTCTGGCTGGGATTGGTATTGGGCGTTTGCTGGATCAACTGCGTGCCCGCGGTCAGCGATGCGCCGGGATCATCGAGCTGCAGGTTGCTGTGCCGATTCACTAGATAGTACCAACCGAGGCCACCAGAGACGATTTGCCATTGCTGATCGGTCATATTGTTTTGCGCGTACTGCAAGATGAGTGCGCCCGCCGTGGTCGAGTCATTCTGGACATCGACAAACTTTCCGCTGTTGCGGTTAATGACCCAATAATAGTTACCACTAGGGATGGTGGTGGATTGTACGGTGATGGAATCGATATCCGGTGCCCAGCCGCTGGGATTGGAAAAAGCAACCGTGTTGGCGCCGGCTGCGAGCGTGACTTGATAAGTCACTAAGCCAAGGTTACTCCAACCGCCCGTGCCGTTGAGCGTATGGGAGACGGCTGTTCCGCCGTTGATGCTGATATTGGCCGAGCGGCTGGCATCGCCGTTAAAATAAAGAATGGTGAGATTGTAAGTGCCCGCGGTCGCGACATAGACATTGTTGAATTGCAAGGTGCCGCCATTGCCGAGGAAACCCACGGCATCGCCGGCCGTTCCGGTATTCTTGCCGCTGATCGTCGCGCCGCCGCCCAGGGTATTGAGCGAAGAATCAGCCAGATACTGCGTCGCAGGAATCTGAGGGCGCACGCTCAGTAGTTTGCAGGCGTGGCTGTTTAAAGTGGCGCCGTACGAATTGGCGAACGTGCCAAGATTGCTCTTAGCCCAAAGGTCGCGCACGGAAGCATTGCCGACGAAGCCGATGCTCGACCAAGTAACGGTGACGTTGGCCGATGTGGAGCCGAGATTGAAAAGGGCCACGGCGTAGGTGCCATCCGGCTGGCGCGCGCGCCATACTTCCGTGGTGCCAATGGCGACTGGCGATCCCGGCACGCCGCTTTGATCCACGCCAAGCACTTCGTCGTTGGTTAACAAGGGTAAATCGCCGCTATCGAGATGCGTGAGATCGGTCCCCAGGGTGAGCGGCGAAGCAGCCATGCACCAAAGCGATTCGGCCGATTGCCGTTCATCAGCGGTTAAGCCATCGGTGGTTCCGTTGCCGATTTCGAGCGAATCGAGATCATTCCAGCCGCCGGGTCCACCCCAGCGTTGCCAGCCGGGTGTGCTGGAGAAACGGCCATTGACGTTGTTCCAGTTGGTGAGGGTGGAGGAACCGTAGGCTTCGATATCACCACTGGTGCGCCAGCCGTTTGCATACTGTTTCCACGTCGCGCCATTGTTAAAATCGAGGCTGTTGGAGAGCTCGAAATGAATGGCGCGTCCGGATTGATTGAGCGCTTGGGACCAGGCCTGGACGTCGGCAGCCGTGGAATCGCCGACGCCATCGAGTTTCAAGTAATCGACGCCCCACGAAGCAAGTAAATTGGCCCAGGAGTTAATGAAGGCCTGCGCACCCGGCTTCGAATAATCAATGAAATACATCACACTCGAGAAACGGTAGTTAGTCTGAAATGTGCTGGTGTTCGTGACGATATCCCGCGCGTGATAGGATGTTCCCTGGATCGGTGTATTCTGATTGTACGCGGCCACAGGAATGCCCGGCGTAAGGTAAGTACCGAATTTCAAGCCCAGGCTATGCACATAGGAAGCCACGCCGGAGAGGCCGCTGGGGAAAAGGGAAGTATCGACTGCCCAGCGTCCGTATTGATCGACCGTCTGCGCCGGTTGCAGATACCAGCCGTCGTCAATATTCACATATTGAAAGCCGTGCGCTTGCAGATTGGCGTGCATGCCATCGGCTTGCGCGCGGATTTTGGCATCGTTCACTCCCATGCGCAGGAAGCTCCAACTGCTCCAGCCCATCTGGGGCTTTGGAGCGATGCCGTTATTTTCCGCGTTGGCTGCGAGGGGAATGAGGAAACCGATGGCTAGTATCGCTCCGCAGAGGCATGCGGAGACGAACCGGGAAAATGAGAAACGATGTGTGTTCATGGGGGATCTAAATGAATGCCGCGAAAAGACACCTCACCATCAGCCGGGGGGAACTGCACGAGAGAAAGACCTTGCGGCGGCGGCAGTGAATCAGTTTAGGAGGGGTTTGTATATCCCCCAAACAGACTACCTGCTGTGCCTTCGCGCGTCGTGAGAAGTGAAAATTTCGAGGTTCTTGTGCGTCGAGCACGATTTTTGCCTACCCGCTGCGCCATGGATGTCATTTCACGACTTTCCGGGTATTTCCTCGCTCGCTCCAGATGGGTGGCAGTCTTTCAGGCCGCCCTTCTGGTGGTCTTGATCGGCTTGATCGACTACATCACGGGTTACGAGGTGACGTTCTTCCCGTTTTATTCGTTTCCGATTTTGCTGCTCGTATGGCGCGGCGATACGCGAG
>FTBG01000535.1_pt1 | contig 20203 bp, 13 predicted proteins | sample 1639311 | NCBI WGS metagenome assembly FTBG01 (sample SAMEA3914864, study PRJEB12502) | metagenome | biome: forest; material: soil | place: USA | collected 2012-03-12 | depth 0.3 m | reverse complement strand
TACGGTAACGATATTTACTATTTGGCTTGCTGGGCATTATCTCGGCCGGAGCGATGTTCGGAAGTCGCTTGTTATCTCCGATATCGGAAGTGAGGGGCGTGTAGTGCGACAGAACCGCGTCGAATTGATTTTCACGGCGAGTACTCGGGATGTGATCTCGGAAGTGCACCATTCGTTGGTCCATGTTTTGCCATGGCGGGGCGGCCGCGATGAGTCTTCGAAGACTCGATACGAAGGGAGTCTGACTGGGCATTTGCAAATATCGCGTCATGCGGCGCAATGGAGCCCCATATTTACACGGTATTTTGGAATGGAAGGACAGCCTCGCACTGAGCTGCATTGGGATCGACTGAATGCCGGCAATTTGCCTCGCGATCAGCACTCCGTTGCCGTGGCAGCCCGGTTGCTTGTTGATCGGCCGGTCGAGGCAATTTGCTTCTATCATCAGAATGATGCCTGGTGTTTGGATAAAGACGGGGATTTCTTTGCGGAAGGCCGCGACGGCATCAGGCACGAGCTATGTGTGCATCAGGCACGGGGACCGTTTTCGATCGTTTCCCAAATCTCGCCAAACGGAGGCGAGCAAGCTGACGATATGGCATTTCTGGATCGGACGGATGGCCAGCAATGGCTCGTTCTTGTAGTGCAGCGTGAAGCGGATCAGATCTTTGTCAGCCGGAAACTATATTATGCAGAGTGACCCACTTGTCGTCGTTGAGAACCTTAACGTGATCTATGGCAGCACGCATGCTGTTCGCGGCCTGTCACTCACCATTGGACGCGGCGAGATCTTCGGTTTCATTGGGCCAAACGGGGCGGGCAAGACGTCCACGATCAAAGTATTGGCGACGCTTCTCAAGCCCTTCTCGGGGCATGCCTCGGTCGGCGGAATCGACGTGACCAAGTCTCCGGATGAGGTGCGGCGCCGGATTGGCTATATGCCGGATTTCTTTGGAGTCTATGAAGACCTGACGGCGGAGGAATATCTGCACTTCTTCGCAGCAGCCTATCGAATCGACGGTGCGCGCCGGAAATCCGTGGTTGCCGACGTGCTGGCACTCACGGATCTCACCGGTAAGGCGGATGCACCTGTGGATGGACTTTCTCGGGGTATGAAGCAACGCCTCGGCCTTGCGCGGGTACTTCTGCACGATCCGGACTTGCTTCTGCTCGACGAGCCCGCGTCGGGGTTGGATCCTCGCGCGCGGATTGAGATGCGCGAGCTCCTCAAGGAGTTGCAGAAAATGGGCAAGACCATCCTGGTCTCGAGCCATATCTTACATGAGTTGTCGCAATTCTGCTCACTGATCGGCATCGTCGAGGCTGGGCAGATGGTTGCGGCGGGATCACTGAACGACATTTATCGCGCGCTGAGCCTCAAGCGTACGGTTCACGTACAGTTGGCAAATTCGTCGCCGGAGTTGCTCGCGAAGATCGGAGCGCTGCCGGCAGTCGCCAGCCTCGAAGAGAATATCGACCGCATCGCGATCGGGCTTCGGGAGGATGAAATGGCAGTCGAGGATTTGCACGATGCGCTGTACTCGATGGGGGCGCGCATGCGGATGTTTCAGCCCGAGGCCATGGATATGGAAACCGCCTTTATCAAGCTCACGGAGGGCAAGCTGGCGTGAAGCCCGTTTTTAGAAAGTTACGGTTTCCATTGCTTGGAAAGGAGTTGGTGGAGACCGCGGCACGGCGTCGGACGTACATTATCCGCGTGGTTTACGCGCTGTTGCTATTTTTGGCCTTTGCCCTATTCTATAAGGATCTTTTGGCGACTTACAACCCTGGTTATTCGAACTATGCCGGGATCGGTGCTGGTGGGCAGCTGTTTAAGATGACGGTGGCGGTGCAGTTTGTCGGCATCTATCTGTTCCTTCCTGCCTTGATGTCGGGGACGATCACGCGTGAGAAAGAGCGTGATTCTCTGGTGCTTTTGTTTCTGACGGATTTGCGGCCGTGGGAGATCGTTTTAGAGAAGTATCTGGCTGCGCTGGTGCCCATGTTTAGTTTTCTTTTGCTGGCTACACCGCTTGCGGCCTTGGCATACACGTTTGGTGGGGTGTCGATGGATGACTTTGGGGTATGTTTGCTGCAGCTGTTCCTTTGCTGTTTGCAGCTTGGGGCCATTGCACTGATGTGCTCCGCTTATTGTCGCAATACGGTGGGTTCTTTCCTGCTGACCTATGTCGTGGGAGCCATTTTCTATTTTGCGCCCGTGTTGTCGGTTATGGGATATGAGCATTCTCACCCTAATATGCAGTATAAAGCAGAAATCGCCTTTGCGATGTTTCCCCCATATCTTGCGATGAGGGGGGATGTGTTTCGGGGTGCCTGTCTGCGTAGCATTCCAGTGCTGATCTCCATCGCGATATTTCTTTTCCTTGCGCGCCACTTCCTGACCCGCCGCGCTTTTGCTCCGCCGCGCCATCGGATGCTTAGGGCGTTTAAGGCCATCGATGGCTTCATGACGCGGCTCAATTGTATGTTCGGTGGGGTGAAGCTGGTAAAAGAAGCCAATCAATTACCTGGGGATAAGCCGATTGCATGGAGGGAGGTGACCAAGAAACCAATAGGTCAGGCGCGCTATCTTGCCCGGATTTTGGTCATCGCGCTCGCGATCGTGGTAGTAGTCGATTTAGTGGCGCTCGGAGGAGACTTGAGGTCGGCCGGAGGACTGATGCTGGTCTGCTTCTGGTTGATTGCGGTGATTTTCCTGACTTCAAATGGTGCCAATGCAATAGTCGGGGAGCGCGTCAACCAAACCCTGGAAGTGCTGCTGACGACGACGCTTGAGGCGCGGAACATAGTCCTGCAGAAGGCTGGCGCGCTGGTCAGGCTCATGGTTGTTTTCGCCCTCCCCATCCTTGTCATGCATTGGCTAATCGTGTACACTGGGTTTGGGTGGGGTGATCCGCTCGTCCAACGCAGGGGCGCCTATATGGTGTGTGCGCTCCTATCGCTTACGATCTATCTTCCATTGCTATCATGGCTGTCCGTTTGGATCGGGCTAAGATCCCGCACTCGATTTCGCGCGATTGTGGCTGCGCTTGCCGTCGTGGTTGCGTGGTGTGTGGTGCCTCCGCTGCTTTGCATGGCTTTCAATTGGAGATGGGATTACGGCCACCTCAGTTTGGGCGCGGTCGTGAATTTTCTTAGCCCGGTCGGTGTCATGGTCTTCAATGAAGGCGATTTCAATCTCACAATGTCGGTAACGGGTGTGACAACTCCCGTTAATGAATGGTTTGTGATCCTCTGTAACTTCTCGTTCTACGGCATCCTGCTCTTTCTGATCCGTTCGCATTGCCTGAGAAATGCGGACCGGTATCTTCGTCGCGCTTGAAATTTATGAAACTCACTTCCCGCAACATCGTCTTGCGGTTGCTCGTTTTCGGTCTCGCATTTACTTCATTTGCCTGCCTGCTGGGTCAATTCTACGGGTTATGGTCAATGCGGCTTTTCTCCTGCGTCGTCTTCCCTCCGGCGCTCCTCGGACTCGTCTGGCTCGCGCGTTGGGGCGAACCGCAGCGGGCGTGGATTGTCATTGGGGCGGAGGCCGGGATCGTGGCGGCAGTTGCTTATGATCTCTATCGCGTGCCCTTCGTTCTAAATGGAGCGCCGCTATTTACGGTCTTTCGAAAGTTCGGACAGATGCTGCTTGGCGGTGGTGGTCCTCGATGGCTGGAAGAGGGGCTCGGCTGGCTGTACCATTTTTCGAACGGCGCGGCGCTCGGGATTATGTTCCTTGCGATGGTGGCTTATGCGCGGCCACGAACGCTTTTCTGGGGAGCCGTGTTATGGGCGCTCTTTGTTGAGACGGTCTTGCTGCTGACGCCCTATTCGGCGTTCTTCGGCTTGAAGCTGAACGCGTGGTTCATCTTCCTGACGGCAAGCGCACATTTGATTTTTGGTATCGTCCTTGGGTTGTGGTCCCGATATCGATTCTCTCCAGCATGTTCCGCTATCTCCTGATCATCTTTTTCGCGATCGCCGCGCCGGCCATGGCGCTGGAAGTGCGCGAGCATATCTGGGGATTCGCCGGTGAGCCGGTGCCGGAGGTGTTCAATCCGCTTTCTGTCCTGCTGGTGAATTCTTCCGAAACGCCGTTCAATGGAGAGGTCACCTTATTTGCGACGGAATTTACGGGCCGGGTGGGAGCGAAGTATGTAGAGACGGTCTATCTGGCGCCGCATGGCCAGCGCTGGGTGCAATTCTACCCCTATGTCGATCGGGTTTCGACCTGGATGCTTAGCTTGGGCGAAGGGTGGGGAGCGCGTACCGATGTTTCGATCATCAAATTAGGGACTCCTGCCCGGGTGCTTTTGAGTAATCCAGATGATCCATTTGCGGAAGAGTCGGAATTCAAGCGGTTTTCTGATAACCTCTTCCCTCCGACCGTTTCGGCTACGGATCCGTTGGCCAGTGTTCTGCTTGATCACGTTCCCCGGTGGGAGCCGGTACGGCGGACGGCCTTCCTTGATTGGTTGCGCCGCGGGGGAACGCTTCATCTACTTCTTGGCGCGGATGGAAAATATCCGGCTTTTTCGGACGAATTGGCGGTACTGAACATCTCGAGTGATCGGCAGCGCATTGGGAATGGGGAGATTATCCGTCACGCCGTTTCTCGTGGGGGCGTGCGCTCGGAAATGCTGGGTGATCGGCTCCCGACTGCACCGGGAGTGCAACATAATTATGGCAATGGCTTTGACGAAGGGATGTTCCAGCAGCTGGCCTTGGTGACTCGGCCCAAGATTCAGTGGGCATTGATTTACCTGCTCGCGTTTGCGTATCTGGCAATTATTGGACCAGGTCACTATGTATGGAGCCGGAAAAGGAAGAGCCGGGTTACGCTCGCGGGGTTGTTATGTTGTGTTTCGGTATTTGGACTAGCCTTCATGTATATCGGGAGGCGCGGCTATCATGGAGTATCCACGGGGCAGGCAATTGCGTGGGCTCGGCCGGTTGGCGATGGTCGCTTCGATGTCATGCAATGGAGCACGGCCTTTGTGACGCACGGCGATTTGTACCCCATCCAGCATCCGGGGGCGCACAATCTGTACGCTGTGAAGGAGGGTGATCGGGCGATAAACGCCACCATTACCTCGGAAAACAGCGGGAAGCTGATAGTGGATATTCCGCGTAACTCTTCCCGCGGCTATCTTCATCGAGCGGTGCTGCCGGGCGATGACCTGCACGTGGGCGTGGTGGAATGGGAAGCAGATGGAAAGCTGAATAAGCTGGTCCTTGCTCCTGCTGCTGGATTTCCAAAGGAAGTTGTCATTATCTGGGCGCGATTCGGAAAGCGATTTTACCAAATGAAGCTCGAGTCGGGGCAGATAGTGCTGGCGGATTATAAACAGGAGGAGGAGGAATTCGCGAAACATTGGAACGTCGGAGCGATGTCGCGAATGCCATACGAGAGTGCTGGTGAAGAGTCAGACTCCTTGTCGATCTTCAAGCAGGAGATTTCCCCTCTTATTTGTCGAATTACCGGTCTCACTGATTCTCCGAATCAATCCGCACCATCCGCGGAATCGCTACCAGACGACTGCATTGAGCTTTTCGTGGCAGCCCGTAGTCCGGAAAGCTTTCATCCGACCGGGAAGGGGTTCGAAAAGGCGGAGGGTTATGTCATTTACGACCAGCGAATTTATAAAACAGATTTGTCCAAGCCATGAGCGCCAGCGCTGAACCTGTTATCGAGATCGCGAACCTTTCGCATACCTACAAGTCGCACCGTGCGTTGACTGATGTCTCATTTACGGTCGCGCGGCAGTCGATTCATGGCTTTGTCGGCCCGAACGGCGCCGGGAAGACAACCACATTGAAAGTTCTCGCAACGCTGATGAAACCGCGTTCGGGATCGGTAAAGGTCTTTGGCTCAAACGTCGTCTCAGCTCAGAGGGAGGTGCGGAAGAAAATCGGCTTCATGCCGGATCACTTCAGCATGTACCGGCAGATGACGGTATTTGAGTATCTCGACTTTTTTGGCGCGGCCTATGGGCTTCTGGAAGCTGAGCGCAACAAGATCATTGGTGATGTGCTGGCCCTGACGGATATGGCCGGCAGGAAGGATGATATCATCAACGGCCTTTCACGCGGAATGCAGCAACGGGTAAGTCTTGCGCGAGTGCTTGTCCACGACCCGGATTTGCTCCTTCTCGATGAGCCTGCTTCGGGGCTTGATCCGCGTGCCCGGATCGAACTAATGGAGATCCTTCAGGAATTGCGTTCGTTGGGGAAGACGATCTTCATCAGTTCGCACATTCTGAGTGAGCTGGCGACGCTCTGCGATCACGTTACGATTCTCGATCGCGGAGCGGTGAAATACACCGGCACAATGCGTAGTCTGACTGTGCGGGATGGAGAAGAGGCGTCTTATGTTCTGACGCTGGCAGATGCGCATCTTCCTTCTGAAGCGGCACTTCGGCGCCTCGACGGAATGAACGGAGTGGCACGCGATGAGACCGATCCACGATATGTGCTGAGTTTCGACCGGGCTCGATTGCCTCTGAACAGTATTCTCAAGGCGGTGATTGAGAATGGCGGTGAGGTTGTTTCATTCCAGGAAGATGTGAAGCACCTCAATCAGGCCTTCATGGATCTCACTGAGCCGGGAGTGCGGTCATGATTCGTCCGACATTGGCGCTATTTGTACGGACGCTCCGTGAGGATAGCCGGGGCAAGGGGAGTTATTACATGCGCGGTGCGCTTGCCGGAGTCATCCTGTTGTTTCTCATTGAGACAAAGTTGTCGGGAGGCTGGTGGCTGGGGGCGCCTGGACTTCGCTTTTTCAGCGAAGTGATGTTCATCAACTTCTTCTTTATCACGCTGGCTGGACTTGGGTTCTTCACTTCGGCGATTACCGAGGAAAAGGAAGAGATGACGCTGGGATTGCTTCGGATGACGTCGCTCAATCCGCTGGCAATTTTGCTCGGTAAATCCACGAATCGTCTTTTCGTCGCGCTGCTGCTCCTGATTGCGCAATTTCCATTCACTGTCCTGGCAGATGGCCTGGGCGGGGTGGCTGTTAGCCAGATCGTGGCGGGATACTGTACCTTGGGTGCCTATATTTTCGCCCTATGCAACGTTGCGCTCCTAGCATCGGTGATATGCCGTCGGACCGCAATGGCATCGGTATTAACAGGAGGCGCCTTGCTTTGTTTCTTTTTTGGCCCGTGGGTTATTCGATCGATGGCAAACGCGGTTCTTCAAGCCCGGCAACTCCCGCCGCTATCTTCGGGGCCGTGGTATTTGGTCACGGGTTGGATGATCGAGGCGTCGCCGTTTCAGCGATTGGAGGAGATCTTCGGCACGGGATTCAGCGGTCCGGCGATTGGCTGGCAGGTAATCACCAACCTTATTTCTGGCATCATCTTTTTTCTGCTGGCCTGGCTAGCGTTTGATGTTTTTACGCGGAATGAAGTCGATTCTGCGCCCGCTCGCGGACCAGTGGGGCGAAAGGCTGGTGCCTGGAGCTTTCTGCGTCCGGGGCGTTGCTGGGGCCGCGCTATCGTCTGGAAGGATTTTTACTTTCTCAGTGGCGGTAAAGTCGGGTTCCTGGCGAAAGCCATCGCTTGCGTTGGGTTTCTCGGATTCATGATCTATTTGAGCGCACGCACGGATGCGAGCCATGAAATGATCGGCTATGGATCCATGGTTTTCGGTTATCTCATGTGGACCTTTGATCTCGCTATTGCGGCTTCCCGCATTTTCAAGCACGAGGTGAAATGGAAGACGATATCGGGGTTTGGTTCCATGCCCCTGTCGGTGGCTGAATGGGCATGGCAAAAGGCTTTGGGAAGTTTTATCGCCGCGCTTCCAGCGTTCCTGATGATGATATTTGGCTTTTTCCTGAGTGTTGCCCGTATTTCGAAGGAAGGAGATTCCTACATGTTTGGTGCGATGCTACTTCTTCTCCTCGATTCGGTTTGTTTCTTTCTCCTGACTGCCTATTTTTCGCTTCGACTGAAACGCGGCGGACTGCCATTGGCGATCGCGGTGCACTGCCTCGGCAATATCTTTGTCGGTGGATGGATTGGTTCATCGGGCGTCGGCGGTTCCGGCTTCGTCGTTGTTGCTGCTGCTTGCCTTGGCTTTGCCAGTTTGTGTCTGATGGCTATGATTGGGCGCCGATTGGATGATCTTATTGCAGCGGATTGAGTTGGGGGTCCCTGCGCCTGGGAAATCACGTGCCGACGAGCTATGCAGCGTTCCGCCTTCTCTCGAGATGATCGCCGGGGTTGCCTGGCGCATTTGAAGTAGATCGGTCGCCGGAGTGATCGATCGAGGGTCGACGGCCAACATAGGTGGCTCGTCGATCCGATCGATGGAGCAGACGAAAGGCGACCTACTTACTTCATCATCGGTGCTAACAGCCAGTATTGGTCGGGCGTATCGTTGAAGGTCCGGACATTCAGGAGGGCGCCCTGCTCATCGGAGCTTCCGTCTACAGAGAGGACGCGGTTCGAAGCTTTGGTATGGAGCTTCCATCCTTTGTCCGGCACGAAATCAAATTTCCAAAGCTGGGGGTTGCTCGCGGTGACATCCCATTGCTCGATCCTGACGCCGTCGTTATCCTCGCCGTTGGTAAGGTCGAGGGCCTGGTGGCTGTGTTCAGCAATGATCTGGTACCAGCCATCCGGTCGGCGATTGATACTCCAAACCTGATTGGTCCCTTCTGTGTAGGGCCACTGCCAGACCTGCGCGCCGCGTTTGGTGCTTTTGTCTGAGACATCCACGACCTTCCGGCTTTGGGCGCTGTAAATTTTGTATAAGCCATCCGGTATTTGCGGTGGCAACTCAACGCGGACGATTTCCCATTGTTGTGCCGGATCGGTGCCTGGCGCCGCTTGAACGAGGCCAGCGCCGTCCTCCATCGCTCCTTTTTCAATTGCACATAATTTATTCCGATTGGACGCGATCGTGTAGGTGCCATCACCGTCGCGGCGTTCGATTATCCAGCGCTGATTTGCTGCTGCCTGCCACGGATATTGACCGATTGTCGCACCGTCATTCGGGTTGCTTCTAAAGAGATCGAATCCTTTCCCGTTTAGCAGCGAACTGATGCGGTAAATATTGTCGCCCAATGGATACAGTACCCATTGTTGATTCGTCTTGGATAAATCGGGAGTGGTCTGCTGAATCCGGCCTTCCAGATTGGCTGAGTTCCCATCGACGGCTTCGAGAGCCTTGTGGGTCTTGTGATTGATAATTTGATAGATTCCCGGTGCGGGTAGACTCTTGAGCTTGGCCGCGGCCTTCGCTAACTCGGCGTCTAGGGGCTCCAATACCTCGGACACCAGATGCGAAAACGCATGATCTGCTCCGCGCAGGTCTTTTGCAGCGGTGATACGGCTCGCGAGATCGGTCGCGTTGTGCGCGCGATCAAGGGCGACTTTGAAATGGGTATAGGAATCCAGAAATGGATCGACTGCACCCTGGAGGCTTGCGATCCACGGTAAAGATGCAGGTGCTTTGGCCTGGCGAATCTGCCTTAGCAGCGGAGCGGCTTCCTCAGCATAGCCAAGCTGCCAGTTTTTCACTGCGATTGTGAGTAATCCGAGGATTTGGTAATCGCGGTTCTCGAATCGAACACTTGTCGCCGGGACTGGTTTTTTCGATTCGGCAGCGTTGGCAACGGCAGAAAAGAAATTTGAGAGCTCGATAGATTCTGGCGTTGTACCTGCAAGCTGGTGGCTGGAAAGTGACTGGAACGTTGCGCGTGAGTCCTGTTCACGATTGTCCATTAACTGCGCAATGCCTTCGTGGAGGAGCGCCCACTGTAATAGCGGTCCGGAGCCTGAGTTTTTGGTTGTGATTTGATGGAATGCGGTCGCGGCGGCGGAGTAACTGCCCTTTGACAAAAGTTCGATGGCTTGGCCGAATTCCGAAGTATGTGGGAGCAGCGGAGCGATCGCTGACTGTTCGGCGGCCGGTGCAGCATTTGGTGCAGACCGTTTGTGCTGTGCAAAGAAGAAGGCGCCGGCGGCCAGTACTGCGATGGCTAGCGCAGAAAGAGAAAGGATTGCCATGCCCCGTTGCTGCGTGGCGTCTTCCAGGACAATCCGCTGCTTTTCCTTTGGGGTGTTTCCTTGCGCAGTTAGCTCATTCTTCGCGTATTCCAGGTGCTCGATGAGTTCATCGTAGCTCTGGTAGCGTGCATCCGGGTCCTTGTTGAGGGTGCGATTGATGATGTAGGCAGTGGAGCCGGATACCCACGGAGCGAATGCCTGCAGGCTTACTGCCTGGCTCTTGAGATGCTTGAGAGCAACCAGGCTCGCGTTATCTGCCTCGAATGGAGGGCGGCCAGCAAGGGCATGGAAGAGGGTTGCGCCAAGTGAGTAAATATCGCTTCGGAAGTCCTCTGGCTGCTGGTCGAGTTTCTCCGGGGCGATGTAGTAGGGAGTGCCCCAGATTTCCCCGCCTACGGCTTCCGCCGCGTGCTGCTCGAGCATGGCCAGGCCGAAGTCCACGATTTTCGCGGTGTGCGCATCGGAGAATAGCAGGTTGCCGGGTTTGACATCTCGGTGGATCAACCCGGCTAGCCATGCGGCACGCAGGCCATCGGCGACCTGGATGGCAATGTCGAGTACCTGTGCCTCGGCGACTCGACCTTGAATCCGGATCAGGTCGTCCAGCGTGCCGCGATTTACCAATTCCATCTCGATGTAAAAACGGCCTTCGGTCATGCCGGTCGTGAAGACCTTCACGATGTGCGGATGATTGATCGAAGCGGTGATGGAAGCCTCTGCCTGGAGTTCGGCCAATGCTTCGGGACCGAGGCGATCCTTCCGGAGAACTTTGAGCGCGACGATCCTGTCGAGGCTTTGATCCATCGCTTTATAGACGACTCCCATCCCGCCGCGTCCTGCGATTTCCAGGAGTTTGTAGTGACCGATGACTTCGCCGACGACCATCTCGGCGCCACATTCGGGACATATGGCTCGAGACAAAGGCTCGCTATCCGCGATGTTCATGCCGGTCTTGCAGGCCGAGCATGATTGAATGAGAGCCGTGGTGTCGGGGGACGCGCTGCCAGCGCCGCTGCGAGGGGAGAGGGCCATGATGTGTTGGGGTATACAGAAAATGCAGCAGGAACCGTGCAGGAAGTTTACGGAAAAACAAATATAAAGTTGCAGCGCCGAAAACCGTCCGCTCGACCGTCCGGGGTTGCCGTGGCATCTGTTTTTAGAATTGTCACTGCAACGGCATCGGTATTCGATGCCGGCCTTCTTCCCCGACCTACTCGATTTGGAATTTGCCACTCATAGTTGCCCGGTGCCGCGTGGTCTGTTGTTTCTACGATGGCTCCTGATTGTTGGGGGACTATGCGTCGGGATTCAGACTGCGACTGCAGCCGAAGATGGCGGTGGAGAAGAGTCGGTGTTGAGTTGGGCCAGCCGGCCGTTGCGTGAGTTGCAGAGCCGAGAGGCTTCGCTCCGATCGGAGCTGGCAGAGCTCGGTGTTCCGATGGTGGGCCAGACTGTTCCGCAATTTGGCTACCAATCCCGGCGGCTGGCGGCGCCACCACTGACTCCGCCATGGATCGATATTGATCTGGGCGAACGACAGAATATTGACTGGATCGCTCTCGTGCCGGCGCAGGTGGACTGGCAGGCGATCGAAAGGCCGGCCTACGGTTTTCCACGGAGATTCCGAATCGATGTGGCGGATGAAGCGGGCTTCCACGAATTCCGGACTGTGGCGGACTACACCGATGCGGACTTCGAGAATCCCGGGGTATCGCCTGTCGCTGTGCATCTCAGCGGTGTCACGGCGCGATTTGTCCGGCTCACGGTGACGAAGCTTGCGGTTGAGAATGGCCAGTATTTCTTCGCCCTGGCGGAGATCATGGTGCTCAACGGTAATCGCGATATCGCGATCGGCTGCCCGGTTCATCCCTCGGTGACGTTTAATCTGCAACCGCGATGGACGGCGGCGAATCTCGTCGATGGCTGGACGCCGCTGGGACCGCCGATTCGCCGAGAGTTGCTGCCGTACGACGGATTATTTGCCGATCCTCCAGCGGGGGGGCATGCGCTACCGTGGATGATGCTGGACCTTGGTTCGGAGGTGCCCATCCAGGAGGTGCGGCTGCATCCGGTCCATGCACGCATCGGGGCCGATGTGCCCGGATATCTATTTCCGCCGTTATTTCAGGTGCAGGCTGGCCGCGACCCGGAGTTTTCCGCTCCGGTGACGATTTTCGACACAGGTGAACAGCCGTTTCCGAACCCTGGAAATAACCCGGTAATTCTTTCGGGACATGGTGTTCTTGCCCGTTACGTCCGTGTGCAGAATCGGGCTTCTGTTCGCTTCGGTCTTTCGGAGATCCAGGTTTATTCCGATGGTGTGAATGTGGCCAGGAAGGCTATCGTGACGGCTTCGGCAGACCGGTCAGGATTCAGTAATGCATGGCCGAAGTCGCTGCTGGTGGATGGCTATACCAGCTATGGACGCCTGATGGAATGGCCCGAGTGGTTGGAATCGTGGAGCCGCAGATCTGCCATCCGGCATGAACTGGCAGGGATTGAATCGGCCCGACCGGTGCTGATCCACGAAGCGCGCAGGCGGGTGGGGTGGGCAGCCGCTGCAGTTTTGTCCGCCGGCCTTGGTGGAGTGGGGGCGGCGCTATTCTTGTCATGGCGGCGGAGGAAGCGAGAGCTCGCCTCGCTGCGCGTGAGCCTTGCGCGCGATTTGCATGATGAAATCGGAAGCAATCTCGCGGCATTGGCGGTGCTGAGCGAATACGCCTTGGAAGGTGGTGAGGCCCAGGGCAATGCGCGTGAGGATTGGTCCGAAGTGAATCGCATCGCCCGTGAAACGACCGATTCCATGCGGGAGGTGCTTTGGCTGATGGGCGGAAGAGGCGAGGCAGGGATCGACCTTGCGAACCATCTCGACCTGGCTGCGAACCGGATGCTTGGAGGAATGGAGATTTACTGGCGGGAGCGGTTGACGGTATTTCCATCGAGCCTGGCTACCGATGCGCGTCGCCAGATCTTTCTCTTTTTCAAGGAGGCACTAGCCAATGTCGTACGGCACTCGGGTGCGACAAAGGTCGAACTCACGACAGCTCTGCACGACGGACAGTTCCGAATGATCATCGCCGACAACGGCCGGGGCTTTGCCGTGGAGCAGGCCCGCGAGGGGATGGGCTTAAGAAGTCTGAATGAGCGTGCCAGGTCGCTAGGCGGTCGCGCAATGGTGGAGAGTGCTCCCGGAATGGGAACGACGATTACTCTGTTTGTACCCGCCACTTGATGGCGCGGTTTCCCTAGCTAGTGTCCGGCTGCCAACTTGATAGTAATCAATCATGCCCATCGTTTGGATCATCGAAGACAATGCAGCGTTCCGGCAGGCCGCGGCGCGAGCTCTACGCGCGCGTCCCGGGATTGAGGAGGTGCGCGCCTTCAGCCGCTGCGAGGAGGCGCTGACGGTGATGGAGGGCGGGGACTTTCCAAATGTCATCCTGCTGGATGTGGGGTTGCCTGGAATCGATGGCATCGAGGGAATCCGCCGGATCAAGGCGCTGCATGAGGAAACGAATATCGTCATGCTCACTGTCTTCGAAGATGACGACAAAATCTTTCGCGCCATTTGCGCTGGAGCGTGCGGTTATCTCCTGAAGTCCGAGCCGATGCGCAGCGTGGTTGCGGCGATCGAACAGGCAGTGGCCGGGGGGGCGCCGATGAATCCGCGCGTCGCCCGCCGGGTCATCGAGATGTTTTCCAAGATGGCGCCGCCGCGGGAGGATTATGGCTTGACCGTTCGGGAGAGCGAAGTGCTTCAGGCAATGGTCGATGGATTGGCCAAGAAGCAGATCGCCGATCGGCTGGACCTGAATCCACACACGGTCGATTACGCGATGCGCTGTATTTATCGGAAATTGCGGGTGAACTGCCTTGCTTCGGCGGTGTCGGTTGCGGTGAAGGAAGGCTTGGTGTCGGGTTAGTTACGCGCTCGCGTAAATTGTCAGCGTTCCTGTTTCGGGCATACTGGGATGCATGTCCCCATCCTCCCGTGCCAGTTGCATGGAAGTCATTGCCCCCCGAAGTGCTAGCTGCCTGACGGGCGTTGTTCTCTTTTTGTTTGCGGTGTCGGCGCCGGCCGCGCCTGTCGACTTCAGCCGGGACATCCAGCCGATCCTTTCGGAGAATTGCTATCATTGCCACGGCCCGGACTCGAAGGCTCGAAAAGCCGATCTGCGGCTGGACCGCAAGGAGGGCATGTATCGAACCAAGGATGACGTGACGGTGGTCGTGCCGGGAAAGTGCGATCAAAGCGAGATCGTGGAGCGGATCTTCAGCACGGATCCCGACGACGTGATGCCGACGCCGAAGTCGAATCGCAAGCTGACCGATACCCAGAAGCAACTGATCAAGCGCTGGATCGAGGAAGGAGCGAAATGGGGCGAGCATTGGGCATTCGTGGCGCCGAAACGGTCCGCTGTGCCGGAGATCGCTAATTTGCATTTTACGATCCGCAATCCGATCGATGCCTTCATCGCCGCACGTCTCCAGCGCGAGGGGTTGGTGCAATCGCCAGAGGCAGCAAAGGAAAAGTTGCTTCGGCGGGTGACGCTGGATCTAACCGGCCTGCCGCCGACACCGAAGGAGCTGGATGCGTTTGTGGCCGACAGCTCGCCTGACGCCTATGACAAAGTGGTCGATCGGCTTCTGGCCTCGCCGCGTTACGGAGAGCGGATGGTCTGGGATTGGCTGGATGCGGCTCGTTATGCGGACACGAATGGATATCAGGGGGATCCAACGCGAGCGATGTGGTACTGGCGTGACTGGGCGATCAATGCGCTGAATAATAACATGCCGTTCGATCAGTTCACGATCGAGCAGATTGCCGGTGACCTCCTGCCAAATCCTACAAATGATCAGCTGATCGCGACGGGCTTCCATCGAAACCACATGATCAACGGCGAGGGCGGGCGGATCCCGGAAGAGTCGCGGGTGGAGTATGTCATGGATCGTACGGAGACGACCGGCACGGTTTGGATGGGGCTGACTTTCAATTGCTGCCGCTGCCACGATCATAAGTTCGATCCGCTCAAGCAGGCGGAATATTACCAGCTCTCGGCTTACTTCAATTCGATCGAGGAAACTGGAGGCAACGATGCCGGAGGATTGGCCAATCCGGTCATCAGTTTTGCGACCCCTGAACAGCAGAAGCACGTCGATGAACTAAAGGCTGCCGAGACCCACGCCAAGGCGGAGCGGGATGACCTCGAGAAGAAGCTCCGCAGCGAACAGCAGCAGTGGGAGTCCTCGCTGCTTGCCGAGGCTGTGGATGGCAAGCCGCATGAGGTGGAGTGGCATCAGATTGTCCCTGATGAAGCCGTGTCCGATCAAGGAACGACGCTGACGGTGCTTCCGGACGGGGCTGTGCTGGCCAGCGGCAAAAGCCCTGCGAAGGACGACTATATCATTACGGCAAAGACGAAATTTGGAGTGCCGACGGCGTTCAAGCTGGTGGCCGAGCCGGATGACTCTTTCATCAATAAAGGTCCCGGTCGCGCGGACAACGGGAACTTCGTTCTTACTGAACTTACGGTCATGGGCGAGGGGCGTCCGGTCGATCTCGGTGCGGTGAGCGCGGATTTTGAGCAGGGTGGTCTGCCTGGGAAGAATGCTTTTGACGGTGATCAGAAGACCGGCTGGGCAGTGATGCCGAGCTTTGGCAAACCGCATACGCTCATCTTCGAGGCGCGCTCACCGATCGGTTATGGATCGAGTGAGATTCTGTTTTCATTCCGCCTGTCGTTCCAATTCGGACGTCAGCATACTCTTGGTCGATTCAAGCTGTATGCGACGATGGACAACCCGGCGTTGCTGCGGCCGATGCCCGGAAACATCCGCAGCCTGCTGAGCAAAGCCTCCTCGGCGCGAACCGAAGCTGAGCAGAGGGAACTAACCAAGTATTACCTCGACACAAATGCGACGCTCGCTACCGCTACGCAGAAGGCGGACTCCGCAAAGAAAGCTCGCGAAGCGGGCGAACGCGCATTGCCCAGGACGATGGTGATGCGGGATCGGCCGAAGCCGCGCGACACGTTCATTTTGATCAAGGGTGGATATGACAATCCTTCCACCAAGGTGTCGGCGGGAGTGCCGGCCTTTCTTCCGGCGTTGCCTCCAAATGCGCCGCCGAACCGGCTGGCGCTCGCGCAATGGCTTGTATCGCCGGATCATCCGCTCACCGCGCGGGTGACGATCAATCGGATGTGGCAGACATTCTTCGGTACGGGGCTTGTGAAGACCGCGGAGGATTTCGGAGTGCAGGGCGAACAGCCGAGCCATCCGGAACTGATGGACTGGCTGGCGCGCGAGTTCATCGAGAGTAAGTGGGATGTGAAGCACATGGTGCGCTTGATCGTGACGAGCGCGACTTACAGGCAGTCCTCCAAAGTTCAGCCCGGCATGGCTGAGCGCGATCCGGATAATCGTCTCCTTGCCCGCGGGTCCCGATTCAGGCTTCCGAGTTGGATGATTCGTGATCAGGCGCTGGCCGTCAGTGGGCTGCTCGTGGAGAAAGTCGGAGGGCCGCCGGTCAAGGGGTATCAACCCGCTGGAGTTTGGGAGGACGCGACGTTTGGCCAGATCAAGTACCAGCAGGACCACGGCGAGGCGCTTTATCGGCGAAGTCTCTATATCTTCTGGCGGCGCATCGTGGGGCCGACGTTATTCTTCGACGTGGCGACTCGGCAGAATTGCACGGTCAAGACGGCTCGAACCAATACGCCCCTGCATGCGCTTGTTACATTGAACGATGTGACTTACACGGAAGCAGCGCGAGCACTTGCGACGCGGATGATTCACGAATGTGGCGGCGATGATGCATCGCGGCTGGCGCTTGGATTCATGCTCTGCACGTCCCGCCCGCCGACAGCCAGGGAAGCGGCTGTGCTCGCGGAGTCGCTGAATCGGTTTCGGAGGGAGTACAAGGCGGATCCGGATGCCGCGAAGAAACTGATTTCTGCAGGTGAATCGAAGCCACCGGCGGACATCGAGCCGGTCGAACTGGCTGCGCATACGGCTCTGGCGAGCCTGCTCCTGAATCTCGACGAAACTCTTACCAAGGAATAACTGCCATGAATCCTCAACAAGAGCGCGCTGCTTATCTTACCCGGCGGCAATTTTTCTCGCGAACTGCGGTCGGAATCGGCGGCGCGGCACTGGCGTCAGTGATGAACCCGAGCCTGTTTGCGGAAATGGCATCTCCGCGGGTTGGCGGATTGCCGGGAGTGCCACACTTCGCACCGAAGGCAAAGCGGGTGATTTATCTGCTGCAGAATGGCGGGCCGCCGCATCTCGACATGTTCGATTACAAGCCGGGCATGGAAAAACTGCGCGGCCAGGAAATACCGGAGTCGATCCTGGGCGGGAAACGATTTTCAACGATGACGAGCGGGCAGAAGGCCAAGCTCGTGCTGCCGCCGTATGCCGGATTCAAACAGTATGGGCAGAGCGGAGCCTGGGTCTGTGATTTCTTGCCGAAGACCGCGCAGATCGTGGATGACTTGTGTTTCGTCAAATCGATGACAACGACGTCCGTGAACCATGCGCCGGCGATTACTTACTTCCTTACGGGAGCGGAACAGCCGGGGCGTCCGTGCATGGGGGCTTGGACCAGTTACGGCATTGGTTGCGAGACGAAGGATCTGCCTGCGTTTGTCGTGATGACATCGCGTGACAAGGAGTCTTCGTGCGGGCAGATCTTTTACGATTTCTACTGGGGCTCGGGATTCCTGCCCTCGAAGTTTCAAGGGGTGCGCTTTCGTGGCAGCGGCGATCCGGTGCTGTATCTATCCAATCCCGATGGCATGAGTCGCGAGGTGCGGCGCGGGCTTCTAGACGATCTGGCGCAGCTAAACGAGCAGCATTACGCGGAGTTTGGCGATCCGGAAATTGCGACGCGAATTGCGCAATACGAGATGGCTTACAAGATGCAGGCGAGCGTGCCTGATTTAACGGATTTCTCCAAGGAGAAGCCCGAGACGCTGGAGATGTATGGCCCAGATGTGAAGCGGCAGGGGAGTTATGCCTATAACTGTCTGATGGCGCGGCGGCTCGTCGAGCGTGGCGTTCGTTTCGTACAGCTCTTCCACGCTGGGTGGGATCATCACCGGAATCTAACCTCGCAGTTCAAGATTCAGTGTCAGGATACCGATGGGCCTTCTGCTGCGTTAGTCACCGACTTGAAGAACCGTGGACTACTCGACGATACGCTAGTCATCTGGGGCGGGGAATTTGGGCGAACGCCGTTCCTCCAAGGCGATATGAAGGATGTCAAAAACTGGGGTCGCGACCATCATCCATATGCGTTCACGACTTGGATGGCTGGCGGCGGGATCAAGGCGGGGATCACTTATGGTGAGACGGATGACTTTGCCTTCAATGTCGTGCAGAACCCGGTTCAGGTGCATGATTTCCAAGCTACCGTGCTGCACCTGCTGGGTATTGATCACGAGCGGCTGACTTATCGATTCCAGGGCCGGCAGTTCCGGCTGACGGATGTAGAGGGGAAGGTCGTGAAGGGGATTCTGGCGTAAGCGGTTTCCTAAGAGAGCGCGCCGGCCCTGGGTTGAGTACACCGATCGCTTCCGAGTCGGGGGCGGTTTAGTTTCCCCCATGCCATGAAATCCCTCGTCGCTATCCTTCTATTCGCTGCGGGTTGGTCAGTTCCCGCATTCGCTTCCGCGCTCAAGACTTCCCATGAGATCGCCGAGGAAACCGGAAAGCTGGCCGATGCCCACTTATGGCCGGCCTTTGGGCAAAAGCCGCGAAAATTCCCGTTCTTTGTCAGCGTATCGCTGGATAAAGCGCTCGACGATTCGCTGATAGCGCGCGAGCAGAAGACGCTCGACTATTTAAATTTCACATCGTCGGAGCATCGGCGGGTCAGTGGAGCGTGGTTCATGGAAAATCGTTCGTACTGCCAGCTCGACATTGAGAAGATGCAAACGCGGATGCGCGAAGCCGCGGCAGCATTCAAGAAGGAAGGCGGAAAGGTTGAGGACATTGTCTACTCGGAATTGACGGATGAACCGACGGGTCAGCCGCTCGAGCGCATCGTGAACGACACCGCCTACCGTGACCATTTCCGTGCGTGGCTGCGCAGGCTTGGCGAGACGCCGGAAAGTCTGCTCGTGAATGATTGGGATGCCGTGAAACTCGTGACCGAAGCGCAACGTGATCAATTTCCGGCGCTGTACTATTTCTCACAGTGCTTTCGCACGCAGGCCCTGGGCGATTTTATGGCCACGCAACGCAAGCTGATCGAGCAGGAGTTTGGCGGGAAGTTTCCGGTGCTCGCAAATTTCAGCGATGGCGCCATCTGCAATGCTAACTTCTTCTCGCAAGGGGTGGATTACTTCCAGATGCTCGATTCAACGGATCAGAACGCCATCTGGGGAGAAGACTGGTCGAATGGAGCGTCCACTTACCAATGTGCATCGTTCAATGTCGACCTGATGCGGGCCGCCGCGCGCCGCCATCCGCGACTTGCTTCTCACCCCGGTGCGAGACGCTGGCATCGTCCGCCTGATCGAATGCGATACGCCGCTGGTTGACGCCGTCTGGATGAAACACGAGCAAGGCATTCTCATCTCTCTGGCCAACTACACGAACAAGCCTCTCTCCAAATTGTCTCTGCCCATCGCGACTCCAAAACCGATCGCCCGTGCCGAATCCGCCATCCGGGGACCGCTGGAGTTCCATGTCGTTTCGCCGGAAGCCGTGAAGCTTTCGTTGCCTCTGCTAAGCAACGATTTTGTGAAGCTCTATTTTCAGTGAGCCTCGGCAAGAGTGGTTATTCCGCTTCTTCGATCTCTTTCTTTCCCTCGCGTCGTGCTGCCTTCTTCAAGGCTCGTCGTGTCGCCTGAACCTCTTCCTTTTGCCGTCGTTGCTCGATGCCTGGTAAACCCTTTTCGTGCACGATACCTGGGCGGTGTTCCCCACGTAGTGGGCTGCCCTTCTTTATGTAGGGCTTCATATACAAAGATGCCCCGGATTATCGCGGACGCCAGCCCCACGCGGTGGCATGTCAAAATAGCCATCCTGACACTGTTGTGCCGTTACGAAATCGCAGTTTAGGGAAACGCTGAATAATTAGGGCACGCTCCGTGAAGCCCAGTTGAAATGGGGCGGGTCCATTTTTTGGGGACTGCTTTCAATCGAACTGGGCTTTA
>FTBG01000562.1_pt1 | contig 20290 bp, 15 predicted proteins | sample 1639311 | NCBI WGS metagenome assembly FTBG01 (sample SAMEA3914864, study PRJEB12502) | metagenome | biome: forest; material: soil | place: USA | collected 2012-03-12 | depth 0.3 m | reverse complement strand
TTCAGACTCCGAAAGCCGTGCGTGTTCCTTTGGCCTCCATTTTCCTGTCGAATCGGCGAGTCAATCTCGTTGCGACAGCCGCGGTCAGCTTCTCCCTGGGTTTGGCGATCGGGTGCTGCGCTCTTCGCCTGGAAGGTCAACAGTTAGAAACGCCTCACCGCGCCAAGCCCGCCGTTTCTGCTTTGAATCGCGGCTTTCTCCCCGAGGCGTATGCCGCGAATCCGAGAGCCATCTTCGATATTCAAGTGATGCGCGCCTGGTTCCAAAGCGCCTCAGATCTGGAGCTGGACAAGACCTTCCAGGGTTTTCCGAGTCAGTTTTGGACTGAAAAAGTCAATGCCCCACTTTTTCTCTGCTATTACTTCAGCCGGAGATATGGCGCGGATCCGATCGCTGGCCTGCGTTTCGGGGCCGCCTTTCTAAACGATCTCCACCTGCCGAGCCCGCCAGTTCTTGCTTTTCAGGCGATCATCGATGGCTGCTTTTCTGCGAAAATCCCGCCGACTGCGCAATTGCAGCAATTCCTTCCGTCCGTTTCCGAGGCGGAAGCCTTGGCGATCATCGAGACAGTTCTCAAGTTTTCTGATGGAACCGAGGAAGCCCGCAGCGCGCTTGCCGCTGAACTGGCGCGGGATTGCCTGTGGGCTGCCGATCCGGCAAAAACGAAAGCGCGTTTCGCCAACATCGCTTTGCGAAGTGTCTTAAAGAATGGGCCGTCTTCGAGTTCCCTGGCCGACATCTTCCAGAGAAAGGGGCAAGCTTGGCAAAGCCGCGCCGCCCTTTCGGCCTTTTCCAGTTTTGCGGCCTTCCATCCGCGAGAGGCCGCAAAACTACTCGAATCCGTGCAGGCGCAATCGCCGGAAAGCACCGGAAAGCTCGCCGCGGCATCGCGCTTGCCATTCTCCACCGTAACCCAGGCCGCGACTGCGTTGGATGAGAAAGAACTCAATTTATTCTACCGCGGACTTTCCGGAGAGTTGAAGGCGAATTGCGGTCGATACGAGGAATTTGCGGTGAGAATTCCCTTTGCCACCATTCCTCCTGCATGGAAAAACGATTTCCTGGAACAAATGATGGAGTGTACCCCTGGAGCCGAGATCGATTGGCTCAGTCCGCTAAGCCAACCCGATAGAACCGCGGCGTTGGACGCGCTTTTTAATTCTCAAACGCACGGAGACCCCCGATTCTCGATCGCCTCACAGATAGCGCATGAGTTCTACAATGCCCGATTCAGAGACGGCGATTTGAATCCAGGCATGGCGATTTCGGTGCTTTCTTCTCTCGCTTCGAAAGATGTCGACTCCGCCTTGTCGATCGCCGCTCAGCTTCCTCCTCAGATCCAAAACGAGGCAAAGCAGCGAATCATGCGAAGCGCGCTGCCAAATTTGGCGACCGACGATCCCCAACGCTTCTTTACATTTGTTGCCGCTCTTGACCCGTCCGCCATAGCGGCGGCGCTGGAACCTATCGGTCAAAGAACTGCTTACTCGGGTTTTCCCGATCCGGAGATGCTGGCCAAAGGAATTCCGAATGATCAGGCGAGAACCTCATTTTACGAAGGCATTCTTTCGAGCGAGCAAAGCTATTTATCGTATGACCAGTTGACAAGGATCGCCAGCCAGGTCGCTTCCTCTGCCGTCCAGACGGGTTTGACTGGCAAGGCCGTAGCTGAAGCTGGACGCGTCTTCGCGGAGTACAATCCTTCGCAAGGGAAGGCGGTTATCGAGCAAATGCCGCAAGGGCCGGCCAGAAGCGAAATGCAGAACTCCTTCATCACGCATTGGGCCGCGGTCGATCCCACCGGCGCCGCCGATTGGGTACAGCAGCTCAGCTCCGGCGCCGACCAGGACGCCGCCGCCGCCGCCCTGATTCAAAGCGCTCCGGATGATTTGGACTACGGGCTGAAACTGGCCAGCGGAATCTCGGATCGCTCACTCCGGATCAAGAGTCTCCAATCCATCTTTCAAACCTGGTCCAACTTGGACGCCCAACGATTTTACAAATCGGCTGCGGAGAATAGCGTTAATCCCACCGACCTGGCCGAGGCCGGAGCAGTTCCCCCGGGGCATTAGTTAAACCAGCATGCAAAAAGGACTCACCATCGCTGCTTTCGCTTTCCTTGCCGGGCTCAGCTTGCCGCACCTGCGCCACACCGCCAAGTCCATACCCATCTCCTCACTGGGCCCATCCCATCCAGAGCAGCCCGTATTCGGGAACACGAACGACGCATTTTTGCAGAACGTCGTCGAACGTCTGAAAAATGGCGGCGCTCTTCAAAAAAGCGAACGAAGCGACTTCGAGGCCTTGATAAAAGCCTGGCTGCGACGGGACGCCGTGGAATGTCTCAACTTCTTATCCGCTCACGACCTGCTGGGAATCGTCGATTCGACGACGTTGATGGAGCTCGTAGGCGGTCCAGACTCACTCGTTTCTCTGGCTCGCTCGATATCGAACCGCGGCTTCGCCGATGAACTTTTCCAGCAGGCCTTCGCTCAGCAGTTAAAGGATTCTCCGAAAGACTGCTTGCAGATGCTCAGCGGCTTTCCGCCATATCTGCGAATGCGCCTGGAACGTGAAGCGATCGAGGCAATTCTCAGAGTAGCAGGCGCTGCCGGGCTCCAGGAAATGATTGACTCCAAGCAGTTGAGTGCACGCCTCACTTATGCCAGCCTTTTGGAACTTTCGAAGTCAGATCCAGCCGGGGCGCTGCGACTCGCCCTCCCAGCCGCTAAATACGCGAGTCGAGGCCGAGGAAACCTCTTTGACAACTTCTTGGGTTTCTTTTACCAAAAACATCCTCAGGAATGCATGGATTTTCTCACCGCGATGCCTCCTGGTCCCCGGAGGGATCTCTATCTGGGCTGGTGTCTGACAAGGCTCGAGGCAAGCGGCGTAGAGGGCTCCACGGCCCTGGCGACACAACTGAATTCTCCCACCCTGGCGCAGCATCTTGCTTCGGACGCTGCGTTCGAGATCGTCAGCAAGGATCCAAAAAAAGCTGTGGAACTCATTGAAGCCATCCCTTCTTTCTCCGCCAGGACTCAGGCTTACGCTGCAGCGGCAAACAACCTGATGTTTTCGCGCGGCGCCGCGGCGATGTTTTCCTGGGTGGACGCCATCGACAACCCAGTCGACCGGAGCGCGGCAACAAAGATGGTTTGCAACGAGTTCGTCGAACGGGATCCGCCTTATTGCGCAGCCTACCTCGTCGACCGCATTTCAGACACATCCCTACTGCCTGCCGCGGCGAAAGCCCTCTCATACGCGGCCCAGGATGCCCTGAAGAGCAATTTCTCCAACAACAACCGCGCGCTGCAAAATCTCTCTCCAGAACAAAAAGAGACGATCCGGAATCAAGTCGCTCCACTAATGAAAGAAGACGAACGCGCCGCGATTCTCCGCATTCTTCAATGAGATCCCTTTCGGAATATTGCTATCCGCTTTTATTTCCTACGCCTTTTAAATGACTCCATCGAGAGCAATGAATACGCCGCGGATCGGTCGGGCTTCGGCTCCATCCTCTACATTCCTCAGCCCGAAGCCTGCCGGAGCGCTGCGCGTCGCCTTTCAACTCATTATTTTCACCGCCCTCGGATTTGCCATCGGAAATTGGTGGAAAGCCAAGCCACCGCGCAACCCGCTCTCCTTATTGGCGATGCCGATACCCGGCGCGACGTGATGGACGATGCCATCATGCGCTGGGTGGCTCAGGACAGCGATGCCTGCCGAGCCTGCCTGGCTGCCGCCAAGGGGATTCCGGCCGATTGGGTCGAGCGTGGCTGAAACAAAAGAACCCGGCAGAATGAGTAGCCGTCGGTCCGCATAGGCTGCCGCCGAACGCGGCTTCGAAGTTGGAAGATTTTTCCAAGGAATCTCCCGCAGGCAACGTTTCTCCAGTAAACGCCCCCACATGCCAATCCCCGCAGAACCCATCGACGAAGTAAGCGCCATTCCGGCAGCGCTCGAAGGTGATTTGGCGGCATTTGCAGAACTCTTTCAACTTCACTACCCCACCATGCTGGCCTACGCCTACCGCCTGTGCCTCCAGAAATCCGATGCCGAGGACATCGTTCAGGAGACCTTCATCAAGGCGGCTCGGTCATTGCAGACATACCGACCAGACGCGCCTTTTCTGCATTGGCTCTACCGGATCTGCACCAACACCGCACGGGACTGGATGCGCAAACAGACGCGCCACGACCGGCTGGCCACGGAGCTGGAAGCCGGCGCCCGCATCGATGAAGATGAGCGGTGTCCCGATCACGCCTTGGCTCGGGAAGCGCTGGCTTCGCTCCCGGAGCCTCTGAGGCTGGCGATGGCGCTGGTCTATTTCGAAGGCTTGAGCCATGCGGAAGCCGCGCGGGTGCTCGGTTGCGCGGAAGCGACCGTCTCCTGGAGAATCTTTGTTGGGAAGAAACAACTCAAACAATACCTCTGCCGCCATGAATGACGACGAATTGCGAGCAAAGATGAGCCGACTGCGTCCGCCGGCCGCAGATCCGCAAGCCGCGCAGCGGGCCTGGGATTTGGCGCGGCGTGCGCTGGAAGAAAATCGAAGCAACGCGATGTTCGATGCGTCGCCGTTCGGCCGCGAAACTAGTGAACAGCGAGCCGGCGGATCCGCCATCGGGGCGCAGCTCAAGACCTGGCGAGACTGGTTATGGCCATCCCCCTGGGCCTGGGGAGTGATCGCCATGGCTTGGACCATCATTCTGAGCATGGATTTGCTTTCGCCGCCGGTCGTGACTCTAAACGATGCTTCCTTTTACGCCGAAGAGGTGTCGGCGCCTTTCCGCTGGGGTTCCCCTTATTTTGCTCGAAACGGATACGACGCAGAGATGCAGGAACTACGGCAACTCACCAAAACTCAATGAAACTGCCCTCGATTCGATTTTTGCTTTCCCGAAAATTCTGGCAACGCGTGACATTTGGCTTGGTGTGCCTCGCGACCGTAGTCGCGGCGGTGTATCCGATTGAGAACCTCCGTGGGCGGCGGGCCTGGGAGAGATATCGAGCGGAAGCCGCAGCGCGTGGCGTGAAGCTGGACGTTCGCGAACTCGCGCCGGCGCCGGTTCCCGATGCCGAGAACTTTGCGTCCGCGCCACAAATCGCGGCGCTGTACCTGCTCGACGGAAAGGTTGCGCCCCGCGATGCGGAGCCAATGACCGAGGAAAAGAAGCGCGGCGTCGTGGTCGACTTGGCGCTACCAGACCAGGTTCTTTATATTGTCTACCGCGCCCTCCAAGAAGGCGGGCGCGGCTTGGACCTCGGTGAAATTCAAAAGGCATTCGTAAAGATCGGATATTTGAAGGAAACGACGAATGACCCAGCCGCCGATATTCTCCGCGCCTTGGAACGATTCGAGCCGGCGATGCAAGAGCTTCGGCTCGCCGCGAAACGCCCGAAAAGCCAATTCCCACCGTGGTCCGGTCGCCGCACTTTGTGGGTCGGTGGATTTTTCAGGCTGATGAAATTCGTAAATTTTCGCGTCGAGTTTCTCCTGGCCGCCGGGAGGCACGAAGAAGCCGCGGAGGAGTGGAAAATTCAGCTCCAGCTCTGCGAGGCCTTGAAATCGGAGCCCACATTGCTGGCGGCAATGATGAGGGTCACCACCATTGCCTATAATCTTCCAGTTGTCGTCGTAGGAGCCGCCGATCACGCCTGGAACGAACCCGAACTCGAGGCGTTCGTGCAAGATCTTGGACGGCTTCGTCTGGCTGAGGATTTTCCGGGCGCATTCAACACTGAGCGCGCCGTATTCAATTCCTATTTCGACGTTATAAAAACTAACCCAAAATTCATAGGCCTGCCGGCGTGGATTAAATATCTCCCGCAGGGTTGGTTTGACCAAAATCTCATCAATTACAATCGTATGGCAGACGCCCGTGTCTTGTGGGCCGAAAGCGACGGCAAAGCGGGTTCTTTGTATGATTTCAAGCAACGTGCCGCGGCGCATTGGTGGGGGTGGCATCCGTATTGGTTCATTGGAAATCGAGGCTACGTAATGGTCGAGCCCGCGTGCCGGCAGTGTTGGGAGACGGACTGCCGTCTTCAAGTCTGCCGGGTTGCTTGTGCGCTGGAACGTTTTCGCCTGCAAAACGGCGCGTATCCAGACCGACTCGACCAATTGGAACCGGCGTTGCTACCCATGGTCCCGAAAGACCGATACACCCACCAGCCATTCCACTATGAAAACGATGCGCAAGGGGCCGTCCTCGTCTATTCCTGCGGGCCAAATGGCCGCGACGACCGCGGCGCAGACGACGATATAAAATGGCGGTCAAATCCCATCGTCGCGAGCACTGTGGAGCATTAATCCGCGTAACCTGGGCTTTCCACGAACAAAAGATTCCGAAAGCTTGGGCCGAGATTTGGCTGAGGCAGAATCATTGAAGTTTTGCTTTCAGCGAGGCTGCCTTTTCCGGCGGCCGGGCGCCGCAATTTTGCTCGTCGCTTCCACCTGATCAAGCTACCCGCGGTAATCGCAGCCATGCAGGAGGCGCGAGGCCGATCAAGCAAAGCACCAGGTTTATCGCGAGCAGCCACGGCGCGAAGTGTTGTGTCGAGGGGAATGACAAGGCTCCTCCGGCCAGAAGCAGGATATTGCTTCCAAAGAGGCTCGAGATGAGCAGCGCCTCTGTATTTGACCGCAGAAGGAACCACAGCAGGGCGACCATGCCCATCCCACCCACGTCCGCGAGAAGCAACCCTTGTGGCTTCAGCCAATCAAACAACATGGCCGCGATCAAAATGTTGCTCCCGAAGAAACACCCGCGAAGCAGATTGCGCGGGGTCAGCAACCGGAAGCGGCGACCGATCAAAAGTACGGCCAGGCAGAGCATAGTTAAAAGAATGCTCTCTTTGACCAAATGGGTATACTGCCCTTTCCCTTTGGTTTCCGTGACCACCGCCCATACGCTTCGTGACATGAGGCTCCGAGGGTGCGGAGGCCATCCCAACGGCGAAGTCATCACTTGCCAGATTCTGCACAAGAAATAGTTGAGGCCACTACTCACTGCGGCCACAGCGGCAAACCTGCGCGCCGGGCGTTGCATGGAAGCGAGGCGAGACGGGGAAAAATTGGCGACGCAACGCTGGCAAACGAAACAGATCGCCAGAAAATTCAGCAGCGCCGTGCTGTAGAAGCCGAGCGTCCCAGTGATTGCATAGGCCGCGGAAAGGGCTCGAGTCGATCCGCTCGGGCTGCCGGCTGATATGTTGTTGTAGATTCTAGGCGCCATCACGATCGTTATCGCCACGCCGATCCAAACTGCGATCCGGGCGGGCAGCCAACTCATCGAGCCAAGTTTTCCAAATTCCGCTGCGAGATTCTCGGCGGAGCCCAGTTGCGCGCTGGCGCGCTGGAACGCCTCGGCTTCGCTTAAGCCGTCGCAGATCAGTTGCAAGGCGCTCTCTCGCAGATGGGCTTCGAGTTCATCCAGCGTCTCCGGATCGAGGCGGCGGCCCTGTGCGAGATGCGCGCGCCATTGGACAATAGATCGTTCGAGTTCAGGCATGTCCGGGATTCCAAAGTTGATTCAGTACAGAATTGACGAGACTCCACTGCTCCTGATGTTGCCGCAGGGCTCGACGGCCGGTCGGTTTGAGCGTGTAATATTTTCGCTTCCGGCCGGTTTCCGATTCGCCCCACCGACTGCAAACGAGGTTCTGTTCTTCGAGCCAGTGCAGCACCGGATAGAGCATCCCATCCGTCCATTCGATCTGCCCGCCGGAAAGCTCCTTTACCCGCTTAATGATGGCGTACCCATAGCTCTCGCCCTCGCCGAGGATGGAAAGGACTAGAGGCGAGGATGATGCCGCCACGAGTTCTTTTTGGAGTTTCACGCCGGCACGATGCATTGCAGCGCAATGTATGGCAAGCCGAATATTTTTCGCCCAAATTCCAGCGGATTCCCCAGGGCAAAATAAATCAGCCGATCATTGAAGTTTCGCTTTCAGTGAGGCCGCTTTTTCCGGCGGCCAATTGCTTTCGGCGTGTTGCATCAGTGCTGAGATCACTGGCGGCGGTTGGCTTGTCCAATCGGGCAAGGGGTCGCCGGCTTTTGCTGAATTTTTACAGGTGAGGATCAAAGATGCGGACGCTTCCAAATAGCTGGCGTCACTCGAAGCGAGCTTCTGTTAAAATGTGGTCTTCAGCTCGCGCTGATCTTCGCCAGCGGGATCATGGGGGGGAGGTGATTGACCGGCAGGAACGGGCGGAGGCAGGATGCCTTGCGGTGACTCAACAGTGGGTGGCGAACAAAAAAGAAAAGCAGAGCAGCAAGCAACAACGAAACCAGCGCTGAATGCTGCGATAATGCCCGACTTCATGATTGGAGAGTGACAGCCACTATTTCGCTGCGCCGCTTTTCCCTCCGTCGACCAGCTTCTGCAGTTCCGGAGTCCTCGCCGCCGCCGGCAAAGTATTGATCCAGTTCACCGCCGCGCCCTGATCATAGCGCAGCCAGGCGCGGGCCACCGTCTGAACATAGCTTTGATTATTCGGCTGTCTCACGGCCCAATCCGCCAGCACATTCGGTTCGGCGCCAGGCCAAAAGGTGAGCGACTTCAGCGGGACTTGCGTCTCACCGGTCGCGTTCAGTCGCTCGATCTCCTGAAGGGCGCTTTGCAGGCTGTCTCCCGAAAGCCTCTGCATCATTCCGGGCAGCATCTGCCGCTCCAGTGAATCATCGCCCAACCCTTCGACCCACGCCACCGTTCCTGCCGGGTCATGCAGAGCAAGCCGATCGGCACATCGGATGAGGATGCCGGCCTGGCTTTTTACATCCGGATAAAGCGCGGCCAGCTTTTCCACCATGGCGACGTCCTGCTGGTCTTCCACCTCGTAGCTCAGGGCATTCGTGATCACCGTGACTTTTTGCCGACCATCGGGAATTTGCGAGAGCCAGTTCAGCATGGCGGGCCCATCGTCTGTCGCGGTCCAGATTTTCAGCACTCCAGTCATTGGCGTGATCGACATCGCCCCGATATCTGCAAATTGCTGATTTTCATAGAGTCTCGGCAATGCCATCGCCCAGTCCGCTGCCGCTGTTGGATGGCTGTGCGCCCATTGTTCCGCGACGATTTGAAGCGAAGCAGTCTTGAGTGTTCCCTCCGGAAGCTGCGCCGCGGCCGTCGCCGCCTCTTTCGGATTTGTTTGAGTCCAGGAGAAGAAAATCGAGTCGGCGGCAAGTTCAGACGCGTCGAAGGCGATCGGCGAGGCCATCGCCAATTCGAGAGCGTGCGCCCGGTTCGTTCCGGCCACGACTTGAATCAGACTCGCCATCGCGCCCTTCTTCACCGGGCCATCCGGTTGTTGCAGGATCCAGCTTTCGGCGCCGGCCGCATCGTGGTCCAACCAGCCTCGGAGGATCGCGATGGCCGCCTCGTGCGCCGGCGCGCCCTTTAGCTCTGCGGCATACGCGAGCGCCGCCTTCGGATCAATTTCACCCCAGCGGGAAAAGAGCGCCGCTATGACTTCCTGCCGCTCGGCAAAGCGAGCCGATCGCAACTGCTCCAGCACCCCGCGAAACTCCTTTGGATCGAGCGCCTCGACCGCGTCAAAGAGACAGTTCTTCCTTCGCGTTTTGTTATGGATCGCGAAGGCATCGTTGAGGCGACCGAAGAATTCGACTTTGCTGGCATGTTCGTTTTGCGCGGAGCCGGCGGGCGGCTCATCCGTTGTCGCTGACGCCGTGGAGGAAGTTGTCGTGTGGCTCTCAGAAAGGTTTCGGCCGTTTCCAGTGCTCCATCCACACAGTAATCCCAATGCGAAGACACCCAGGCCGGCTGCCAGCGCCGGGCCTTTGGGCCAAGTGAATGTTGAGAGTCGGTTCACGGCGAAACCTCCCCCAGCAACTGTTGCTTCATATCCGCCGGCAGCGTCGACTGCCCGATCCATGCTTTCGCCGAGGTTGGTTGCTTTTTCAGCCAGCGCCCCAGCACGTCCTGATAATTCGCGTTTCGTAGGTTATTGTCGCCGATTCCCGTGATCCATTCCGCAGCGAGTCCTGGTTTGTCATTGCTTAGTTGATGGACGACGCCGCCGAGCAATTCGTCCTTGCCTACTCCATCCGGCATTCCATTTATCCATTGACTGGCGCCGGCGGCATCCTTCTTCGCCCAGATGGCGGCCACCTTTTGCAGGTCCGCCGCATGGCCCGGCTCCGCGCTGGCCCAGGCCGCCGCCGCCGCGGGATCCTGCCCCGCCCACTTGCTCAGCACCTTTGAGATGGCTCCAGACTGTTTTTCGCCTTTCAAGCCTTTCGCCATCTCGAGTGCCTCTACTGGATTCCCATCGCCGCGGACTTCGATCACTGCTTTCAGCGCGGTCTCACGCGTCTGCTCATCGGTTTGTCCCTGCGCCCACGCGAGCGCCGCTGGAAAATCGGAGGCTGCCCAGTGGAGACCCAGGTTATAGTACGCGGTGTCCCGCGATTCACCCGGCGGCAGCATGGCCGCCAGTTCCGCAGTCTCCAGCCGGTTGTTATCTCCACGTGAGCGGATGAGCGTCGCCACCATACTATCTTTAACCGCATTGTCCGGTTGGCCTTTGAGAAAGCCCATCGCCGCTGTGGGGCTATTCTTCATCCAGTCTTCCACGGCCGGCTCGAGCGCCGCCGTCAGGCTTCTTGCTCCCGTCGCTTCGATCGCGTGAACGATTTCCGGCGATTGCGCCCAGAGCAGAGCGCCTTCGACGTTCGTGCTGGCCCACCGCGTGGCAATCTCCCCGATGATCCAGCCTCGCGCGTCATTCACTGGAAGCTCAAGGACATGGGCCCGCGCCTCGGCTGGATTCTGATCTGCCCATTGGGCAAAGATTTTCTCCGCCGCATCACGGTTATCCATTGCCCCATTTTGGCGCAAGAGCGCGAACGCTGCCCCGGGATCATTCTCCGCCAAGCCCGCACACAGACCGTTCAGCGCCGTCTGTTTCGAAAGTCCTGCAGGCAGGACCGCGAGGAGCTTCACCGCGCCCGCCGGATCCCGGGCCGCCCAGGTTTCCAGCACGCTCTGTGTCGCTGTACCCATGCCCTCGCCTCCGCCTTTCAGCGCGCGAGCCGCGGTCAGGGCCGCTTCCGGCTCGAGCTCCGCCCACCTGGCAAAAATCTGCTGCAGGACGTCTTTACACTCCGGGTACTTGAACTTATTGATCCACAGCCCTTCCTCGCGGCATTGCTGGGTCGTCATTTGCCCGACCAGTCGGCCAATCGCCCGCGCGCGCTTCGCCGGATTCGCGATCCGCCTGGCCTCCTCCAATCGACCATTAAAATCGGCGCCACTCTGGACCGCCGGGTCGTCCAGATCTTTGGGCGGCGTCGAATCCAACGCGACACTGGGCGCCGTCGTCTGCGTAGTCATCGACTCAGGTTTCGCCGGAGAATATTGCTTCAATAGCGCCTCGCTGCGCGCGATTTTTGTCCAACACCAGCCACATCCCCACCCACCGGCGAAGATGACCAGAAACGTTGCAAACACCGATGGTTTCACAAAAAATGTCTCTACTTGTGAGGTTGCGAGGTGGCAAGCCCGATTGGATGGGAATAACTCAGCGGATTGGATGTGCGCATATACGCAAGTATGTTGTCCATCCGATTTAATCCCTTCGAGTAGACAACGACGGTCGCGAAGGTACGGTAACTGCTCGGAACGGCGTTATGGTTTCGACTTCGACTTCCCCCAGCCGGATTCCGACTTTTCGGCGGCTTTTCCGGTCATTGCGCGTCTTACGCCTTCCACTACTCGTTTGTACTTCGGTTTTTGTGGTGGCGCTTCTCATTTATAACCTCGTGGCGATCCACCGTTGGGAAGCTTATCGGCGCGAAGCTACGGCCCGAGGCGTGATGATTGACCGCTCAGCCCCGGCGGCGCGTATTCCTGATCGTGAGAATCTTGTCGGAACGGGCAGCCCTTTCGCTCCTTGGAAAACAGGAATGCAATCGTGGTTGGGAAAATGGGATGGGATGCACCTCGATGCTCCAAATATCGCTCTCGGTGAGCGAATGACTACCGCGAAGGCGTATTCCAAACAAAATGTGGTGTGGGAAGTTCGGCGGGTGGCGAACGGCTCCAAAATGGAGCGCGTATCCACGCCTGTGGGCACGAAACCGCTGGTCCCGGGCCAGCCCCAGACCGCCGAGGATTTCCTGGCCTGCTGTGAGCGGAATTTTAGCAATGAGTGGCCCGCCATCCTGGAGGCCGAAGCGCGGCCCAGAACCCAGTATTCCGACATTGACGCCGACGGAGCCAACCAGCAGTTCTGCGCCTTGAATGCCCGCAAAACGGCGCAAGTCCACGGCATGCGCGGCCTGGCATTTCTCGACCTCGGGCGCGATGCCGAAGCCCTGAAGGAAGTGCAGGAATGCTTCACCCTGGCGCGCGCCCTTGGGGCAGACGATAACCACCAGCTCATCCCTGCCATGATCCGTGTGGCCATTATTACTCTCAATCTCGCGGACGTTTGGGAAGGGCTTGTCGATCGCCGGTGGTCCGATGCCGATCTCGTCGCGCTCCGCAAGGAATTGGATTCCTTCAGCCCGTCCTTGGATTGGGCGCAGACCGCCAAAGCTGAGCGCCAGCAGGAAAATAGCGCCTATGATAAGCTCGCCGCTTTGCCCCCGACGCAACGCGGACTGGTTTTCGTCCGTCAAAGAAAGCCGGATCCCATCATCCCAACCATGGAAGATCGACTGGAGATGGCCGCTTGGAGTCTGGCGCTGGCGTCGCCTGGCTTCATTCGCGAAAACCAAGTAGTGGTGAATAAATACTGGGATGCCGCGGAACGCAGAGTTTCGCCGAATGGGCATTGGCATCCCGAGATCAAGCCTGACGCTGCCTATGATCTTGATAAGCTTTCTTCGAAGCAAAAGATTCACTACGCACTTGCGGCAACCACTACGCCATCCATCGAGCGAGCCGCCTGCCGGGTGGTTGTGGTCGAGACGTACCTTACATACGCCAAGCTGGCCATCGCCATCGAGCAATACCGTCGGCAACATCAGGAATTGCCGGAAAATCTCGCGGCCCTCGCTCCGGACTTCATTGCCGAAATTCCGTCAGATCCCTTTTACGGAGAGGCCATTCGTTATGTACGCCCGACGGCCGACTCCTATGAATTGCGAGTTTCTGGAGAAAGCAGGCATTCCGGAGATCCGAGGCCATACGAGGTATGGTTCTCGCCGAAAAAGGGCGAAAGTACGGATCTTGTCTGGCACGGCTTGGCTCCCGAGACTGAAGTGATCAAAACCGCGGCGCGGTAACGCGATTCCGCTGATCGGGTAGGGGAGTCTGAACCATGGGCGCCCAGCGTTGTGCGCTGGGCGAGCGCAGCGAAGCAGCGCACTGGAGTTTGGCCAATTTCGGAGCAAGACTGTCAGCCCGGAGGGCTGCCGTAAAGTAGCCGGGGATAACATCCCCGGAATCGTCATTAGGCGGATCGCACCCCGGCAGGGGTGCTGGAGCATAAGGCGCTCAGAACGAACAAGATGTGGGTCGATTGTACGTGGCTTTTTACCGCGCCCCTGCCGGGGCGCATCGCTAGTTTGTCCGTTTCCGGGGGTGGTTACCCCCGGCTACTTTACCGCAGCCCTCCAGGCTGACAGTTTGCTCCAAAATTGGCCAGACTCCAGGGCGCGCCGAAGGCACGCACAGCGCACATTTATATGCGCTCGTGCGAAGCACCAGCTTCGCCACCGGGAGCGATAGGTCCGGGAGGGGGCTGTCTGCGGCCTACGCCGTATCCACCAACCTGCTTTTTACAAAACTTTTACGTCCAAATTACACCCGAGAGACCCACGGCCGCAGCGCCTCATGCAAACTCCGCCGCATGTTTCCTCGTTGCCTCCATTCTGCCGCACTGAGTCTTCTTCTGCTTAGCCCCCTTCACGCAGAAGATCCAATTCCCACGCCAGCTCCTCGCAGCAACCGCGCCGACCCCTTTTCCAAGCAACCGGGTCCGCCTCCCGCGCAAAAGGAACCCGCGCCTCCGCCGGCTGGCGAAGGGCACGGACTGCTCGTCGTGGAGACCTTTGCTGTGCCGAAATCCCTTGTTACCGACATCCTGGAACCCGCGGATGGTATTCCGGCGCGCTATGCCCGCGCTTTAGAGCTGATGCGAGCCGGCAAGCTCCGGCTCGTAAACATCGTCGCCACCGCGGCGAAAACGGCCACCCGCAGCACCGCGGAATCCGTCGATGAGTTTCGCTTCGCCACCGAATTCGAACCGCCTCGCGCCGCTGGCGGAGCAAGTGCTCCCACCACTTTCGAGACCAAGCCTACCGGCGATACGCTTGAAAGTGAGTTAACGATCCCGCCAGGCGCCGCCTTCCCGGCGCTCGATTACAATTCGCGACGCACCACCTTCAAAGGCATGCAGAATTTTTCGGAGCCGCCGGGTGATCCCGCGGTCGATCAGCCGACCTTTTCCACTCAGGGTCTTACGGGGGTCCTAAGCCTGCCTCCTGGCGAAGCACGACTGGTTGGAACCTTTTCGCCCAATGAGCCGGACAAAGCAGAGCCGCCGGCGGAACCTATGACCTGGTTTACCTTCGCTCGGATTCGTTCGCAGGTCGCGCCGGAAGGCCCTTCGGCGCCCGTCACCGGAGCGGCCGCTCTCGTGGAATACACCTTCTTTTCCATGGACCGCGCCACCGCCGAAGACGCCCTGTCCGATGCCTCCCAGCCGGATGCCCCCTGGCAGGCCACGCAAAAACTCCTCAAGGAAAGCAAGGCTCGATTCGAACACGCCATGGTCCTGCCTGCCGAACAAAACCGCCGGGCGAAAGACTCGGAAAGCACCGAGATTCGCTATGCGACGCGCTTCATGCCGCCGAAAGAAACACGGCCCTGGACCGATTCGACAGAAACAACCCGCACCGAAAGCCGGCCAAGAGACCCTGCGAATGCCAATGGCCCATCCGGAGCTGAACGCCTTAGTTCACACGAAATGACCATTCACTATTCGGCGACGGGCAAGCCGGAAAGGACGCCTGGCTATCCCGGCGCCTTCACGACGATGAATCTCGGCTATAACATCGAGCACGAGCTCGTCTTGAATCCCGCGCGCACGGCCGGCGATCTCAGTGTCGCCATCAGCGCGGTGGCGGATCTTGGCGCACTGGTTTACACGGGAAGCGCCGTGTCGCATCCCTCCCTGCCGCTCTTTGAACGGCGGGCGCTAAAAGTCGTGGCCCTCGCAGCGCCCGGGCGACACATCCTCGTCGGCTCCTTGAATCCGCCTGGCGCGAACGGCGTAAATGGTCGCAAAGATGGCGGCGTGGTCTGGCTGTGTTTCGCCCGCCTGAGCAGTGTGCAACCCTGATGCGTCCTTTTGTTATCTATGCATTACTCACTGCTCTGCGCGGCGGCGCTCGGCCTTTTGGCGCTTTCTGCGAATCTCGCACCCGCCGAGGGACTCAGCCCGGAGGCGGCCGGCGAACTCCGGTCGGATCCCTTTGTTAAAGAACCTGGCAAAGACCCCGTGCAAAAGGCGGCGCCGGCCCCGCCGGGAGAAGGCCATTCGTTGCTCGTTTTTGAGACCTTTGCCCTCGATGCGTCCCGGGCTCTGGAAATCCTGGAGCCGGCCGAAGGCGCTGCGGCGCGCTACAAACAGATGGCGACGCTGGTCCGCCAGGGCCAGGCCAGGCTCATCGATCTGGTCGCTTCGGCGACAAAGCCTGGAACCCGAAATACCGTGGAATCCATGGATGATTTCCGCTATGCCACGGAATTTGAAGTCAACGGGCAAGCGGCGGAGCCGGTCTCTGGCACGGCCTTCGAATCCCGGTCGGTCGGCGAATCCCTCGGACACGAATTTGTGTTTGAGCCCGGCGACCCCTCACCCGTGCTTTCCTATACACTGAAGCGCATCGTTTTCACCGGGATGCGGCACTATTCGGAGCCGCCGGGAGATCCCGCCGTCGATCAGCCCGGTTTTGCCGGTCAACAGGCAGACGGCGCTTTGCGCCTCTCGCCGGGAGCGCCGCAACTCGTCTTGACGCATTCTCCGGCCCCCGGGACGTCCCCGGCGTATCCGGACGCGGAGATCCACTTCACTTTTGCCAGATTCGTTCCGCAACTCCTTGCTCCGCACACCTCTGCGCCGGCGCTGGGCCGCGCGGCGCTCGTCGAGTACACCTTCATTTCGCTGGACCGTAGCTCCGCAGAAGAAGTTCTATCCGGCAGTCTCGGGCTTGACGAAGCCTGGCATGAGGCAACCCGGCTCGTCGCGGATCACCAAGGCCGCCTGGAGCATGCCATGGCCGTCTCGGCCGAGCAAAACCGGCGCGCTCAGAATTCCGAAGGCTCCGAACTTCGCTATCCTACGGAATTCGAACCGCACAGCCTTACGGATCCCGTCATCGATTGGACCGAGACGTCGCGGACGGAAGATCGTCCCTCGAGCGGAGGCGCCATTGCTTCGCCGCCCGATGCTAATCGCGTCGCCATCCGTGAGGCAACCACCCGGCATGCGGCAACGGGAAAACCTGTGCCAAACCCCGGCTATCCCACCGCCTTCGAAACGCGTGATCTCGGCTACAAAGTCGAACAGGAATTGAAGCTGAATCCAGCCCGCACAGCCGGCGATCTCAGCGCGGCGATCACCTTTGTCGCCAACCGCGGAATCATCCAGCACGATGGCGCCGTGAATCGCCAAATTGAACAGCCGCTTTTCGAGCAACGAGTCTTGAAGACCGTAGCCTTGGCGGCGCCGGGCCGGCATATCCTGCTCGGCACGCTCAACCCGCCCGGCGCCAATGGCGTGAATGGCCGGAAGGATAGCGGTGCGGTCTGGCTATGTTTCGCCTGCCTGAGCAGCGCGCAGCCTTGAGGCGCCTGTCGGTTTCCCCTACGTTGTTTGCGCGATGCTCCCCCTGACCCCGCGAAAAACCCTGCTGCTGCTGCTCGCCGTGGCTGCGGTTATTTTGGCGGGCGGCCTGCGCCTGGCTCGACGCCAGGAAACCATTCGCATCCCGCGTGACCGCGAATTCATCCGGCGCTTTGAAGACTCGTTGCAACACGAGATCCAGCGGCTTTCCCACCTCTACGAACTCGACGTGCGGCGGGTCGCGCGCCAGGCGGAGCGCAGAAATCAATTTGCCGCGAAGGAGGATTGCGATCGGGTCGTGGGCATCCGGCAATTTTCCTGGATTTACGGCCCGGCCCGAACCAAGGAAAATCTGCACATGGTCATCGGTTCGAGCGGAGAAAGCCGCTTTGCCGTGCCGATCATCGACGGCTCGATCATTCCCGATGCCAGCCTTCAGATTCGTCTTCCTGCTGATTTGCTTTGGGCTTCCCCAGGTGATTGGGGCTGGTTCGACGAACCCGGCCAGCCGCTCTTCTTTTGGTGCAATCATCCCGGGAACGAATTGGCGGTTTTATTGATCGACCCGCAAGCCGTTGGGCAGGCCATGGACTCGTGGATTGCCGAATGGCTGCGCCAATCCTGGCCGTCGCCTGCGCAGAATGGCGGCTTTGACCGATTGTACGGTTCGAACGGCGTGGCGCTTTCTCCAGGAGATCCGACGCACTTCAGTCTCGAAACCGCAGACTATCTTGTGCCCGTCCAGACTCGCTATGGCATCTGGAAATTGGCGTCCTGGGATTCCCGCGAGTTGCGCGTCTTTTATCATACCCCCACGGTCGCGGCGAGCGTGTTCCTATCGGGTCTGGTTGCGCTCATCGGGATGTTGGTGAGCCTGCAACAAAATCGCGCGTTGCGCCTCGCCGAGAAGCGCGTGTCCTTTGTCAATCGCGTGTCGCACGAGTTGCGCACGCCTTTGACAAACATCCTGCTGAACTTGGATGTGACTCACGACCTCATCGTCGACGAAGTTGGAGGCGAAGCGGCGCGCGGACTGGCCATGGCTTCCGAGGAAGCCCGGAGGCTCGGTCGGCTGATCGCGAATGTCCTCACTTTTTCCCAAATCGAGCGTGGTTCGGTAAAAGCCTATCAGCGCGCGTGCACGCCGGCGGCGATCTTTGCGGGTCTCGCCGAGCAGTTTGCGCCCGCCTTCGCCCGCCGCTCGCTTTGTCTGACCCTGCGCAACGAAGCTTCGACGCCATGCCTCCTTGACGCCGATGCGATTGCGCAAATCGTCGGCAATTTGTTTTCCAATGTGGAAAAATATGTTCCGGGCGGCGCGGTCGAATTCGCGAGCTGGCAGGAAGACGACTGGCTTGTGGCGCGCGTCGCCGATCACGGACCCGGCATTCCTCAAGCTCAGGTGGACCGTGTCTTTCTACCGTTCGAGCGGCTGGGCAATTCCGTCGCTGAAGGCGCGAGCGGCGCGGGCCTCGGGCTCGCGATCGCGCGCGACCTCGCCAACGCCATGGGCGGCTCCCTGAGAATCCTCCCTTCGCCAAAGGGCGCTCTCTTCGAGCTCCGCGTACCCGCCCCGCCGCTCTCGTCGCCCACGGCCGCCTAGTCAAATTCTCTTACCTCCATTCCATGAAGCTTCTCATCGCCGACGACGATCCTATCACCCGGGAATCGTTGAAGCGCTGCGTCGAGCCCGAAGGCTTCGCCGCGCTGCTCGCCTCCGACGGCAAGGAAGCGCTCGCCTTGTGGGAAAAACATCGGCCGGATTTGCTTTGCCTGGACATCATGATGCCGCAGCTCGACGGCTACGAAGTCTGCCGGCGTGTTCGCGCAGTCGATGCCGAGATCCCCGTGCTCTTCCTTTCTGCGAAATCCGAGGAGATCGATGTTGTCGTCGGGCTCCAATTAGGCGCCGACGACTTTGTCCGCAAGCCGTTTGGCAAACACGAATTGATGGCCCGGATCCGCGTGGCCTTGCGTCGTGTGCAGGCGCGCCAGCGTTCCGCCCGCAGCTTTGTCATGGCTGATTTCACCGTCTATCCGCACGAACTGCGCGGCGAGCGGGCGGGGGTATCCTTAGACCTCTCGCCTCGCGAAGTTTCCATCCTCACCCTCCTCCACGAGCGCGCGGGAGAAGTCATCGACCGCGACCTGTTTTTCGATCGTTGCTGGGGAGCGGAATACTTCCCCGATTCCCGCACCGTGGATCAACACATCGCAAAGCTGCGCAAAAGAATCGAACGCGACCCCGCTCAGCCAGCCATCATCGAGACCGTTCGCGGGGCGGGGTATCGTTTCCGCAATGGACGATAACGGGGTGGGACGAGTCTTTGCGCTCAAATGCGCGCGCCTCACGGTGTGAGAGCCATTTGGCTCGAGCCACAAGTGACGATGGTTGACGTGCCTCAACGCTGCAATACAGTTGCCGCATGAAGGTGCGTTTCCTCAGATTGATGCTTCTCGTGGTTGGTCTCTGTCTGGGCTGTGGCGAAATTACCCAGGCGGCTCCGGAAATTCCGTCCGATGGGAAGGTTCCGCTTCGATTCGTTGCCTATGAGGGATCCTCCGATCATATCGGCGATATGTCCTTTCTAGTTCAGGTTTCGGACAAAAAAGCGGGGAGGGGATTCGTGAAAATCGGCGACCAAGTTCCCGGAACGGATTTCAAGGTGGTTGCGTTTGTCTACGTGGTCGAGCCGAGAAATGGAGGCGAGCCCGTCGATCGGTCGAAATTGAAATTGTACGACGTAAAAACAGAGGCAACGGTGTTGCTGACCATTGGAGAAACGGTGCGTTTGGGAAGTGAACACTTAATCGATCCTGGCAAACCGTGAATGATTAACGAGCCGACTTGTCGGGGCCGCTCCTTCGGCTTGGCCGCCGCTGCGAAGCAGCGCACCGGAGTTTGGCCAATTTTCGATGCAAGACTGCGGGCACAGCCCTGTTTCAGCGCCAACGGCGCGTCCCATTTTAGCCTAGGCCGTAGCGAAGCAAGGCCTAGGATTATCGCATAAAAGCGGTCGAGCGCCAACGGCGCGTTCCAACCAAGTCTGGTAACGCTCCGCTTCGACGAATGATCGAATTCATTTAACAAAACAAGCCCTGGCTCACAGCGCGACTCTGGAGTTTGGCCAACTTCAGCCCGCGGCCGGTCGTCAGCGGAACCCCAAGGAGCGGCGGTTTCCAACCGCCCTGGGGAGTGTCCGCGGGTGCGAGCGGCGGATCGGCGGGCTGACCGCGCCTCCGCTTCGCAAGCGGAGCCCAGGGAGGGGAGCCATCCTTGGCGCCCGCCAGCGTGGCCTTCGCGATGCGCACGACGCTACGCGAGATGTTACCCTGAATCCGCTTTCTCTCTTCCAGGGGCGATGCCATTCTCCACTCGTGATTAACGAAAGAGGAAACATCATCCAGGCGCTGGCAACAGCGCCTGAAACGTGTCTCCCTGAGCAGGATTCGCCAGGATCGCGC
>FTBG01000080.1_pt1 | contig 20418 bp, 16 predicted proteins | sample 1639311 | NCBI WGS metagenome assembly FTBG01 (sample SAMEA3914864, study PRJEB12502) | metagenome | biome: forest; material: soil | place: USA | collected 2012-03-12 | depth 0.3 m | reverse complement strand
TTCATTGAGGTGCTGAAGACGAACTAGTAAGCGGGCACGCTGACTGGGCCATTTGTTCCTCAAATTCAGAACGCGGCAACATTTCGGATCGCTGGCCTTCTTGAGACGATCTCAGCATGACCCCACAGCCCGCCAGCCCGCATTTATTCGAAGCGTCTTCGGCTGAATGGCAAAAACAAGTCATCCGGACGCATTATTTTCCACATATCGACGGAATGCGCTGCCTGGCAGTTCTTCCTGTGGTGGTTTATCATTTGATGAGCCGCCTTTGCCCGGGCGGATTTGTGGGGGTGGATATTTTCTTCGTTATATCCGGTTACCTCATTTGTGGCGGTATTGTGCGCGACCTGCGGAATGAATGTTATTCCCTGCGGTCTTTCTATTACCGTCGGATTCGCCGGATTTTCCCGGCATATTTCGTCCTCACCTGCGGCGTCTTGATCGCCGGCAGCGGCCTATTTCATTGGGGAAAACTCGTTCCCCTGGCGCGCACATCGCTCTTTAGCGCCTTCTTTTCCACGAATCTCTATTTTTGGCTGGATATGGGTTATTTCCAGCCGAACGCGCACGACAACCCCCTGTTGAATCTTTGGTCTCTCGGCGTTGAAGAGCATTTTTATATCGTCATACCTTTCGCGTTATTTCTGATCTGGAAAATCAAGCGTGGTCTTTTATTGCCGGTATTCGTTTTTCTTTTTCTCAGCTCTCTGGCCGCCTGCATTCTTCTGGGAGCACATCGGCAATCCACCACGGCTTTTTATATTCTTCCCACCCGCGCTTGGGAACTTCTGGCGGGCGCGCTTCTCACTCTTGCTCCTCCTCCGAAAAGGACGCTTTTTTCAGAGTTACTTGCTTTTGTCGGACTCGCGCTCGTTCTCCTTTCCTTTTGGTGCCTGGACACTACAAGAACGTTCTTAAGCGGGGGCACTTCCGTCGAAGTCATCTTCCCCCTCATCGGAAGTCTGGGAATTCATCCTTTTCCGGGACTAGTGAGCACGCCGGTCATTCTCGGAAGTTGTTTGTTGATCCGCTTCGGATCGTCTGGCATCGCGGGAAAGCTGCTCTGCGCGCGGCCCTTGGTCGGCATCGGAAAAATCTCGTACTCTCTTTACCTCTGGCATTGGCCCCTCCTGGTCTTTGCGGCGTATGCAACCTTTGACAGCCCAAGCACCTCTATTCTCTTCGCCGTATTCATGGCATCCTTCGCTGCGGCCTACGCCTCGTGGCGCTGGGTGGAGATGCCCTTTCGCCTCAATCGGAATTTTACGCCACGCCACGCTTTCATTGGCACCGCTGCGGCCAGCCTCATCCTTTGCGCCTGGAGCATTCTGCTCATTCAAACGGATGGCCTGCGCCGTTTTATTCATCGTCAGGCAAATTACTACGCTCCGGCTCCCCGTTCCTTCCTGGCAAACTTTCAAAAGTTTGTCCGTGAGCCTTCATTTCGTTTCACCGCTTATCCCCAGGCGGATGAAAACTATTTCAAACTCATCGGCGATCCACATGAAGCACCTAGCTTTTTCCTGATTGGAGACAGCCATGGCGAAGCGCTCGAGCCAGGTCTTGGTTCAGTTGCGTCCGCTAGTCATCGCGCGGGCTATTACGTTAAGCAACGCTATACCATGCGATCTCTGGAAGGCGAGATGGCCAATCCCCAGTCGGTTCTCAATTGGGTGGCTGGGCATCCGGAGATCCGGGATATCTATTATTGCAATCGCTGGCTCTATTCCTATGAGATCAGAACCGCGATTCCCAAACTGGGCGATAAGGGAAAAATTCCCCCGCTGCATCTGGACGAAGCGACCGATCGAGCGATTGAAGGAGATGCCCGCCGCCTGGCGCAATGGTTTGTGGATCACGGCAAACGCATATGGGTGTTTACCTGCGTTCCTGAGTACGAATATTATCCGCCGGACATCATGGCCCGCAGCCAAATATTCCCGCTGCACGAGCCTATCGATATTACGAAGCAGGACTACCTCAACCGGCAGCTTCCGATTACGGAGATTTTCTCCAAACTCGAAAAAGAAGGGCTGGTAACCGTAATCCCGCTCGGCGCCGGTTTTCTGGAAGACGACCACACTGTGTTCATGGATCAAAACGGCGTGCAGTTTTACCGCGACAGCAGCCATGTGACCGAGCCGGGAGCGATCCTGCTCTGTGAGAAAATCGCGCCCCTTCTCTGGCCATCTTCTCTGAAGACGAATCAATCGGAAACCAACGCTTCCCAAAAAGCGCGTCCGTAAAGCATCGAGGGCGCGAATCAAGCCTGGATCTTCCAGCCAAACTTCCGGGCCATGTCTCGAACGTAACGTTTCTGCGCACGCAACTCTTTTGCCGGATCGCGGCGTTCCCGGCTGCGAGGTCGGTTCACCTGGCCGTCCTCTGCCACTCGGATGCGCACCTCATCGCCGACCTTCAAATCGCGATTCAACCAGCGGACATGCTCCTCTCTCGGGGTGATCAGGCCCCCCACCGCCAATCTCAACTCCTCCTCCGCGCTTCCCGGTTTCCCGGAACGCGTGTCTTCCCCGCCCGGCGCACCCAAGTAACGTGGGCACTAAGAACTCCAAGTTCACCGACACTTGCGGTGCTAACTTTCTTGCCGTTCAGATGGACGTGAAATACTGGCATGGTACGTGATTTATCTTAGATTTTTGGTTTCCGTCACTGGAGGATACTCCGAGCCTGCTTTCGACTGTGCAGAATTGGGGAAAAGACGGCCGAAGAAGATCGGAAAGCGCTAGCGCGGAAATTTTCATTGGTCGAAAATAAAGGAAGCACAATTCTTCGTGAACGTGTACCGTCCCTCAGCGGTCCAAGTCCTTTCAACCCACTTGTCACGACCCATGATCCCGCGCGCCACTCTCTCGTCTCGCGCTCTGGTAATTTTCGTCGCTGGGCTCATCATGCTCGTGGTGCCCGATATCGTCGGGTATTACCGCTGGCATCACGGGCTGCCGGATCTGCTGTGGCTGGACATCCTGGGCACGTTTCTCGATGCCAGCGTTTTCACTACCGTATTCCTGCTGCTCAATCAGGACATCCAGCGGCGGAGGCGGGCGGAAGCGGAGATCGTGCAGACCAATCACGAACTGCGCGAGACCAATGCCCAGCTCGCCGGCGCCAGCCAGCTCAAGACACAGCTCCTCGGTCTCGCCGCGCATGACCTGAAAAACCCGCTTGGCTCCATCACGCAACTCGCGCGTCTGCTTTCCGCCTCGGCGAGCGATTCGAAAGAGGTGCGCGAGGCCGCCGAGCACATCGAAATGGCCGCCGACGAAATGCTCAATCTGGTCAATGACCTGCTTGACAGCGCGGCCATCGAGAGCGGGCAGTTGCGCATCGAACCCACGCTGCTCGATCTGCGCGAGGCCCTGGAAGGCGTGGCGCGCTCCTTGAGACCCGCAGCGGACGCCAAAGCCCAGCGCATCGCCTGCGAACCCGGCGAGCCGATCGCCGTCGAGGCCGATTCCAAACGCATCCGCCAGATCATCGAAAACCTTGCCAGTAACGCCATCAAGTTCTCGCCGCGCAACAAAACCATCACCCTTTCCGCCAAGGCCATCGATGGCCATGCCGAGCTAGTGGTGGCCGACGAAGGCCCCGGTCTTGCGCCCGCCGACATGGATCGGCTTTTCCAGCGTTTCCAGCAGCTCACCGCCCGTCCCACGGGAGGCGAAGGCTCGACCGGGCTTGGTCTGTGGATCGTGCGCCATCTTGCCCGCCTGCACGGTGGAAATGTGCGTGCGGAAAGTCCCGGCCAGGGCAAGGGCACCCGCTTCATCGTCGAGCTCCCGCTGGAAAATCACTGATCCTCGAAACGGAAGAGCGCGAAGGGGCTCCAACAAGCTGTTGAAAAAAGGAAGGCCTGCCGCGCGAAAGAGTTGGGTTGCCAGGCAAAACGCGAGCGACACTCGATCAGCAGGATACTCCTCTTCGTTCTCTGCGCCCCTGCGTTTTTCCGCAGTCTGCTGCCCATGCGTCCACCACGGGTTTCAGGCTGGAAACGGCGAAACCCGCATGACAGCGCCAAAAGATGCGCTACTAGTAAATTTCGTTCCTTATCGATTAAAATCCCGCCTCCCTCAAAATGGCTCGCCGCGCCAGCTCCTCATCTCACCCCGTTTGGATTTTTGCCGCTGTCGCCCTGGTGCTCGCTGCTGTCGGCGGTGGTTACTTCATGTATGGCCGGGTGAGCGATCCGTATCGCACAATGACGGCGCTGCCGGTGCAGGATTACCTCGAAAACGCCAACAGCCTGCGCGGAAACGTCTATAAGCTGGATGGAATGGTGGAAAAATCGCTCGAATGGTCTTCGAGCTCTGGCCGTCTTTTCTCCATTCAAGTCAATGGAAATGAAATCGTCCCCGTTCTCGTCCCTGAACAGTTCAATCAGATTAATATCGAGCGCGGCCAGCGGTTTATCTTCAAAATAGAAGTCGGCGACAAAGGCATCCTGCGTGCCCAAGACGTCAAGAAGGCTTAAAGCCATGTTCTCACAGATTAAACGGTCCTTACCCCTGCGGACGCTCCTCCGAAATGGAGCCCTCACCACTACGGCCCTGATTTTTACTCAAGGGCTGCTTTCAGCCCAGGTGCCCGACGCTCCGCCACCAGCAGCTCCTGCTGCTGCCGGAGCTTCCGCCACAGCGCCAGCCGGTCAACCTGCCGCCGCGCCTGCAAGCGCTCCTGCCAGCGGGGGAGGGGCCAAGCCCAGCCTGCTCGGCGGCGACGTGCCGCATTTCGATCCCTCTTCGGAAATCCTCACGTGGGATGGCAAATCGTGGAACGTAAACAACAACCGCCTTTTTGAAGCGCGCTTTGAAAAGTACCTGAATTCACCCGAGGAGACGAGCACGGAAGATCGTCAGTACCAGGCAATCATCAATGAAATCCTGAAACGCCTCGCTCCCGGCAATGCCTCTCAGCAAAATGTGGATTACGCATTTCGGCTGCTGTCTTTCGGTTCCAATTACGACGTGGATGCCCGGCTGTGCGACTCGCTGGCGGATGCCGTTTATACGGTTTGGCTCGCCCAACGCCAGCAGCAGCGCCTCGTCGCCGTGAACAGCGATCTGGATTACCAGCAGATCAAGGAAGAGCTGGCCATCAGCGGGCAGGGACACGCCTCGGAACATTCCGATCAAGTGGCGGAAAAAACGCAGGCGCCTCAGCAAGGTGGGGGCGGCGGGAAAAATGGGGGTGGCGGTGGTGGGCAGAACAATAGACGTGCCACGCGGCAACAGGCGACGGATACCGTGGCGGCGCACCAGGAAGTGAACAACTGGAAGACGCGCCACCTTGCGGAATTAATCGCGAAGCAGAAGGCAAATGAAGTGAAGCGCGAGCTCTCGGAGATTCAGGCCAAAGTCGAGTACCAGGCGCTCATCGTGCAATTCTTCATGCAGCGCCGGTTTCAGCATGTCCTTATGGCCACGCGCTTCTACCGCGCGCTCTTCGGCGATGGCGATACCAAGCTTAACTTAGGCAAGGATTCGAAAGATCTTTTCTCGCGCAGCGCGGGGATGGCGCCGACGGTCACGACGCTTGATTCTTTAGCTAATGAAGCGGTGCGCGATGTGCGCGAAGGCGTGAAGGCGTTTGAGTATTTACTGGACAAAGACGAACTGGAAAGCGCCACCAAACGGCTGGCGGAATCATTTACCGTGGGTGAATTCATGCCGGAAATCCGCACGCTGCCGCGCGAGAAAAAACGTAAGACGCTCGAATTCGCGCAGAAGTCGAATCAGCTCATTTCCGCGATCGAAGTGAAAGATTACGGCCTCGCCGAAAAGCTGGTGAAGGAATTGGGAGTGATCGCCAAGGACTTCGATAATTCGAAGCCGATGGCGGCCATCGAGACCGCGCGAACGGTGTCCAGCTTCCATCTCGCCAAAGCGCGGAATGCCGCGCTGAGTGGTGACAAGCAAGGCTTGGAAACGGAATTAACGCAAGCTGCAGAGATTTGGCCGCGCAATCCCGCGCTCGCCGATGTCTCCAAAATGATCTTCGACCAGGGCGACGTGCAGCAGCGCGCGCTCATGGATCTCGATCAGCTTTTGAGCCAGAAAAACTATCGCCAGATCTATGATAACAGCCCTCGTTATATCGCGGCGAGCGCGCTTTATCCCGATCGCCAAAAGCAGCTCAGCGAAGTGATGGAATCGATGAAGTCCATCGAAGGCGCCATCCTGCGCGCGCAGGAGATGGGCCGGCAAAGTAACTACGCGGGTGCTTGGGAAAGCGTGGAGAAAGTGGCGTCGCAATATCCGGACGATTCCAAGCTCAACCAGGTGCGCGCCGAGCTCACGACCAAGGCGGCGGATTTCGTCCGCACCATCCGTGGCGCGGAAGACCTCGAGAAGAAAGATCAGATCGGCTCCAGCCTCGCCTGGTATTTAAAAGCTCAAAAACTTTACCCGGGAAGCGATTATGCTCAGGAAGGAATAGAGCGCCTGAAAAAGCGCATTCTGCCTTCCCAGGATTAGTTCCACCACCACCCCATGCACCCACCCCACGAAACGCCTGGTAATCCAGGCGGCCCACTTCTCGCGCCGAACTCACGCGGCTCACGCGGCTCAATACGAATTGGTGCAGCCTCAAAATCCCCCGTTGCTTTCTCCTTGGCGGGCCTCCGCGCCTCTGCGCCTTTGCGTTTTACCAAGGCGCGGCGAGGCGCCAGGCAAGGGCCTGAAACCCCGTTTTTCGACTTTTGTCTTTCAGAATCTCAGGATTCTCGACATTGTACGGGTTTTTAACTTGTGCACCCTCAGACGGAAAAGACACGTTCTCCCAGATGAACACGCCGCAACAGGAAGACACGCCCATAGGCGGACCTGATAACGGCGATAGCCGGACGCCACGCACCATCGGTGATCTTCACAAAACGATCACCATGGCGCAGATCGCCCGGGCGGCCGGTGTCTCTCAAGGCGCCATCTCGTCACTCCTCAACGATCGCGACTACGGCATCCGCGTCAGTGAAAAGACCCGCGAGCGCGTCTTCAAAGTCTGCCGCGAAATGGGCTACATCCCGAATGACCTGCGGGCCGTTGTGCGCATGTACCCGGAGCTTGGTGATTTTTGCCTGCTTATCTCTTCCGGCATCGAGTGCGGCTTGAGCGATCCGTTCATCGCCCGGCTGGCACAGTCGTCGATGAAGGCCATCACTGAGCCGTCACATCCGCTCACCATCGCGTTTTACGACGAAGGGGTCGATTATCTGGCGGAACCCGATCGGCTGCCGCATCCGATCCGCTCGGGGGTTACTTCCAAGTTTCTGCTGGTCGGCGAGCCCAATCACAGCCTTTTGCAGCAACTCTCCCGCCGTGGCTTGCCGGCGATGAGCCTCGGTGCGGATGTGCCGGTGGAAGGCGTGGTGAGCCTCGTGCCTGATTTCGCGGGTGCCTCCAAGCTCGCCGTAGAACATCTGTTTCGGTTGGGGCACGAGCATATCGCCATCGTTTCCGGTCTCTTCGGCTCAAACAATGCCCGCGTCATCGATCTGCATCGCGGTATCCGGCAGGCTTACGATCAATTTCAGGTCCCCATTGAAGCCCAGAACATTGTGTACGGCGATCTGAGCTATCAGGCCGGGGTGAATGCACTTGACGAATTGCTCAGCCATCCCGTGAAACCAACCGCGGCCTTCTGCCTCAGCGACGGCGCCGCCGCGGGCATCGTTTCCAAAGCCCAGCAACGCGGGCTGCGCGTGCCGGAAGATTTGAGCGTGATCGGTTGTTCCAACGATTTTTGTGCGCAATCGATGCTGCCCCAGCTCACCACCGTGCATATTCCCGCCGAAGAAATCGCCGAAATCGCTGTGAAAGAAATTGACCGGCTCGTGCGCAGCGGCACGCAGTTTGAAGCACAAAAGCGAACCATTCCCGTGCGCCTCGTGGAGCGCGGTTCCACCGCCGCACCACAGAAATCGTAAATTTTCCATGCCGATTCCCCCTTGACGGGGCTATCTTCCATCGCCACAAGGTTTTACTATGACTTTCCCCGCTCTGCTTTCCGCCGCCGCCGCCGCCTTGAGCGTGCTCATCAGCATCTTCCTCTTTTTCGGCAACAACGGTAACCAGGAGCTTTCCAGCAAACTGCAAAAACGGCAGGCTGAACTGCAAACCGAGCAAGGGCAATTCCAGCTGCAACAGCAGCAGCTCCAGGCGCAGCAGCAGGTCATCAACACTGCCAACCAGCTCGGGCAACAGGTGGGGCCGGCGGTGATCGCCGATCTCAAGACCGTTGCGAAGGAAAACAAGAACGACAAGATCAAGAACCTGCTGATCAAATACGGTGTGAACCCCGAGGATCCGGCGCCCGCCGCTGACAAGGATAAGGACAAAGACAAAGGCACCGCTCCTGCGGCATCCGGCACCAAACAACCGGCGGGCAACGCCAAACCCTGATTTTTCCCATGAGCGCTCCCTACGATTACACGCCTCAGCCCGCGCAGCCTTCCAGTTCCTGGGCCACGCATCTCCCGGTCCTGCTGATTACGATCAGCCTTTGCCTTTACATGCTCGCGCAGATTCGCGCCATGCAGCAGGGCGCTAAAACCATGGATTGGCAGCTCGAGAATGTGGACAAGCAGATCGCGGCCGTGAAGAACGCACAGAAGCAGGCGGATGACGCCGCTCAGAAAATGGCCGAGCCGGTGAAGCAAGCCAATGCGCTGCAAACCCAATATAACTCTCTTTTCAACGACCTGTGGACGCTGTCCAAGGACGACGAGGACGCCAAGAAAGTCGTACAGAAGTGGAAGATTCAGAAGAATCCGGATTCCGAAGGCAAAGACGAAAAGGAAAGCAAAAAGAAGGAGTAGGTTTCCTGCTTCGTCTCCAAGGAATCGGCGCTCAGCCGGTTAAAAGAACGTCATAGCCAAACACCGATGCGGTGTTCTACGCTCGCCATTTCCATTTCTCCCACTGTCCATGAACGAATCCTCCTCCATTATTGTTCCTACAAATCTTACCCGCCGCTCATTTCTCAAGCGGTCTTCCGCCGCGGCTGGAGGTGCAGCCCTCCTCAGCGCGTTGCCTGTGGAGCGCTTCGCTCATGCAGCCACGGGAACGGATGAATTGAAGCTCGCGCTCGTCGGCTGCGGTGGACGCGGCTCCGGTGCGGCGGATCAGGCGCTCAGCACTTCCAATCAAGGTCCAGTCAAGCTCGTCGCCATGGCGGATGTGCATGAAGATCGCCTCAAGGGTTCGCTGGCGAATCTCGAAAAAGTGCACGGGAATCAGGTGGATGTCCCACAGGAGCGGCAATTCCTCGGCTTCGATGCTTATAAGCAAGCGATCGCGCTGGCCGACGTGGTCATCCTCGCCACGCCTCCCGGTTTTCGCCCGCTCATGTTTGAAGAAGCGGTGAAGCAGGGAAAAAATATCTTCACCGAAAAGCCCGTGGCCACCGATGCCGCGGGTGTGCGCCGTTTTCTCGCCGCCGCTGAAGAAGCGAAGAAGAAGAATCTCAAGGTGGGAGTCGGTCTGCAGCGGCATCACCAGGCTGGCTATATCGAAACGATCAAGCGTCTGCAGGATGGCGCGATCGGTGACATCACTTCCATGCGCGCCTACTGGAATGGCGAGCGTCCGTGGCAGAAGAAGCGCGTCGATCTCGAGCGCCAATATGGCAAGAAGCTCACGGAAATGGAATACCAGCTCCTCAATTGGTATTACTTCTGTTGGGCCTGCGGCGACCACATCGTCGAGCAGCACATTCATAACCTCGACGTGATCAACTGGCTCAAGAAAGGCCACCCGGTGAAGGCTCGCTCCATGGGCGGACGCGACATCACCAAGAGCCCCGATGACGGCGAAATCTTCGATCATTTCGCCACCGAATTTGAATACGCCGATGGTTCGATCTGTTACTCGTACTGCCGCCATCAGCACGGCTGCTGGAATAGCGTGAGCGAGCATGCGGTCGGCACCAAAGGAAAGGTAGATATCAGCGGCTACAAGATTTTCGGCGACAACCAGTGGCGTTACAAAGCCGATGGGGACAAGAATCCCTATCAAGTCGAGCACGACGATTTCTGGGCCGCCATTCGCGCGGACAAACCGTATAGCGAAGCCGAATACGGCGCGCACAGCACCATGACCGCCATCTTTGGCCGTATGGCAGCGTACTCCGGCAAAGAATTGGAATGGGATGCCGCTATCAACTCCAAGATCGAGATTTTCCCGAAGACGCTCGCGTGGGATGCCGATCCGGGTCCGAAGCCGGGTGCAGACGGTTACTACCCGCTGCCGGTTCCGGGACAGACGGTGGTGGTCTAAGGCGGTGTGCCGGCGAAACAGCCGGCGGTCCGCTTTTAATCTATAAGAATCGTTAACGACCCTCCAACGTGCCCAAAGGCTGGGTTCGATGATCGACTCTACGTCATGAGGACGGAGAGTGGCGAGCGTCGGCCATCCAACCGCGCACCTGCTCCCTCGTGTGGATGCCCGGCGCTCCTACCCAGCCGCGGCCTTGCGGCGAAATGTGCGTGGCCTCGCTGATGATCAGGCCCGCCGTGGCTCGCTGGCGGTAATACTCGGCCATCATGTCTTTCGGGATGCTTCCCACCGGCGCGACCGCGGGTCAGCGGCGCCATGACGAGACGATTGCGCAGCCCGAGGTTGCCAATGGTGAATGAAGTGAATTACGGATTCATGTGTGGCTCTTAGTTAAGTGAGTCTCGTCGGACGCCGAAGTGGCGCGGATAAGCGTCCGGTCGGGCTGCGTTCTTTGAACCACATGACGACGACGTAAAAGACGGGCGTGAGGAAGAGACCGAAGCCGGTGACGCCGAGCATCCCGTAGAAGACGGCGGTACCGAGGGCTTGGCGCATCTCGGCGCCCGCTCCCTTGCTAATGACCAGCGGCAGCACGCCGAGAATGAAAGCAAACGACGTCATCAGGATCGGGCGAAGCCGCAGGCGGCACGCTTCGACGGCGGCGGTGATGGCGTCCTTGCCGTCGCGACGCTGGATTTGCTGCGCAAATTCCACGATGAGGATCGCGTTCTTGCAGGCCAGGCCGACGAGGACGACGAAGCCGATCTGCGTGAAGATGTTGTTGTCCATATCGCGCAGCCACACACCGCCGATGGCGCTGAGCAGACACATGGGAACGATCAGGATAATGATGAGCGGCAGCGCCCAGCTTTCATATTGCGCGGAGAGCACGAGGAAAACGAAGAGCACACAGAGCGGGAAGATATAGAGTGCGCTGTTGCCGGCGAGTTTCTGCTGGAGGGTGAGTTCGGTCCATTCGGTGGAAAAGGCTGGCGGGAGATTTTCTTTCGCTAGCTTTTCCACCGCGGCTACCGCCTGGCCGGTGCTGGCGCCTGGGGCGGGCTGGCCGGAGAGTTCGGCGGCGGGAAACATGTTATATCGCACGATTTTGTCCGCGCCGTTCGTCTCACGCACGGTACACACGCTACCCAGCGGGACCATCTGGCCGGAGGCGTTCCGAGTTTTCAATTGCACCACGTCCTCGGGCTGGAGACGAAATCGCGCATCGGCTTGCGCGGTCACGCGATAGGTTCGGCCAAAGAGATTGAAATCATTAATATAAGCGCTGCCTAGATAGGTTTGCAGCGTGTCGAAGACGTTGCTCAAGGGCACCCCCATCGCTTTCGTTTTCACGCGATCAATCTCCAGGTAGAGCTGCGGCACCGTGGCGCGAAAGGTGGTGAGATTGCCGGCCAGCGCGGGTGTTTCGTTGGCCTTCATCATCAGGCCAAAAGCTTGTTTTTGCAGTTCGTCGAGGCCGGCGTTTCCGCGGTCCTGGATCATGAGTTTATAGCCTCCGGCATTGCCAATGCCGCTGACTGGCGGCGGCGGAAAGACGCCGACGAAACCTTCCGGCACTTCTACAAAGTAACGCTTCTGCAAGCGGTCGAGGATAGCGTTGGCGGAGAGGTCTGGCGTTTCGCGTTTCGAAAATTCATCCAGGGGAATGAACATCGTGCCCGTATTTGTCTGGTTGCCGCCGAGCAGGTTGAAGCCGGCGAACTCGACCGTGTTCGATACACCCGGCGTCTCTCGCGCAATTTTGGCCATCCGATCCAGCACGGCCGTCGTTCGGTCGAGCGAAGAGGCATCGGGCAACTGCACGAAAGCGATCACGTAGGATTTATCCTGCGTAGGAATGAAGCCGCCGGGCACTACCTTAAAGCCCAAACCGGTGAGCACGAGCAATCCCGCATAAAACAAAAGCACTAGAATCGCCAGGCGGCACAGCCGACGCACGCCGTTTCCATAGGCGCCGCTGCCCCAGGTGAATGCGCGATTGAAGAGCCGGAAGAACCAGCCGAGCACACCATCGAGCAACTTTTGAAACCAATCGCGACTAGCATTGCGCGGACGCAAAAGGAGTGAGGCCAGCGCCGGCGAAAGAGTGAGCGAATTGAAGGCGGAAATGACTGTGGAGACAGCGATGGTGAGCGCAAATTGCCGGTAGAATTGGCCGGTGATTCCCGAGACAAAAGCTGTGGGGATAAATACGGCGCAGAGAACCAGGGCCACGGCGACGACCGGCCCGCTCACTTCATCCATCGCCCGGCGCGCCGCCTCACGCGGGTTTTCTCCATCCTCAATGTGGTGCTCCACATTCTCGACCACGACAATCGCGTCATCCACGACAATGCCGATCGCTAGTACCAAGCCGAAGAGGGAAAGGTTATTGAGCGAGAAACCGAAGGCGGCCAGCGCGGCGAAAGTTCCGATCAGCGAGACGGGCACCGCGACCAGCGGAATGATTGTCGCGCGCCAGGTTTGCAGGAAAATGAGCACCACCAAGACTACGAGGGCGATCGCTTCGAAGAGAGTCTTGCGCACTTCCAAAATCGACTCACGCACCGAGATCGTCGGATCGTAAACCACCGCGAAATCGAGCCCCGGTGGGAAGCGTTGTTTCAACTCGGCCATTTTCGCGCGCACCGCTTCCGAGGTAGCGAGGGCGTTGGATCCGGGGCGCTGAAAGATGACCAGGGCTGTAGCGGGTTTGCCGCTGAGTTTCGAGTTCACCGTGTAGTCGAGTGCGGCCAGTTCCACGCGACCGATATCGCGGATGCGTGTGATCTCGCCACGAGTACCGGTCTTGACGATGATGTCGCCAAAATCGTCGGGGTCGGTGAGACGACCCTGGGTATTGACGGTGAATTGAAATGCCGCGGCCCCGGGCGGCGCGGGCGGCGCGCCGATGATGCCGGCGGCGACTTGCAGATTCTGCTCCTGGATCGCCTTGGCCACGTCGTTTGCCGTGAGGCTGCGCGCGGCGATGCGCTCGGGATCGAGCCACACGCGCATGGAATACTCGCGCGCGCCGAAGACGTTGATATCGCCGACCCCGTCGATGCGCGCGAGCTCGTCGCGCACCTGGAGCAGCGCGTAGTTACTTGTGTAAAGCGAATCCAGCGAGCCATCCGGCGAGACGAGATGCACGACCATCGTGATATCGGGCGATTGCTTTTTCACCGTCACGCCCGTGCGCCGCACATCCTCGGGCAGGCGCGGGTTTGCTATGGCCACGCGGTTTTGCACCAGCACCTGGGCGATATCTAAGTTTGTGCCGAGTTTAAAAGTAACCGTCAGCGTCATCACGCCATCGCTGGTCGATTGCGAAGACATATAGAGCATGCCTTCCACGCCATTGACCTCCTGCTCGATCGGCGTGGCCACGGTTTCCGCGACGACCTTGGCGTTTGCGCCCGGATAAGTGGCTGTCACCGAAATCGTCGGTGGAGCGATATCAGGGTATTGCGCCAACGGCAGCGTCGTCGCACTGATGCCTCCGACCAGCGTGATGATGATGGACAGCACCGCCGCGAAAATCGGACGATCGATGAAGAAGTGGGAAAACTTCATGCGACTTTATTTCGCCGCCGCCACGGGTTGCACCTTCATGCCGGGTTGCAACATCATGAGACGCGAGGCCACGACCTGCTCGCCGTCTTTCAATCCGGCGTGCACCACTCGCATCCCGTCTACCACAGCGCCGGTGGTGATATTGCGCCGTTCGACCGTCCCATCAGGCTTCACGGCAAAAACGTACTTCTGCCCCTGGTCGGTGCTCACGACCTTGTCGTCGATCAAGATGGATTTGCCGGATGGACCGCCCGCGATGCGCAGCCGGACGAAAAATCCCGGGGTAAGGTAGGGGTTCCAGGACTTGAAGACGGCCCGCGCCCGGAGCGTGCCGGTATTGGGATCGAGGCGATTGTCGATGAAATCGACATAGCCGGCGTGGGGAAAATCGGTCTCGTTGCCGAGCGCCATGTAGGCGGGCAGCCGTTCACGCCGTCCGGTCGCGCGCTTTCCTTCCTCGTCGAGCTTTAGATACTTCAGGATGCGATTTTCATCTGCATCGACGTAAACATGGAGTGGATCGACTGAAACGACCGTCGTGAGGACACTCTCCGGTCCCGCACCGGGCTGCACAAGATTGCCCGCTTTCACCCGTTCGTCGCTGATCCGCCCTTCAATCGGCGAGCGGATCTCCGTAAACTCGAGATTGAGTTTGGCCTCATCGCGCGCCGCTTTGGCCACCCCCACTGCCGCTTCCGCCTGCTTTAGCGCCGCCACCTTTTGATCGAGCTCGCTGGTGGAAATAGTATTCTTGGCGCGTAGTTCGTTCGCGCGCTTGAAATCCAGTTGAGCGAGTTGCAGTCCCGCTTCCGTTCGCTCCACTTCGGCGGCCGTCCGCTCTAGTTCCGCCTTGTAGGGGCGTGGATCGATGATGAAAAGCAGATCGTCCTTTTTGACGATCGTATTCGTTCCCGGCGTAAATTTGATCTCCTGAATATAACCAGTGACGCGCGGACGGATTTCCACGGATTCCGCCGCTTCGATGCGCCCGGTAAAGGTGTCCCATTCGACCACTTCTTTTTCCATCGCCGTGACGACATTGACCGGCAGAGGTCCCATCGGCGCAGTGGGCGCCGCCTTTTTGCAGCTCGAAAAGGTGATAATAACGAGGGCAAGACCGCTGAGGTTTACCAGCAGAGCGCGCAGAGGCTGGCAAGAACGCGCATGGATAAGCAAAGTCATCGGCTATAAGAAGTAAGCAGGCGCCACGAGAGATTGCACTCGTCGATCTTCGAGTTCCCCTCATTGTGCCTGGTCGTTACTTTTGAACAAGCCGATTTCACGCTGCCACAAATCTGAGCGCGGCGATTCTCAAGTCGTGATCACTTTTTGCCCGTGACGGCGCCGGTGGAGCCCGCGCGCGAAGCGGCAGGCCTCGAGCAAGATACAGCGCTCGCGTTCCCCTTCGACAAATCAGGCCATCGGGTGATAGATGGAGACCTATGCCTGCGCACGACACGCTTCGCGACACGAAGTTTGCTCTCAATGACGGCTCCGGCGCGATCCCGGCCCTCGGCTTTGGCACGCTGATTCCCGATCCGATCGCCACTAAAAATGCGACCAAAGCCGCGTTGGAGGCGGGGTTTCGCGCGCTCGACACGGCGGAGCGTTACGGTACTGAAAACGAGGTCGGCGAAGCGATGGAGGAAGTCTTCAGGGAAGGACAAATCAAGCGGGGCGATGTTTTTGTCATCACGAAGCTTTGGAACACCAACCATCGTCCTGCACGCGTCAAACTAGCTTTTGAAGCGAGCCTCAAAAAGCTCAAACTCGACTACCTCGATTTATATCTCATCCACACGCCCTTTGCCTTCCGGCCCGGAGACGAACAAGACCCACGCGATGCGAACGGTAATGTGATCTATGACCCAGAGGTGACGTTATTAGATACCTGGAGAGCGATGGAGGAGTTAGTCAACGAGGGAAAGTGCAAGGCCATTGGATTGTCCGATATCAGCTTGGAAAAGGTGAAGGAGCTCTTTGAAGCCGCGACGATCAAGCCGGCGGTCGTTCACGTCGAATCTCATCCCTATCTCCCGGAGTGGGAACTCTTGGACTATTGCCGAGCGAACGGAATCGTCCTGCAAGCCTTCGCTCCGCTCGGCCATAATAGCGAACCGAACTTGCTGGAAGATCCAGTCATTACCGCGGTCGCTCAACGAGTGGGCAAAACCCCGGCCCAGGTAGTGCTCGCGTGGGCCATCCAGCGCAGGACGGCCCTCCTTACCACCTCGAAGAATCCTGACCGGATCAAGGCGAATTTCGACGTCTCCACCCTTCCAGAGGACGCCGTGCGAGAAATCAGCGAAAACGTCAAGTCACGCGTGAGGTTCAATTCCGTCGTAAACACCGGCGTTCCCGGGTTCATTCCCAGGAAGGGTTGAGGCTGAAGAAGAGCCGGTGGAAGGATGCGATTCCAGCGCGCGGCTACCTAACTAGCAACCGCTCCCGAACACGAGATCATTGACGGCAGCCGGCGCGGCCTGCTACGCCATTCGTTAAATGCCGCCGCCGTCCTCCGAGATCCTCATCATTGGAGGCGGCGTCGGCGGACTGGCCCTGGCGCTGGCTTTGCATCGCTCCGGCATTCCGTCCTTGGTTTGCGAAAGAGCAGGTGAGTTACTTGATGTCGGGGCCGGCATCCTGCTTACTCCGAATGCCTCCTGGGTGCTCCAGCGCCTGGGTTTGCTTGGTGAACTGCAGGATCACGGGCGGATCGCCAGATCGTGGAAGATATTGGATCATGCAGGACGCTCACTGCAGACCTTTAGTTTCGAGCGAGAGAACCCGCCGCCGATCAGCCTGGCCCGCTCCATCCTGCAGACAACACTAGTCAACCACCTTCCGCCCGAAACGCTGCTGCTGGGGCGTGAAGCGGTTAGCATCCACGCAGCGACCGCATCCTCGGGGCCGGAAGTGCAATTTGCCGATGGCGAAAAGCTTTCCGCGAAGCTCGTAGTCGGCGCCGATGGTGGAAAATCCGTGGCAAGAAAAAATCTCTTTGACGATGCGCCGCCCCGCTCTCGTGGCTATCTCGGCTGGCGTGCCTTGGCGCCCATCGTGCCTGATGCCTGGCGAAATGGCCTGATCAGTGAATCGTGGGGTGATGGAAGCCGGTTTGGAATTTCTCCCGTGAGCCCGGATCGCACGTACTGGTACGCCACCGAGAACGCCTCGGCAGGCATGGAAAGCTACCGCCGAAATGCCAAGGCGCGACTGCTCGAGAAATTTGGTTGCTGGCACGATCCGATCCGCTCCCTCATTGAGGCGACTCCGGAAGAAGAGATCCTCCTCAGCGATATTGCGGATCACCGTGTCCCTGCGCGCTGGCATCGTGGAAATGTGGTGTTACTTGGCGACTCTGCTCATTTGATGACGCCGAATCTGGGGCAGGGAGCAGCCATGGCCCTGGAAGCTGCCTGGGTGCTGGCCTGCTGCCTTTCCGAACACGGGATTGGTGCTCCGGCTTTGTCGAGATATGAACGCCAGCGATTGTGGCGCACACGCGGGGTGGTCTGGGCTTCGCGCCAGATTGGCCGCATCATCCAGCTGGAGCATCCGCTTGCGACTCGCTTGCGAGATTTTGCTTTCCGGTGCAACCCCGCGTGGATCGGGCAGAAAACATTAAGCCCTGTTTTCGACTTTCGCGTCTGAACCGAATGATGGAAGATGCAAAGCTGTAATCCATGTCTGCTTTTTCACGCACCCTGCCGTCTCTCGAGGACTTGGGTAGCGATCTCTTGTGGGTGGCACCGTGGAGGCGAGTCTTCTCTCTTCTCACTCCTTTTTTCCTGGCAGCTCTTTTCTTTGTTCTGGCGAGCCGTGGCTATTGGGTGCCGGCTCTGGCGTGTCCGGTGCTGCTCAGTTTTTGCACCTACGGTTCCACATCTCACGATCTGGTGCACCGCACCTTGCATCTTCCGCGCTGGCTCAATGAACTGTTACTTTGCGCCATGGAGCTGCTCGCGTTTCGCAGTGGTCATGCCTATCGCGTGACGCACCTGCATCATCATGCCCATTTTCCCGAACAGGATGATATCGAAGCCGGCGCGGCGCACATGCCCTTGCGCCGGGCTTTGCTGGAGGGAGTCACGCTGCAATTCCGGCTTTGGCTGTTTGCGCTGAAGAAACCGGGAGCTTCCCGTGCCTGGATTGTTAGCGAAGGCATTGCCGTAATGGTCCTGCTGGCGGGGTGCTTCGCCGTTGTGCCGTGGACTATCCTGCCCACTATCTATGCAGGATTGATGATCGCTGGAAGCTGGGTTTTTCCGATAGTGACCGTGGTCATTCCGCACGATGCCGCCGGAGAAACACCGCTCACGCAAACCCGGCTCTTTCGCGGAAAAGTCCTCTCGTTTCTTGCTCTGGAGCACCTTTATCATCTGGAGCATCACCTGTATCCCCAGGTGCCGCATCACAACTGGCCGCGTTTGGCGCAACGCCTCGACCCGCATTTCGAAAAGCTAGGGATCGAATCGATCAAACTATGGTTCTAATGACCCTAGCATGAAGGAACCCACCGAATCCGCAGAGCATTTCCTGCCGACCCTTATCGGCGACGGACGGCCTTTGCTCGCGCTGACGGCGCTCTCTCTCATGCTCTCCGGTGGCTTCGCGCTTTTTCTTTCGATTACTGGTTCTTTTCTTCCGCAGGACGTTGATTTCCTTGGGATGCAGCCGGCGCAGCTCTGCGCGCTCAATCAATGCCGCATCGTGCATTTTATGTTTCACGATCGCGTGTCCTTCGGCGGTGTGCTCCTGGCCATCGGCACGCTCTATCTTTGGTTGATCCATTTTCCTCTGCGCCGCGGCGAAGGCTGGGCCTGGTGGGTATTTGCCATCTCCGGCGTCACCGGATTTGGGAGTTTCCTTTGCTATCTAGGCTATGGCTATCTGGACACGTGGCACGGCAGCGCGACCCTCGCCCTCATTCCGATTTACGCTTTGGGTATGTGGAAAACGCACGCTTCATTGCCGCCCGCGCGCACCGGATGGCGGGAATTGATCAAACCCCATTCCCGATTTGAGTGGAAGACCCGGCATGGATTTGGCCGCTGTTGCTTGTTGTTGACCGGGCTGGGCAAGATCGGCGCAGGCAGTGTCATTATGACCGTCGGCATGACCACGGTATTCGTGCCGCAGGATCTCCAGTATCTCGGGCTTCGGATTGCCGATCTCAACGCGATCAACCCGCGGCTCGTGCCGCTCATCGCCCATGATCGCGCCGGTTTCGGCGGCGGTATCCTTTCCTGCGGACTGATCATCGCCTTGATCGTATGGAAAGCGGAAATCACCCCGTCGCTTTGGCAGGCGTTTCTCATTGCCGGATCGGTGGGCTTCGGCTGCGCCATCGGTGTGCACTATCCCATCCGTTACTTGAGCGCAACGCACCTGGCGCCGGCATGGGCGGGCGCGCTTCTTTTTATCACCGGGATGATTTGTACCGCCAGCCGGCGCACTTGCTCGGCTGGCGCGATTGATTTTTGGAAAAAATCCCAACCTACCCTTTGAGCCGCGCGGCGATCCCCGCGACGTGTTTCCCCTGAAACCTGGCTTGCGCCAGCTCTTTCGCGGAGGGCTGCCGCGATCCATCCGCTCCGGCGATGCATGCGGCGCCCCACGGTGAACCGCCTTTGGCTTCGCTGATATCCGCGAGCTCCGGGCATGCGTACGGCAGCCCCACATAGATCATCCCGTGATGGATCAGCGTGGTCGCGAAACTAATGATCGTACTCTCATTCCCACCGCCCGTGCCCGTGCTCGTGAAAACGCTCGACACTTTCCCGACCAGGGCTCCGCTCACCCACAGGCTCCCCGTTTGATCCAGAAAATTGCGCATCTGTGCGGTCATATTTCCAAAGCGCGTCGGCGAGCCGAAAATGATGGCGTCGTAGTCGCCCAATTCCTTTGGTGACGCCACCGGCGCGCTCTGATCGAGCTTCGCGCCGTATTTCTCGGCCACTTCGGGCGGCATGGTTTCGGGCACGCGTTTCACGGTGACTTCCACGCCTTCAACGCTGCGAGCGCCTTCGGCGATGGCTCCGGCCATCGTTTCAATATGGCCGTACATGGAATAGTAGAGAACGAGGAGCTTGGTCATGGTGTGTGGTGGTGGGATCGGACGCAGCCTATGCGATTTTGCGGCGGTGTGGGAAATACTGTCTTTCTTGGCTGAGCATGCCTTTCACGCATGGTGGGATTTTCGCCTTGCCCTCACGGGCGTGCCTTGCCGTCTGCGCGTCATATGCCACACTCACCCTCCCTTTCATCCCATGAAGCTGATCCGTGACCTCCTCGAATCCTGCCGCATCGCCAAACGTCCGGCGATTTCGTTCGAGTTTTTCCCGCCGAAAACGGTGGAAGGCGAGCACGCGCTCTTTTCCAGAACCATCCCCGCGCTCATGGAATTGCGCCCGGAATTTTGCTCGGTGACGTATGGCGCCGGCGGTTCCACGCGTGACAAGACGCTGGATATCGTGGACCGCCTGCAGCGGGAACACCAGATGGTCGCGATGATGCATCTCACCTGCGTCAACTCGACCAAGGAACAGCT
>FTBG01000289.1_pt1 | contig 20439 bp, 12 predicted proteins | sample 1639311 | NCBI WGS metagenome assembly FTBG01 (sample SAMEA3914864, study PRJEB12502) | metagenome | biome: forest; material: soil | place: USA | collected 2012-03-12 | depth 0.3 m | reverse complement strand
GTATTCGACAGCAAGGAAATCAAACTCACCCCCGAGTGGAAGAGCTTCACCTTCAGTTTTAACGCCAAACAAACCGATCCAAACTCACGCATCTCGTTTACCAGCCTCGGCGCCGAAACAGGCACTTACGAATTTGCCGATGTCCACCTCACCTTGAGCAAGGTCGATGGAACCGTGCCTCGAAATGCGGAGAAAATCGTCGCCGCCTTTGCCCGCGATGAATATGCGAATCGCACACCGGCAGCCCAGCGCGACTGGTATCGTTTTCTCTGGTCACTCGAGGAAAAGTACTGGCCCGGCATGTATCGTTACTTGAGAGAGGAATTGAAGGCCAAATCGCTCATCGTCGGCACCCAGCTCTTCTGGAGTCCCTTTCCGATTCAGTCTCACATGGATGTAATCGATTCGCATGCTTATTGGCATCACCCGGAATTCCCTCACGCGCAGTGGGACATGAACGATTGGACGGTGAAAAATGCCCCGATGGCGGGCGCGGCGGATGGCGGTACTTTGCCGCACCTGGCGCTGCAACGCGTGGCAGGCAAGCCTTACATTTGCACGGAATATTCGCATCCCGCACCGAATACCTATTCGGCGGAAATGTTTCCGCTCATCTGCGCATTTGCGGCAGCGCAGGATTGGGACGGAATCTTTGCCTTTGCTTATTCGCACCGTACGAATGACTGGGCCAAAGGTTACTTTCCGAGCTTCTTCGACGTGGATCAACATCCTGTGAAAATGGCGACTCTGCCTGCCGCCCTCGCCACGTGGATGCGCGGGGATGTGCAGCCTTTCCCCCAAGAAACCAGAGCGTGGGTGACAGTCGATGCAGCCATGGAGCAAGGCCGGCGCGGCGGTCCACGCATCGGCGCGGAACAGTTTGGCCTGAGTAACGCGGATGCGCTGCATAAACAAGTATCCATCGGTCTGGGACCCGACCCGAACTCCGACAAACACAGGCTCGAATCCCTTCCATCGGCAACGGCGGGACGGCGGCAATTCCAGTGGGATTCACAAAACCATTGCGTGACTATTGACACACCGAAATCAAAGGCCGTGATCGGTCATCTCGGTGGACAGACTTTTAGCTTGCTCGACGCGACGATCACGCCGGGAGCCACCCTTCAGGACTGGGCTGTAATTCAAGTAACCGCTCTCGATGGCAGTGATCTCAAAAGCGCCCATCGTATTCTGATCACAGCCACAGGCTATACCGAGAATACCGACATGAAATGGCGCAATGCGGAAAAGACCAGCGTCGGACGGGATTGGGGCCATGCCCCCTCGCTCGTGGAGGGCATCTCCGGCACGATCACGCTCCCCGCCGCGCCTCACCGCAAAGCCTGGGCGCTCGACGAGCGCGGCCAGCGGCGGGCTGAAGTGCCCATGGAAAATGGGATGATCAAAATCGGACCTCAATGGAAGACGCTGTGGTATGAGGTCGGGGAAGAGTAATGTGGTTTTTGGAAAATCTCGGGCGCGGATAAAGTTTGGAGAAACTCTCAGATTTCAACTCTCAATTGAGCCGCCCACCTTCGCCCCGGCTCTATCTCCGCTTCGCTCCGATTCTCAACATCCAACGAGGCGTAGCTCGTGAACTTGTTTTGCATTAAAACAGCGCCCAATTGGATGTTGAGATCTGAGAGTTGAAATCTGAGAGTTTCTGCAATCCCCCACCCCGCCTTGACCCTTCCCCACTCAAGGGCTTAATTTCCTTCATGCCCACTCTAGGAATCGACCTCGCGGAGGATATCCTGGCGCTCAAACGCCAGCGCAACGCGGTCATTCTCGCCCACAACTATCAAGTCAAAGAAATCCAGGAACTCGCCGATTTCGTGGGGGATTCACTCGGTCTCAGCTTTCAAGCATCGAAGACCAATGCGGAGGTGATCGCTTTTTGCGGGGTTCACTTCATGGCGGAAACGGCAAAAATCGTGAACCCGCTGAAGACAGTCGTCCTTCCGGATTTGGAAGCCGGCTGCTCGCTTTCCGATTCCTGCCCGCCGGAGAAACTCGAGGCGTACCTCCGCAAGCACGCGGACAAGAATTACTACGTCATCGCTTATATAAACTGCTCCGCAGGCGTGAAGGCGCTCTCGGATGTCATCGTCACCAGCGGCAACGCCGTCAAAATCGTGCAGGCCGCTCCCATGGATCGAAATATCCTTTTTGTGCCGGACCAAAATCTCGGCGCGTGGGTCATGGAAAAAACCGGGCGCAAAATGGATCTGTGGCAGGGCAATTGTTATGTGCACGTCGAGTTTACGCGGCAATCGATCGAGCGGATTCAGATGGAGTGGCCCGATGCCCCTGTCGTTGCGCACCCGGAGTGCACGGCCGCCGTCCGGATGCTTGCCGACGAGGTTTGCTCCACGGAAAAAATGCTGAGCTATTGCAAGGAGCATCCGGCTAAAGCGTTCATCATCGTCACCGAATCGGGAATGCTCCATCGGCTGCGCCGCGAGATTCCCGGCAAAGAATTCATCGCCGGTCCCACGGACAGATGCGCCTGCGCCGACTGCCGTTACATGAAGATGAACACGCTTGAGAAACTCCACGATGCGCTGCTCAATCTGGAACCGGAAATCATCATTCCCGAGGAGATCCGGGCCCGCGCGGAACGGCCCATTCGGCGGATGCTTGAACTGAGTGCCTGAACTGGTTTCCCACATGCTTCGCCGCTGCGTTTTCCTATTTAGCAAAGTCCTGCTCGGAGGGTGCGTGGCCGTTTTCATTTCCGGCTGCCACCCAAAATCAGATCCAGCCGAAGCCGCCCAAGGTTTCTTTGAACAAGTAACGTCCGGAAAAGCCGCCGAAGCGTACGCAAGCGCTGCCTTCCGCTTTCAATCGCTGCAAAGCGAGCCGGTCTTCGAGGCGATTTGCAAGGAAATCGGCCTTACCGGTGCTTCTGCGATTCGAATCGACCCGCCGGAATTGGGCAACGGAACCGCGCAGATGAATGCCGAGGTGACTTCGGCCAAAGGAGAAAAACTGAAATTCATAGTCACCATGGCGCTCGAAAATCGCCAATGGCGCCTCTTTTCGCTCAAGCCGCCCAAAGCCTCTCAGCCAGACCGGCGCGAGGCCCGTTTCACCCTCTCCGCCCTCGGCGCAGGCGCGCCATTCAACGAAGCATTGAACCAGCCGATGCCGAATGAAAAGGCACTGAAGCATTTGGTTACGGATGCGATGATGGAATTTAACCAGGCGGTTCAGGCGCGCTCATTCGCTGGTTTCTACAGTTATGTGTCCAACGCCTGGCAGGCGCAACTTACGGAAAAACAGCTCCAGCGCGCCTTCCAGGGATTCATCGACAACCGCGTGGATATTTCGCCCGTCAGGGCCATTGATCCGGAGTTCGACGCGCCACCGCACCTGACCAGCGAAGGAATTCTCGTGGTCTCAGGAAAATATCCCACGCAACCTTTTCAGGTCTATTTTTCGCTGAAATTTATCTACGAGCTTCCCGCCTGGAAGCTATTTGGCATCGATATCAGCTCCGATCCCTCGCGTATCGGCAGGGAGGAATGATCGCTGAATTATAGCGGTTCAACAAAACTGTGACCGCAGTCCTGCCCCAACGGGGCCGCGTAACGAAGCAACCCTGGGTATTATATAACAATACGTTCAACCCCAACGGGGTTACGATCCGCGTTTCACCGAACGATCGACTGCATCGCAACCCCTTTGGGGTAGAGCGTATTGTTATATTTCACCCAAGGTAGCCCAGCACTTTGTGCCAAAGAGTTGGGCAACCTTGGGCTTTGTTCCGTAGCCCCGTTGGGGCAAGGCAACGGTTCCAAACATCGCCTTCGATGCAGGTCACCGTTAGCGGCTACAGAAAATCTTAAGATGCCTCTAACCTTCTTTTAGCGGCGCGCCGCTCACTCCTCGCTCTTCAATAGATCCTCAAGTGTTTCGCGGCGCGAAATCCTCTCCACCTTGCCATCTTCCTCTCGCCAAAGCTGCGGTGCGCGCCCGATCGAGTTATAATTCGAACTCATTGCATATCCGTAGGCGCCGGCGTCGCGGATGGCGAGAAGATCGCCCGCTTCAGGAGCCGGCAATTCGCGCGGGCGAAGCAGTTCCCCTTCGTCGCGCGTAAAGACGTCTCCGCTTTCGCAGAGAGGCCCCGCCACCACCACTTCTTCAAGGGGGCGATCGGCAATCTCTTTGCCGATGACGTCGATTTGATGATAGCTGCCGTACATGGCAGGCCGCACGAGATCGACAAAGCCCGCATCTACCATGACAAATTTTGCGCCCCGACCCTTTTCATTCGTACGCGTCTCTTTGACATCGGCCACCCGCGTCACAAGCGCGCAACCCGGCGCGACATAGTAACGCCCGGGCTCGATTTCGAGCCGCAGCGACCGGCCCGCGGCAGTGCTAAGCTGGGCGCGACATCCGGCAAAAAGCGCACGCAACGGCTCGAGCGGCACCTGCACCGCGGCGTCACGATAGTTATGGGGAATCCCGCCCCCGAGGCTGATGGCCTGCACGTGCGGGAATTTTGGCAGAAGCTCCGAGAACTCGCCGGCGAGCCGCGAGAGATTGTCATGCAATTCCTGAAATTGCGGGCCGCTGCCGATATGGGCATGCAGCATTGTTACTTGTAGTCCCGCTTTTTCAGCAACTGCCGCCGTGGCCGCGAGATCTTCAAACCAAATCCCGTGTTTGGAACTCGGCCCGCCGGTATCGCAGGCATTCACGTGCCCGTGGCCAAATCCCGGATTCACACGCAGAGACACCGGTCCGCGATAACCAGCCCGCTCAAGCTGGCGAAGCATTCCCGGTGAACCCACATTGGGCAGGATACCGTGCTCCAAAATCACCGGGAGCGCGTTGTCGCGAAAAACGTCACTGGTAAAAAGAATCGCCGGCGGCTGATGCCCGGCAGCGTGCCCGGCTCGCATCGCGCGCAACACTTCATTCCCCGACACCGCATCGATCCAGATCCCCGCCTTGTGCATTTCCTTCAGGATCTTCGTCGCCGGGCACGCCTTCATGGCGAAACGCGCCTGCACGCCCTCCGTGCCAGTCAAAAAGCGAATATCCGCGATCCGTTTGCGAATGATCGCGGCATCGTATAACCAGAATGGCGTGCCGTGCCTGGCGGCAAGGTCTTCGAGGAAATCAGGGGCAAAAGTCATGGCGCAAAGGAAAAAATCGGGAGGAAAGGAGTAAGCGGGGACGGGATGAGGAGCAAAGGGAAAACGATGTAAAATCCGAAGCCCGAATGACGAATGACGAAACAAATCCGAAGCCCCAAGCTCGAAGAGAGCGCTGGGTGTGGATGCACAATTTTCGGATTTCGGGCTTCGGACTTCCTTCGTCATTCGTCATTCTGGTTTCGGGCTTTTTTCGTCGTTCCGATTTTCCCCGCCTTTCTGCTTCCCCCTTCCCCACTCCCCTCTCACAATCCGCCATCATGAAACCCCTCCTCTCCCTTCTTGCTTTCCTTGCTTTCGCCGCAGCGCCTGCTTTGGCCGACGACGGCTGGGTCTCCATGTTTAACGGCAAAGATCTTACCGGCTGGAAATCCAACGCCGCTACCGAAGATAAGGCCGATGAACTGAAAAACGTCTTCACCGTGGAAGACGGCAAACTGAAGATCAGCGGCGGTCGCGCGCACCTTTTCTATATGGGGCCGGACGGAAACGCCAAGTTCAAGAATTTCGAGCTAAAGGCCAAGGTAATGACCATGCCGGGGGCAAATTCAGGCATCTATTTCCATACGCAGTTTGAGGAAAAGGGCTGGCCCTCGAAAGGCTTTGAATGCCAGGTCAACGCCACCCATACCGACCGCAAGAAGACAGGCGGCCTCTATGCCGTTGTGGACGTCATCGACAACGCGCCTAACAAAGACAATGTCTGGTGCGACTATTACGTGAAAGTGGAAGGCAAGCACGTGACCATCAAAATCGATGATAAAGTAACAGCCGAATGGACTCAGCCCGATAACTGGGAACCGCCGAAAAGCATGCCGGGCCGCATCCTCGGCGAAGGGACCATCGCTCTCCAGGGCCACGATCCGAAGAGCACCACGTACTACAAGGATATCTATATCAAGCCGCTGCCGTAGGATTTTGAGCGTTTTAAATAAAGCGATAGCGGCGCTTTAGTCATGCGGAGCACGCATCCCGAAGGAGATGCCAGCCATTAGCCGGTGCGTCGAGTGAGCAACGCGAGCGAGACCACCGGTGGTCAACGAAAAAGGCAAGCACTCCGAAGGATGTGCCAGAACTCGCCGTCGCAAATGCAGGGGCTGCATTGGATTCAAATCGTGGCACGATTTGCAAACACCTTCCAACTAGTAACGGCTCAAGGATCATTGGCGCAGAGCGCGCCGTCAGAATCATCAATGCTGGCACCCCTACAGGGTGCGCTGGTGCCAGCCAAGATCCGGTGGTCTCGCTCGCGTTGCTCACTCGACTCACCGGCTAATGGCTGGCATCCCTTTCGGGATGCGCGGGCACGCGAGCAAGCCTTCCAGCACCACACTTTTATTTGACAATGCTCTAGCCTGGCGGGCGTTCCTTATGTCGCCGGCACAGCCGAGCCAGCACCGATTTCGGCGGGATCACCCGCATCGGTTTCAAGATCAAATCTTCCGAATCGAAGCGCCAGCGATGGCAGCACGAGCAGGTTGAGGACGGTGGAAGTCACAAGGCCGCCGAGAATGACGATCGCCATGGGGCTTTCGATTTCACTTCCCGGGGTATCCGCGCCAAAAGCCAGCGGAAGCAAGCCCAGCCCCGTGACCAACGCCGTCATCATGATCGGCACGAGGCGTTCACCCGCGCCGCGCAAGGCCGTCTCCAGATTCCAGGCGTGGCCTTCTGTGCGCACGAGATGCTCGAAGTGCGAAATCATCATGATGGAATTGCGCATGGAAATGCCGAAGAGCGTGACGAAGCCCACGAGCGAGCCGAGGGAGAGCGTCCCCCCCGTGGCGCAAACGGCAAAAACTCCGCCGACCAGAGCGAACGGGATATTCACCAGCACCAGCAGCAAATTGCGGGAATTCCGAAAGACCATGGAGAGCACGAGGATGATAGCGGCGAAAGCCAGCAGCCCGTGCCAATATAACTCCCGGCGCGCCGAAGCTTGCGCCTCGGCCGCTCCGCCAAAGCCAAGATAGACGCCCGTCGGAAAGGTTACTTTATCAAAGATCCGATGCTTGGCATCGGCCACAAAGGACTCCACGTCGCGGTCATGCGGATTACAAGTAATCGTCTGCCGGCGGCGCGCTCCTTCGTGCTGAATGCGATAGCGTCCCGTAGTGAGAGCGATATCCGCAAGCTGGCGCAGCGGAAGTCGCACCCCCGCGGCATTGGAGAGCAGCAGGGAGCCGATCGTTTCCGGATCACGGCGGCTGCGTTCTTCGAGGATGCAGTTCAGCTCGATCAGGTGATTGCCTTCGTAAAGCTGAGCCACATCCGTGCCTTGATACGCCGTCTGGATCGTTTCGAGCACGTCGAGGGGGCGAAAACCAAATTGGGTGAGCCGCTCGGGGCGCAACCGCACCGTGACGAGCGGGCCGCCGGGGGGTGATTTCACCTGCACATCCGCTGCGCCGGGAACGGTGCGCAGCACGTCGGCGACCTCCCGCGCCTTGGCGTCAATCACGTCGAGATCGTCGCCAAAAACATTGATCACCACCTGGGCCGTTTCCCCCGAAAGCGTTTCGCTGATCCGATCTCCCAGAAAAGTAACTACTTCCGATTGGATGCCGGGAAACTTTTTGAGCCGCTCGCGAAAATCGGCCTGCACGTCCGCTTCATCCGACGTTCCCGGCTTCAGCTCGACGTGAAATTCGCATTGATGCGGCCCCCAGGTATCCTCGCCCGCTTCAGCGCGCCCCACCTGCTGGGAAATCGCCGCGACATGCTCGTTCTTGAGAATCTCCTCGGAAATTTTCCCGCCGATCCGGATCATTTCCGGCAGAGAAGTCCCGGGCGCCGCCGTTACTTGAATGACAAAATGGCCCTCCCGGAAATCCGGCAGAAATTCGTGGCCGAAAAAGGGAACGGCCGCCGCACTGGCCACGATGAGCAGGAGTGCAGTGCTAAAGGTTGCGCGCGGATGCTCGCTCGCCACCACCAGGACGCCTCGATGCCATCCCTTGAGCCATCTCAAGTAACGCGGTTCGGCGTGCAAGTCGGTGCGCGAAAGCAAAAGCAGACAAAGCGCGGGCGTGACCGTCAGCGCCACCACCAGCGAGGCGATGGCCGCGAGCATGAAGGCCATCCCCAGCGGCGCAAAGAAACGGCCCTGCAATCCACTCATGATCAGGACCGGCACAAAGACCAATGCGACGACCACGGTGGCATACACCACGGCGCTGCGCACTTCCAGTGAAGCGTCCAGCACCACCGGCAAGACAGGCCGCGGCACGGGCAGCCGCCGATTTTCCCGGAGACGCCGCAGAATATTTTCCACGTCGATGATCGCATCATCGACCACCACGCCGATGGCCACGGCAAAACCACCAAGCGTCATGGTATTGAGCGTAACACCCCACCAATCGAGCATGATCACCGCCGTGAGCAGCGACAGCGGGATGGAAATGAACGAAACAAACGCCGTGCGCAGATCGAGCAGAAAAAGCACGAGCACGATCGCCACGAGCGCCGCACCATATAACAAAGTGCGCTTTACATTTTTCAGCGCATTTTGAATGAAAGTCGCCGGGCGATGAATCCGTGAAAACAGCGTGATTTTCTCCGACTCGAAAAGCGGCTTCATCTCATCCAGCGCCTGCTCCACCGCTTTCGTTACTTCCATCGTATTGGCGCCGTATTGGCTGGCCATGGTTAACAAAACACCGGGCTTTCCTTGAATGAGCGAGTCGCCAAATTTGGGTTCCGCGCCATTCACCACATCCGCGACATCACGAAGGCGCACACTGGCCCCGTCCTGTTGGGTGATCGGAATATTCCCCAGATCCTCCGCTGTGAGCGATCCCGCTTCGGATAGAATGAGAATGCGCTGAGCCGGCGTTTCGACAAACCCGGCACCGCGCACGCCGGTACCCGCACGCGCCGCCTTCAAAATATCATCGATGGTTAAATCATAGGCGATGAGACGATCCGGGTGAATTTGCACCTGAAGTTGGCGCACTTCGCCGCCGTACACATTGATATGGGCAATGCCCGGCACGGAAAGCAGTCGTGGACGCAGCGTCCAATCGGCAAAAGAGCGCAGTTCCATCGGCGTGCGCACGTCCGAAAGCAGGCCGATTTTTAGCAAATCCATGGTGGACGAAGTCAGCGGCGACATCGTCGGAGCCTTCACGCCATCGGGGAGATGGCCGGCGGTCTCAGCGAGCTTTTCCGCCAGCGTCTGGCGCGCGGTGAAAACATTGGTGCCTTCGCGAAAAAGGGCGGTCACTGCGGAAAGCCCGGGAATCGATTCCGAGCGGACGAATTCGAGATCTCCCGCTCCATTGATGGCGGCTTCCACCGGGCGCGTGACCAGCGCCTCCACTTGCTCCGGCGCGAGGCCCGGCGCCTCCGCCTGCACCGTTACTTGTGGCTGCACGAATTCCGGAAACACATCGAGCTTCGCGTGCATCGTCACGGAAATGCCGTAAGCAATGATCAGCGCCGCGAGCGCCGTGACAATCCGGCGAAAACGAAGCGATTGGAGGACAATCCAGTTCAGCATCGCGTCTCGTTTCTAATCCGCCTCACCGGCATTTTGCAGCGTCATCTCGGAAGAAAGGAGTGTCTGTGCCCCCGCGATCACGATCTTGTCGCCGGCCTTGAAATCTTCCGTGACAAACCACCCTTGCTCGACAATCGCGCCCGCCGGTACACGGCGCCGCTCGAAGGCTTCTTCACCCGTCTGCACATAAGCCCACGTTTCTCCCGCGTATCGCACGATCGCGGATCTCGGAACAATCACTCCTTCGGTTTCCTCGCCAGGCATTACTAGATAGGCCGTGACCGCCACTCCCGAGCGAATGGGAAACGGAGGATCGTTCACTTGCAGCATGAATCCCTGCGCCTGGATTTTCGGATCGATGCTCGATGCCGGCGCCACTGTCGCAACCGGAATGGATTGGTCTTCACGCCCGAGCACGACGATTCGGCCTCCGGACGGGTCTTGTTTCACGGATTCGCCACCCGGCACATCCACGCGAATCAGCGCGGCCCTATCCTTCACGAGTTCATCGAGCAGATTGCTGCGCGCTTTGTCGTCCATGGCGGCAATGGAGACACCCCATTCGAGCGAGAGCCGGCGATGCAGGGCGCGCGCCCGGCTGCGATCCGCCTGAAATTGCGAAGCCGCTGTCTCCACTACTTTGCGCGAGACATTTTCTCCGGAAGAAAACAAACCCTGTGAACGCGTTGCAGCCGCCTCCGAAGCCTGGAGCGCAGCATCCGCCGCAACGACGTCGCCATCGAGAGTGGCGAGAGCGGACGCATCGATGGCGCGGCCATAAGCCACCACTTCCGGATGTTGCTTGATTGCGTCCAGCGGTTTGACTTCAAGGGCGACCCGCTCCTGGGTCTCCTTATCCATCTTCACGACGGATTCGTCCTTTTTGTCGTCTGCATCTTTGTCCGCGGGTTCCTTTTCCTTCGCGGCAACTTCAGCACCACCGGCACCTTTGTCCGCATGATGACGGAAGAACGGAACAAGCACCGCGGCCGTGCCCGCAAAGGCCACCACGAGCAGCAGGAGAGCGATCTTCTTCATGGAAAGATTCTCAGGGTTCGGGTTGGGGGCTTTCCGCAACAATCACGCCAAGCATCGCAGTTACAGTTACTTGTTCCGTCACCGGATTGTAGAAATTGTAAATCGTCGTTCATCGTTATTTCACGGACGTTTGTGCGGCATCTTCCAGCGCCCCCAGGGCCGCCTGGGCTTCGATCAGCGCATCGAGGCGGGAAAGTGCGATGGCATCCAACTCCACGGCAGCACTTAGCAAGGCCAGGCGGTCGGTTTCGCCGCTTTGCAACAGGGTCTCCGCGGAATGTTTTTGCTTTTCCTGCGAGGCCAGCAAGGTTTCGGCCGTCTCCAGCTTTTTCAATGCGCCGCGGTAACCGGCCGCTGCCCGGTCCAAATCACCGGATGCCTTCATTTGCACTCCACGAAATTTGGCCGCCGCCTGGGCCCGCTTGCCTTCCGCTTCGGCAATCGGCCCGTGGTGCCGGTCGAAAATCGGCAATTCCACGGTGGGAGCGATGAACCATTTATGCTGGCCCTGGTCCCACAAGTAACCCGGATTGAAGTGAAAATCCGGATATTGCCGGGCGACCTCTAACCGGAGCGCCGCCTCGCTCGCCGCGTACTCCGCCAGCGCTTCCAGCACGTCGGACCGGCTGAGCAGCGCGCGGGTGCGCAGCCGCTCGACTGCCACATTCCCCGGCGAACGCGAGAAATCCTGGAGATCGAGCGCCACGCCGTCCAGGGCACGCGCCGGGATGCCCACGGCGTCCGCCAAACCGGCGCGCGACTCCGCCTGCAGCCGCTCGGAATCGCGCAGCAAAAGCTGGCTTTGATTGTAAAGTAACCGCGATTGGATGAGATCAGGCCTGGCAATTTCCCCTGCCGCCACGCGTTCATCGAGCGCTTTCAGGGTTTGCTCCTGGGTCTGCTGCTCGCGCCGCAGCAATTCGCCGCGCGCCATCGCCGAATACAAGTCGAGCGCGTTCTTACGGACACGGCTGCGCACCTGCCAAGCCGCCGTCGCGTATTGCAACGCCGCCGCTTGCGAAAGATGCGTCGCCTGCGCAATTCGATGCGTACGCTTGCCCGCGGTCTCGATGGGAAAATCCAGCGTAAATCCCAGCGACCACGGCGCCATTCCCGCCAGCATATTTCCCGTTACTTGTCCATTGAAGCCCAGGGTGGGATTGGGCCGCGCCGCGGCCGTTTCAATGCCAGCCTGAGCGGTGCGTAATTGCGCCCGCGCCAATTCCATATCCGGATGCAGCAGCAGCGCCGCCCGCACCAGCACTTCCTCATTCCACGCCCCGCCATGGTGGCCCGCCTGGGACGCGACATCGGCCAGCGTGCGCGAACGGAATTTCGCCGCTTCGGTACGCGCCGAAAGCGGTTGCTCTCGGTACTTTACACAACCGCTCCCAAAAAAAAGCGTGACCATGAGCAAAGCGGTCGGATAGCGGAAAGCAGCGAGTTTAGTCACAGGGAGGCGGATTCGACGCAAAGATAGGTCCTCACGAGATGGCGGAGCCATGACGATGAAATTACAACCCTTTTATCTCCGCCCGCTCATGCGCCGGAGGCATGCAACCTTTTCAGGTTATCGCCTGGCCGGCAAAGATGCGGCGTAAGCTCCCCTGTGGGGGCTCCGTGCTTACAGCACTTGGCGCGTGTGGCGACGAGACCACCCGGGGCGGCGCTACGCTTTGCCCCGGGCTATATTCTTTGGCCCCGATCGGGCCGATTGCGGCGGCTACTGGAAAACAGGGGAGGCTCTATCCCGGCTTCCAGGCTCATGGGTTCCATAAGACCTATCGCTCAACAAAACTAACACTTTCGGAGATCCGGCCCGTCTTACGCCTTCCTCGTCGGCTGCACCGCCGTGTGGTGCATCGGAGGTGGCGGCATGGGGGGAGGCGGAGGTTTCACGTCTGGAGCCAGCTTGAGATTCAGCGGCAATGGCGGCTGGGGCATCTGCGACGGCGGCTGTGCCGTTTGCGATGGGGACGGCTGTTGCGAGGGTGGTGGCGGCGGAAGGGGCGGAAGTGGACCGCGCTGATTGGGAATGGGGGGCGGCCCCGGCTTTCCAAACACAGACGCCGGCTCCCTGATATCCAGCTTGAAGCCGTGCGGCGTGGAATCGTCGATTCCCATCCGTTTCCGAGAGAGGTCCAGTTGCTGCCTCATCACTGGCTTATTCACCGAGTAGAGCATCGCCGTTTCCTCGGTGATGTTCCCCGTTTCAAAGTGCTGCACGATATCCTGCTCAAAACTGTGCCAGCCCAAGGCGACACCGGCCTCGATCGCCGCGTGCATATTGCGCGCATCGCTCTCACCTAGCTGCACAATTTCGCGCGTGCGCAGGTTGCTTCCCACGATCTCGGTGAGCAACTGGCGCCCGCCTCCCACCTTGGGTGCTAGCCGCTGACTCACGATATACCTCAGCGTGGCCGCCAGGCGCTCGCGGACGACCGCCTGCTCTCCCTGCTCAAACATGCCGACGATACGGTTGATCGATTGCCCGGCGCTGATCGTGTGCAACGTCGAATAAACGACGTGCCCGGTCTCTGCCGCAGTGAGCGCGATTTCCATCGTCTCCCGATCACGAATCTCACCGACTAAAATCACCTTGGGCGCCTGGCGAAGGGCCGCGCGGAGACCCATGGAAAATGACGAATAATCACGCCCCAGTTCGCGCTGGCTAAAAGTCGCTTTCTTTTGCGGGTGAAGAAACTCCACCGGGTCTTCGAGCGTCACGACGTGCACACGGGACTGTTGATTGATCTCATTCAACATCGCCGCCAGCGTGGTCGTTTTGCCCGAGCCCGTCGCCCCGGTGCAGAAAATAATGCCGGTTTTCTCCTTAATTATTTCCTTGAAAACGGCCGGTAATCCCAGCCCCTCGAGGGACGGAATCTCGGTGGAAAGGCGCCGCATGACGATGGCATGACGCCCGTACTGACGGAACACATTGACGCGGAAACGCGCTTTGTCGCTGAGGGCGTAGCTCGTGTCGCACGAGCCGTCTTCCCGCAGGTCCTTCGCCAGCCGCTCATTGGTGCTAACCAGCATCTCCGCGAAATTCTTGGTCTGTTCGGGAGTGAGATGCGGCAGATATTCGGGAATTTCGACGGGGGTGAGAACGCCATTGAGTTCCACTTGAGGAGGCTGGCCGACCACAAAAAGCAGGTCGGAAGTGCCGCGCCCTCCTCGGTCGAGCATGGCTTCGATCACCTTATCAAACGCAGTATTGGGATGGTTATGCATTGGGTTCTGCCTCTGTTGGGCCGCGGTAGAAGCCAGCCGCGTGCCAAAATGCCGTGCGGAAACACCTTAGATGCAGAGCTTTCTGCAAATCCCGCCCGGAGTATATCCTTCTTTGCGTCCTTTGCTCTTTGCGCCTTTGTGTTTAAAACGGGCCTCCGTCCGGGCGAGACGTATGATTTAACGCAAAGGCGCAAAGAGTTGTCCCGGGAACGCCAATCTCCCGATTGGCGAGATGGTGAATGGGCCGATTTACCTGACGACATCGCGTACCCGCACCATTTCAGAAACTCGCCGATCAGGAGATTGGCGTTCCCGGGGCTGCCGCCATGCAAAGAAAAGCAGCTTTGCCGGCTTTCGTGCTTACATCGCACCGGATCATCGGAGATCGCTCCGCGGAATATCCACTCCGCTTCTATTTTCAGGAGAAATCATTTGGCTTCATCCCGACTTCATCAAAAGTCCCGCATGCCTCTACCCCGCCACCTCGCGCCCCTTCTGCTCGTCCTTGTCTTCGCCGGATGCGCCAGCGCGCCGCCCTACGTTTACCATTACATACCGGGAAAGACTGCGACCATGCAGAATGGCTATGCCGTTCCGCCGCCGGGAGCGCCCGACTCCGTATTGTTCGCCGTCGCGGCGGGAAATCGCATCGCGGGCTCTCCGTACGCCTACGGCGGCGGCCATGGAGCGGGTTCGGATACGGCGTTCGATTGCTCGGGTTCGACGTCCTACGTGCTCCATGCGGCGGGGCTGTTGGGAAGCAGCATGCCCTCGGAAGGATTTCGCCATTACGGAGAGAGCGGGCCTGGCAATTGGTTCAGCATTTACGCTCGGCGAGGGCATGTCTTTCTGGTCGTGGCCGGCCTGAGATTCGACACAGGCTGGAACGGGGAGACCGGGAGCGGTCCGCGCTGGACCATGCGAACACGGCCCGCCACGGGGTGCGTCATCCGGCATCCACAGGGGCTGTAAGGTTCGTTACTTGTGCAGAGACGGATGCATGTCCGGAGGCATTGCTGATTCGTTTGCACGCTCCATAGGATCTATAAAGCCTATGATTCCCGCGATCCGCTCCTCCCACTTGTCACTTGGCTCCGCTGCCGCGCTCCGCCAAACTCTGATTATGAAAGCATTGCATCTCTGCCTCTCGCTGTTGACGTTTACCGCCATGACCTCCGCCGTGTCTCGTGCTGCCGTCTCTGGCCAGACTGTGGAGTATAAAGACGGCGACACGGTCTGCGAAGGATACGTGGCCTCGGACGGTGCACCGGGAAAACATCCGGGCGTCCTCGTCTTCCACGATTGGATGGGGCTGACCAACCACACCAAGGACGTGTGCAACGATCTCGCGCAAATGGGCTATGTGGCCTTTGCCGCCGATGTCTATGGAAAGGGCGTGCGCCCCGCGGATGCCCAAGCCGCCGGTGCGGAAGCCGGAAAATACAAAGCGGATCGCGCCAAAATTCGCCGCCGCGCCGAGGCCGCGCTGGCGCAGCTCAAAGGCAATCCGGCAGTGCAGACGGATAAGATCGCGACGATCGGTTACTGTTTCGGCGGCATGTGCGGCATCGAGCTGGCCCGGGACGGCGCGCCGCTCGCTGGAGTGGTGTCCTTCCACGGGGCCCTCGATTCGCCCACGCCCGCCGATGGCCAGAAGATCAAGGCCAAGCTGCTCCTCCTGCACGGAGCGGATGATCCCTTCGTGAAAAAGGAAGACATCGAAGCTTTCCAAAACGAACTGCGCGCCGCCAAGGTGGACTGGCAGATGGTTTACTATGCCAATGCAGTGCATTCGTTCACAGAATCGTGGGTAGGCACTGATAATTCCAAGGGGGCGGCCTACAATGCCGATGCTGCCCGGCGCTCCTGGCAGGCGATGAAAGATTTCTTTGGTGAGATTTTTAAGGGCTAGAGCAGTTTAACGAAAACTGTAGCCACCCGTCCTGCCCCAACGGGGCTGCGTAACAAAGCCCGGGGTTGCCCGGGGGTTCGGCAACGAACCGCCGGGCTACCCCGGGAAAAAAAGTAACGCGCTCTACCCCGACGGGGTTGCGATGCAGGCTCTGTTTAGCGACACGCGAATCGCAACCCCGTCGGGGTAGAGCGCATTGTGATATCACACCCAAGGTAGCCGCGCGCCCCATCTTTCCACGCGCGCGTCAACCTTGGGCTTTGTTACGTTGCCCCGTTGGGGCAGAGCCACGGCTCCCATGCCCTCCTTTGGTTTCGATCACTGTGAACAGTTACAGAAAAACCTGAACTGCTCTAATTAGTCAGGCGATCATTTCGGCGCTCTCCGAACGTGGAAGCAGCGCGTGACAGAAGCTTCATCCTCGCGGTGAACAAGTAACTATGCGCGGCTCAATTTCCCGGTCCACGCTCGCGCTTGGGTGATATCGCTTCAATCCCTGATTCCGCTGGGCCGTTGCTGAACAAAAAGCCGGGTCGATACGCGTAGTTTCTTCCCGGCTCCCGATTATGGGCAGATGAATCGAAAAGCTTCCGCAGTCTGGCAGGGTGGCCTCAAAGACGGCCACGGAACACTTTCCTCCGAAAGCGGTGTCCTCGCGAATACGCCGTATTCGTTCCGCACACGTTTCGAATCCGAGAAAGGAACCAACCCCGAAGAACTGATCGCTGCAGCGCATGCGGGATGTTTCTCCATGGCCTTCTCCGCGCAACTCGGCGAAGCCAAGCTCACACCGGAGCGCATCGAGACCACGGCGACCGTGACGCTGGAAAAATTGCCGGATGGATTTGCCGTCACGACCGTGCATCTCGATGTGAGCGCCAGCATTCCGGGAGCCGATCAGCAGACATTTGAAGCCATCGCCGAGAAAGCTAAGAAAGGCTGCCCGATCTCCAAGCTACTCAATGCCAAGATCACGATGGATGCGCGACTGATCGGCTAGTGATGGATCGTGGAAAATGAAGGAGATCGCTTCATTGATTTTCGTTCCCATTGACGAAAAATAATGCACACGCCGGTCTTGTCCAAAACCGCGAATTCTTGCGCACCCCACGGCTTCTTTGCGACCACCTTCGAGTTGGGATGCAGCATCTCCGGCCGCCTCTCGTTGACCTCCGTGTAAAGAGCTTCGATAGAGTCCGTCTCAATCGCGATTTCAGGCCGATCTTTCGCGGCGAACTCCGGGCTTTCCACCACGTAGGCTTTTGCTTCGTCCCTGGCAACCACCGCGAGCGACTCATCCTGATAGAGAACCTTAAAACCCAGGCAGGCTACGAACAGATCCAGCCCCTCGCTCATGTGATTGAAAAATACCTTCGGTATCAAACGGGTCATCATAATTGCGTCACGACTTATTGTTGATTGCCTTACACCCTGGCACTTGGCCAGTGCCACGGCTAGCCTGCACTTGAATCAGGACACCTCTCGTGGCGCCGCTGCGCCTCACCATTTCCGCCGCGGAATCGGGGCATCATCACTGGCGGTGATGGCCAGCGTAGTCGGTGCGACGCCATTCTTATAACTTTCCAGGACTAGCTTCGTGATGGGTGAGCGGTCATTGACCGGCAACGAAAAGTAACGCACGTGGTTCTGCTTGACGATTCCTCTCACTCGTTTCGATCCTTCCACATCGGATCCACTCACATAGTCAATGAAGACGTCCCCGGTATAGAGCTCTTCCACTTGTTTCTGCCCATCAGCGTGCTCGATGGTTACGCGCATTGCGGGATTATGCGAATCAGGTCCGCCACCCCAGCCAGCCACGCCGCTGAGAAAATGAAGATTACCAGCGGCGAATCCCACGGGGATTTCCACACGTTGCGGGAGCGATGAGGCAAATGCCGGGCCGTCCCCATTTTTGAGCACAATCACGTTACCCCCCGTGGGCGTGGTGCTCGGGTCCGGCAGACTGAACGGCACGCCTTCCGCGGTGACCACGCCATAGCGAATCGGTTGCACCGTGTCGTTGACCGAAAGGCGCGACTCGTAAAGTCCCTGCAAGGTATCCGTGGTAAATGCGCGATCCAGATTCAACGCATGATACTTGGAATTCCCGCCGCGGAGATAGGCAAGAATGTCCCGCAGCATGTCCGGGCCGAGCGCTTCGAAACCTTCCGGCATGAGCGACAGACCCGTATCCTGCCGTGACTTGATATCGCTAATGTTAACATCCTGCGAAATCCCGCCAGGGAGGTGCAGGGTGAGCGAACGGTCATTTTCCCGAGCAATGATGCCGACCGCAAAGGTGCCGTCCTTCAGCGCGATGCTCCAGGTGCGATGCTCGTTATCTACCACCCGGCTGGGATCGATGATGTGAATAAGCAGATCACTGGTGGAGTGCACGCCGATGCCGTCGAGCACCGGCCCCACTTCTTTTCCTTCGCCATTGAGTTTGTGGCAAATGCTGCACGTCGTCGCGAACGCAGTTTTGCCATTGGCCGGGTCCCCTTGCTTGCTTTCAATGACCGGAAGCAATTTGGCGATGATTTCATCCTTCGCGGGATTGGTGCCGCCGCCGAGGGCATCGATGACTTTGACCGCCCGCTGGGCGACCGCGCGATCAGGATGCAACCGCAATTTACTGAGCCGGGCCGGACCAAGTAACGAAGCCTTCATTTGCTTTGTCTCAAGAGCATCGAGCAAGGCATTCGACCACTCCGCGCGGGTCGTGAGTGCATCGTAGAGCGCGTTTTCTCCCAGCGCCGGGAGATTGGGAAGAATCGCCACGAGCGGCTTGCCTAAATCAGAATCCCCGGTCTTCGCCAGCACGTGAATGAGGTCCAAAAGAAGGCCGTCGCTTAGCTTTGTCGTTAACAAATTGAGCACGCTCGGAACGATCCGGGAATCGAAGCCCCGCGAACGGACCAGGCCGCGCGCCGCGGCGGCACGGAGAGCATCCGGCTTTTGTGCATCCGCTGCAATAACTAGCAATTCTCCGATTTTTTGCGCCACAACGCCCTTGAGATCGCCATTGGCATTCCAGGCCACCGCAAAGGGAAGCGCGCTCGCGGCGAGCTGCTCATCCGTGGAACCGAGGAGTGACGCGAGTGCTTTCGATACGCCAGAGGCATTCGCGGGGATGGGAGGAATTTTACTCGAAGCCGCGTCTAACGCCGCGGCCACGAGCGGACCCTGCGCGGGCGATGCGGCAGAAGCCGCGACCACGACACGAGCCAGCACGGCGCCATCCTGGCGATCCGCCAACGCGGTGGAAAGGGAGCTCGCAAGTTCAAGCAAAGCATTGCTCGGCGCATCGGAGCGAGCCAGGGCGGCCTCCAGCACGGGACCGGCATTGGATGAAGCCGCCGCCGTGGCCGCACTCCGGGACCAATCATCATCGAGCTTCGGCAATATCGCGAGCAGGGCCGACGCTGACGCGGTGGAAATAGGACCGGCAGCCATCGCGCGCAACGCCGCGATCCGCACGCGGGCATCGGAATCGCCAAGCAGCTTGGTCACATCCACCGGATTTTTCATTCCCAAAGCCTCGCATACAAGTAACGCTTCCTTTCGCACTGCAGCGTCATCGCTTTGCAATGCGGTTTGCAATGTCTGCGGCGTAAGTTTTTCCAAGCGCTCCAAGGCCCAAAGTGCCAGGATGCGCGCGGGGGCAAATTTCTCGCCTTCCGCCGTGGCCGTCAGTTGCGGGAGCGCGGCGGCAGCATCCGGATTGTTCATGAGCAGCCGGTGGGCAGTGAAGCGAGTCAATTTATTGGGATGATGAAATGCCGCGACCAGCCCGGCGGGATCAGCTTTCGACAAATCGGGAATGTCCAGCTTTACGGCCTGATCATTCTGAATCCGGTAGATTCGGCCAAAATAGTGATCGCGGTCCGGACGCACACTCGCGCCGGCCTTGCTATGAAGAGGGCCGCGCGTATCGCTGTGCGCCACGATCGGGCAGTAAAAATCCAGCACATACATCGCGCCATCCGGGCCGAATTCCACATCGACCGGGAAAAACCAGAAGTCACGGGCGCGCAACCATTCCCGATCCGAAGGATTCATCTCACCGGTAAACGTCGGCCCGGTGGAAACTAGTTTTTCGCGGTGAATCACATCGAGAATGGGCTCCGTGCAAAAGACGCTATTGTTCCATTCCGCGGGCCACGCTCCAGCTTCGTAAACCGTGCTGGCGCAGGCGGAGCTATATCCACCCACCACGTCGATTTGCATGAAAGGGGCGCGATCCGGCATGTCGGGACGCACGACTTTGCGTTGATTGATCACACTTTCCGCGCTGATGGCGCGGCCCACTTTTCCTTTCGCCAGGATCGACTCGGGCAACACGACGTGCTGCACCGGATTGCCACTGGTTGCTTGTCCAAAGAAGATTTCGCCGTCGCTCATGATATCCAGGCCAAAAGCGTTGCCGCCTTTGGAGGATACTTGTTCGATGGCGGAGCCATCCGGCTTGAAGCGAAACACCCCCGAGCTGAGCCGCGCCTTCACTTCCGGGTGCGGCACGGAAACGGCATCCGGTCCGCTGCCCGTATTGGCATAAATCCAGCCATCCGGCGCGG
>FTBG01000565.1_pt1 | contig 20701 bp, 16 predicted proteins | sample 1639311 | NCBI WGS metagenome assembly FTBG01 (sample SAMEA3914864, study PRJEB12502) | metagenome | biome: forest; material: soil | place: USA | collected 2012-03-12 | depth 0.3 m | reverse complement strand
TCGGATTTCGGAATTCTGGTTTTCTTCGTCATTCGTCATTCTGGTTTCGGGCTTCCTCTCTCTCCGCGTTCGACTTTCTCCCAATCTCCGCCATGCTTCCTCCTCCATGCGTCGCGTTTTTCTCGCTTTCCTCGCGATCCTGCTCGGATTTCTCGCGGCGCTGGCGTGGTACGTCTATGACCACGGTTTTACGAAAAAGTGGCGGAACTACCTGGTGGATCAGTTTCGAAAGCAAGGGATCGAGATTTCCTTTCATCGAGTGACGCTCGATCCCTTTCGCGGCTTAGTAGGGGAGGAAGTGAAAGTCTATGACGCCAAGGGGCGCCGCCGCGTGCTTGCGGTGATCGACGAGGTGATGCTCGGTGTGAATTACGCGAACGCAGTGCGCAACAAGACTTTCCTGGATTGGATCGATCTGCGGGATGCACGGCTTTCACTTCCGCTTGATCCATCCGATCCGACCGGTGAAAGCGTGACGATTTCCCACTTCAATGCGCGGCTGTTTCTTCCGCCGGAACGCATCTATCTATCGCGGGCGGAGGCGGATATTTACGGAGTGAGGGTTCAGGCGGCGGGGAATTTGATCAACCCGCAAGATTTTCATTTTCAGCAGGGAAACAATGGGTCGCCCGGGGCGGTGCTGGATCGCATTTTTGAAGAATTGAAGGGCTTGCGATACGATGGACCGCGTCCCGTTTTGAATATCGAGTTCAGCGGGGATTTGGCGAATCCGCAGCAAATTGCCGTGGATGTGCGCCTGCACGCGGCGCAAATCCGGCGGAAGAAATACCAGATGCAGCATCTCGATATGGCGGCGAGTTGCCGAAATGGTGTCATCGAGCTGAAGCAACTGGATGTGGCTGACTCCAAAGGCTTGTTACACGCTGGCGGCACGTATGATTTCGCCTCGCGCGAAGCGGAACTGCGCATTCAATCCAGTCTCGATTTTCAGGAATTGAACCATGCGTTCCATTTCACGACGGATTTGAGCGACGTCGTTTTTCGGGACCCGCCGCGGTTTGATTGCACCCTCCACGCCGTGCTGGGTTCGGAGCCTAAGGTTCGTGGTTTCGGGCATCTCGCGCTGGGCAGTTTTGCGCTGCGCTCAGAAAGTTTCACGGCACTGTCGGCGGACGGTTCATGGGATGGAGATCGCTGGTGTGTGCGCGATTTGCATCTCACGCATCGCACCGGGGAATTGAACGGCGATGCCATGCAGCTTCCGGGGAATTTTCGTGCGGAATTGCGCGGAAACATGAGCCCGAAGGCCTTCCTTCCGTTCCTGGATGGGGTGGCCGCCGAATGGCTTTCCCAGTTTGATTTTACGGACTCGCCGGTCCTTGAGCTTTCCGCGAAAGGGAGCGCCTTTACGTTGGATGATTGCCACGCTGCGGGGACCATTCGCTTTGGACGGACGAGCTATCGCGGTGGGCCAGCCGATGGATTTGCGCATTTGGACTACGCCGGGCGTGAGCTGAAGCTCTCGCCGTTTCCGGGGGAACGTGGAAAGCAGACGACCATCTTTGATTTTCAGCAGGATGAAGTGCGCGCGGAATAGCGCGCGATGGATGCTGTTGTTGCGCAAACGAGGTGCTTTTGAAGGAAAAAACAAGTAACGCACAAAACGCCTGGCGGGGCCGACTGTCCCCAGGCGGCCAGAGTGGGTTGATTTCAGGAAAGGCGCGGATGATTAGAAGAGCGCATCGTGAGGCGTGGGAATGCGCATTTGTTCATCTATACTGAACTAGCCATCAATACGCTCTGGCCGTCTGAGGACAGCCGGCCCCAACAAAAATGGTAGATCGACAACGTCCGTGAAGTAACGATGAACCGGCAGACGTTTATGACGTCCGTGCCTTACTTCGTTACTTTACGCGCAGAGCGCCCGGCCTCACCATGCCAGAGCCGCGATCCGTCGCGCCACTTCTTCCGCGTTGGCGCGGGAGTTGAAGGCGCTGATGCGGAAATAGCCTTCGCCGGCGGAGCCGAAGCCACTGCCGGGTGTGATGACGACATTGGCTTCCTGCAGCATCTTGTCAAACATGGCCCAGGAGGAAATCCCCCCCGGCGTTTTCACCCAGATGTACGGCGCATTTTCGCCGCCCCAGACGCCCAGCCCGCGCTTGGCGACTGCCTCACGCAAGATGCGGGCATTGCCCATATAATGGTCAAGTAACGCGCGCACCTCCCGCTTGCCTTCGCTGCTGTAGAGCGCTTCGGCGCCACGCTGCACGATGTACGAAGCGCCGTTGAATTTCGTGCTCATGCGGCGATTCCACAGCGGATGCAGTGGCTTCTTTTCGCCGGACCGGGTGCTGGCCATCAGCGTCTTTGGCACTACCGTCAGCGCGCAACGCACGCCGGTGAATCCGCCATTCTTGGAAAAAGAACGAAACTCGATCGCGCACTCGCGCGCGCCGGGAATTTCATAGATCGAATGCGGCAGCGCGGGATCGCTGATGTACGCCTCGTACGCCGCGTCGAAGAGAATGATTGCTTCATTGGCCCGTGCATATTCCACCCACTGCGTGAGCTGCTCGCGCGTGGCCACTGCGCCCGTGGGATTGTTGGGAAAGCAAAGATAGATCACATCCACCTTTTCCTTTGGCACTTCCGGTACAAAACCATTGCCCTCGTTGCCTTCGAGATAGACCAAACCGGCGTAGGCGCCGGCCTCGTTCGCTTCGCCGGTGTGACCCGCCATTACGTTTGTATCCACATACACGGGATAGACTGGGTCGGTCACCGCGATGCGATTTTCCGCACCGAGGACGTCGAGAATGTTTCCCGTATCGCACTTCGAGCCATCGGAGACGAAAATCTCATCCGCGGCAACGTCCAGACCGTGATCGCGAAAATCATTTTTCGCAATGGCCTCGCGCAGCCATTCGTAGCCCTGCTCGGGCCCGTAGCCGTGAAACGATTCGCGCCGGCCCATATCGTCCACGGCGCGATGCATGGCCGCGCGCACGGCTTCGGGAAGGGGTTCAGTGACATCGCCGATGCCGCAGCGGATGAGCCGCTCTTTAACCGCAGGATTGGCGTCGCAAAAAGCCTTCACGCGCCGGGCGATCTCCGGGAAGAGGTAGCCGGCGCGGAGCTTAAGATAGTTGTCGTTCAGTTGGGCCATGGAAGTGGTGAAAAGAGCCGCGACACTTGTCACAGCCCTTTCGCCTTGCCAACTGAGAAATGTGTGGCGCTACTTCGCCGCTGCGAAATTCTTCGCGACTTCGTCCCAATTCACCACATTCCACCATGCCTTCACGTAATCCGGACGGCGATTCTGGTAGTTGAGATAGTAAGCGTGTTCCCACACGTCGAGGCCGAGGATCGGCTTGCCTTCGATGCCCGCGACGGCTTTGCCCATGATCGGGTTGTCCTGATTAGCCGTGGAACCGATCTCCAGCTTGCCGCCATTCACGACAAGCCAAGCCCAACCGCTACCGAAGCGGCCAACGCCTGCCGCAGCGAATTTTTCTTTAAACTCCTCGAAAGAGCCAAACGCTTGATTGATCGCATCGGCCAGCGCGCCCGACGGCTTGCCCGCGCCATTGGGTGTGAGCAGCTTCCAGAACATCGAGTGATTCACGTGGCCGCCGCCGTTGTTCCGGACCGCGGTGCGGATCGCTTCCGGAACGGCGCTCAGGTTGGAAATGATCTCCTCCGCGCTCTTGTTCGCGAGATCGGGGGCGGATTCCAGCGCTTTGTTGAGATTGGTGACGTAGGCCGCATGATGCTTGTCGTGATGAATCTCCATGGTGCGCGCGTCGATGTGGGGCTCGAGGGCGTTGTTGGGGTACGGCAGTGGTGGAACTTCTTGGGCCATAAGTATGTAGGAAGGTTTGCGTCCCCACAAAAGGGACAGGTGTGGTTTTAAATCGCGTTCAGGATGCGAGCCGGATGCGGCCTTGGCAAGAAACCTTCAACGGTGAAGCGTTAACGCTCAGTAAATTTGCGAAACCGAATTTGTGCAAGACTTGGCGGGGATCAGGGTTTAAGCTGGTGCTTTCGTGTGTTGGGCTCTGCCTCGGCAGAAAGCCATTCATCCGCTACGTCCATGATGGAGACTTCAATCAAATCGCTCGGCGAGTGCCGTTTCGTCTCACCTCTCCGCCACATCGGAGGGGTAGAAGTGATTTTCAAGACGGACGAGGAGCGAGTGCTCTACAATCATCTGGCGAGTGAAGAGGGCATGAAAAGCGGACTGAGCTTTGAGATGGCCGGCGCCCGGGAAAAGATTTTCTTTGATCCGCCGAAAACGACGGCGGCGATCGTGACCTGCGGCGGATTGTGTCCAGGGCTCAATGACATCATCCGCGGGATCGTGACTCAGCTGGCCACGCGGTACGGCGTCACTCGCATCTACGGTTTTCGTTATGGATATGAAGGGCTGATCCCGCGGTACGGACACGCGCCGATTACCCTGCGCGCGGAATCCGTGTCCGAAATTCACAATTTCGGAGGCTCGGTCCTCGGAAATTCGCGCGGGCACCAGGACGTAAAAGAGATGGTGGATCTGCTGGAGGAGATGCGCATCGATATGTTCTTTGTCGTAGGTGGTGATGGGACGCTGCGAGGAGCGGCGGCGATCACGGAGGAAATACGGCGGCGGGGCCTGCCCAAGGCGGTCGTGGGGATTCCCAAGACGATCGATAACGACATCATGTACCTCGACAAGAGCTTCGGGTTCGAGACCGCTTTTGCCATGGCGGTACAGTCCGTGAAGTGTGCACATGCGGAGGCGGCCGGATCTTACAACGGAGTAGGTTTGGTAAAGCTGATGGGTCGAGATTCGGGGTTCATCGCCTGTTATGCGGCCCTCGCGGGTAGCAACGTGGATTTTGTGCTGATCCCAGAGGTTTCCTTCGATCTATACGGTTCTGCCGGCTTACTGGAGGCGCTCCACTACCGCGTCGCGAGACGGAAAAACGCCGTGATCGTCGTGGCGGAAGGAGCGGGGCAGCATTTGCTCGCTGACTCCGGTCTTACCGACGCCAGCGGCAATCGCGTTCACGGGGATATCGGCCTTTTCCTGCGGGAGCGGATTAACGAGTCGTTTCGCGAACGGAAAATCCCACTCAGCCTCAAGTACATCGACCCGAGTTACCTCGTGCGAAGCGTGCCCGCCAATGCCCAGGACAATGTGTACTGCTCGCAGCTCGCGCAGCACGCCGTGCACGCCGCCATGACGGGAAAGACGGGCATGCTCGTGGGACGCTGGCACTGTTCGTTTGTGCATCTTCCGCTGGAGCTGGTGATCCATGGGCGCCGGAAGGTGGACCCCCGAGGGGAACTTTGGCATTCGGTTTTGGAGTCGACAGGACAGCCGGCTCGGCTCTACAATGCGTAGAGATTATAGAAAATTAACTCGCAACCAGTTCGGTTCTCAGGCAGCCTCCCATGTCTGCACAATCGTCCGTCGAAGGTAATTAATTTATGAGACTACCTGCTGCCATTGTTACTGCAGTCTTGATTTGGAGTGCTGCTCGTTATTTGCCGCCGTATTACCTGGAGGTGCGGAAAATGGATTTGGAAGAAGAGAAAATGGTCGCCGCGCAGTCGCACACCAGTGCCATGCTGAAGCAGATGCGACTCCAGCAGACCCGGGCCGAAGCACCCGCGCCGAAAGCGCACACTCACCAAGAGTATTTGTATTAATGCTCGTGGGCTGCACGGGATCGGCGTGTGCGGTCGGGGCGGCATTCGAGCAGCAACGTAGATGCCGCCAATGCCAGAAAGTCTGACGAATCGGGAAAAGAGAGAATTGAAAGCGCGCGCCCAGAGGCTCGAGCCCCTGCTCCGGCTAGGGTCGGCGGGAGTAAGTGACGCTTTTCTAAAAAGCCTCGATGAAGCCCTGTCGCTGCACGGCCTTGTGAAAGTTCGCTTTGGCGAGTTTAAGGAGGAGAAGAAAACGCTTTCGCCCGAAATCGCGGAGAAGACCGGCAGCGAACTGGTGATGCGGGTGGGAAATGTGGCCGTCTATTACCGGAAGCCGGTGAAGGAAGAGACTTGAGCGAGCAGGCGCCAGCGAGCCCACTTGCAGTCTGAGCGCTGGGAATTCCGCCGATCGCGCGACGTTTAAACGAAGCGTTTGCTTCACCAATTGGCTTGCCCAGGGCTTTTGTGCGGCCCAATGTCTCGATCCTTTAAAAATGATCGTCACCACTGCGCAACTCTACAAAGTCGCTTACGGAAAATTTGCCGTTGGCGCCTATAATATCAACAACGCTGAGCAGACCATGGGCCTCTTTCGGGGCTGCATCGAAAGCCAGGCTCCTTTCATCATCCAGATTTCCAAAGGCGCCCGCAAGTACACCGAGAAGCGGATGCTGGAAGCGATTATTCGCAGCGCCAGCGAGATTTTCCCGGATGCCATTTTTGCGGTGCATCTGGACCACGGCGACGAAGAGACCTGCTACGATTGCATCGACTCGGGATTTTATTCGAGCGTGATGATCGATGCCTCGCATGAGTCTTTTGATAAGAACGCCGAAATCACCAAGCGCGTGGTGACCCGTGCACACGCCAAGGGGCTGAGCGTGGAAGCAGAACTTGGGATGCTCGGGGGCGTCGAAGAAGACATCGCTGTAGATGAGCATCATGCCTGTTTAACGAATCCCGATGAAGCGGTGGAATTCATCCGCCGCACAGGATGTGATTCGCTGGCGGCGGCCATCGGCACAAGTCACGGTGCGTATAAATTTAAAGGCCAGCAGTCGCTCCATTTCGACGTGATCGAGAAAATCTCCGCGAACGTGAAAGCTGCCGGTCTGCCACCGACGCCGATCGTCATGCACGGCTCCTCCAGCGTTCCGCAGGAAGAAGTGCTGCGCATCAATGCCGCGGGTGGCAAGCTTGATCCCAGCGCGCGTGGTGTGAATGAAGAAGAATATCTGCCCGCTGCGAAACTCGGGGTGACCAAGGTGAATATCGATACTGATGGCCGTCTGGTGTGGACCCGTGTGCACCGCGAATACTTCCGTGACAAACCGAATGATTTTGATTTTCGGCCTCCGGGTAAAGTTTTCATGGACGAGTACGCTAAATTCATCGCTCACAAGAATGTAAAGCTGGGCTCCGCGGGCACGCTCGCCGCAGTGCGCGCCGCTGTTTCCGGAAAAGTCGCCGTTGCCGCCTAATCCACGCTCACTATGAAAGCGCTCACCCTCTCTTTGGTTGCCCTGTTCGCGGCGGTATCCCTCGCGCAGGCTGTGCCGGCCTTATCCGTCGATAAAGCGGCATCGCTGGCGCAAAAGGAATTGGTCGATCGCGGATTGGCGAGTCACATCTATGTCTTTTCACTCACTATGCGGCAGGACGGTGTGATGAATAAGGAGTGGTATTGGTTTGCCAGCTGGTCGGAATCGATCCCAGGCGACAATCGTACCAAAGAAGTAGGGATGCGCATCAATATGGATGGCAGCACCATCCGCGTGGTGGAAGGCCCGGGGAGCGTCGATGCATTGCGCAATCCCCGCACGCGCTCTGATCGGCCGAGCATTCTCGACCTGAAACACTAGCTACTGCTTCTCGTGAGCATCGTGTGGCTCGCTGCCGGGGCGCTGGTCCTTCTTGGGATCGGGCTCTGGCTGTGGGCGTTGAAGATCGATCTGGCGACGATTGAAAGAATCGTGCGCCGGCGATTTAGCGAAGTGCCGCAAATCTCGACGGAGGCGCTCGCTCAATGGTTAGCTTCAGGTGAGGCGTCGCCTTTGCTCCTCGATGCGCGGCGGCCAGAGGAATACGAGATTGCCCATTTACCCGGGGCGCAACGTCTCAATCCGGATGAAATTCGTGGGCGCATCGAGCTCGATGCGCCTGTGGAGACACCGATTGTTATTTACTGTGCGGTGGGGTACCGATCTTCCAAGCTCGCGCGGCGTTTGCTTAAGCAAGGTTTTACGAACGTCCAAAATCTGGAGGGAGCCATCTTTCGCTGGGCAAACGAGAACCGTCCACTGGTAAGTGGGGCGCAGGCGCCGACGGACAAAATTCATCCCTATAGCAATTTCTGGAGCCGGTTAGTGAATAGGGAACACCGCGCTGAAATCAACTGACATGGCTGAGCGCATCGAAATGCTTGCTCCTGCAAAGATCAATCTGACGCTGGAGGTGAAAGGGCGCCGTGACGATGGGTTTCACGAAATTGAAAGTTTGGTGGCGCCGATCGCGCTTTTTGACCGGCTGGAGATTGGCCGATCCGAAAGTGGTGGCATAGAGTTTACTTGTGACGACCCTTCGCTGCCGGTGGGAGATGACAATCTAGTGGTTCGTGCGGCGCGTTTGTTTTGCGAACGATTTTCGGTGACGCCCAATCTGTGGATTTCTCTTTCCAAAAATATCCCGCACGGAGCGGGGTTGGGCGGAGGAAGCAGTGACGCGGCTTCCACACTGCTGGCGCTGAATGGGCTTTTTGCCACAGGGCAGTCTCGCGAAACACTGGTCGCGCTGGCTGCAGAACTCGGCTCCGACGTACCGCTTTTCGTTTATGAGTCGTGGGCTTTAATTCGCGGGCGTGGGGAAAAAGTAACGCCGTCCGAGGTTTCACAAACCTTGCCGATATTGCTGGTGAAACCGCCCTTCGGTGTGCCTACGCCGTGGGCGTATTCACGATGGCGTGACGCGCGCGAGATTCCGGGTGTGCCATACGGGCGGCAGGAGTTTCCCTGGGGCGCGCTGGTTAATGATCTCGAGCGGCCGGTCTTTGAAAAGTACCTGTTTCTTGCGCAATTGAAGGGATGGCTGCTCCAGCAGCCAGAGGTGGAGGGCGCGCTGATGTCGGGCTCGGGATCGACCGTGTTTGCGGTGCTGCTTTCCAAGGAATCCGGGCAGGCGCTGAGCGAGAAGTTAGCGCAGGAGTTTGGCGCGAATCTTTGGGTTTGCTGCACGGAGACTTTGAGAAACGTCGCAGGGGTAAGCGGCGATGAAGCCAAGTAACATAAAATGCGGTGTTGGGCTCAATATGATTTTTAAGGATCTCCGGTAGGTTGCGGGCTCGTAATCGCCGAGCCGCCCTGCTTTCCCGCTGAACTTACCGATGGACCGCTCCGCAATTCTCCGTCAAATCCAGGCTGAACCGGCCTGCGACATCCTGGTCATCGGCGGAGGAGCCACCGGCTTGGGAACGGCGCTCGATGCGGCATCGCGCGGATATCGCACCATCTTGGTCGAGCAATCGGATTTTGCGAAAGCGACGTCCAGCCGCAGCACTAAGCTCATTCACGGCGGAGTTCGTTATCTTCGACAGGGAAATCTTGCTCTTGTTAAGGGAGCACTGAGAGAGCGCGCGCTCCTGCTGGCCAATGCGCCGCACATCGTCCATCCATTGTCATTTCTCATTCCTAGTCGCTCGTGGCGGGAGACGCTTTTTTACGGAGCGGGTCTGAAGCTATACGATCTGCTGGCCGGTAAAGAGAATCTGTCTCCTTCACGGATGCTTTCCGCGGAAGAAGCCGCGCACCGTATTCCCGCAGTGGCAAACTTGCAACTCGCGGGCGGGTTACTTTATCAGGATGCCCAATTCGATGATGCCCGCTTGGCCATCGCGCTTGCCCAGACCGCTGTCGAGCACGGGGCCGCGGTTGTGAACTACGTCCGCGTTGTGTCTCTGCGCAAAGATGCCGGCAAGCTATCGCATGCTTTGGCCCGCGATGAAGAGACCGGCGCTGAATTCGAGATCTCTGCGCGCGTTATCATTAACGCGACTGGCGTCTTTTGCGATTCATTGCGCGCGATGGATGAACCATCCAGAGACGCAGTGGTTTCTCCCAGCCAGGGAGCGCATCTCGTTTTGCCAAAATCCTTTCTCCCGGGAGATACGGCAATCCTGTTGCCTCAGACTGCCGACGGGCGCGTGCTTTTCGCCATTCCGTGGAATGAACGTGTGATTCTCGGCACGACGGATACTCCGGTTTCACGCATTTCGCTCGATCCCAAACCGCTCCGCGATGAGGTCGATTTTCTGGTGAGCCATGCGCGGCGCTATCTAGGTTGGTCGATCTCGGAGTCCGATATTCTCAGCACCTACGCGGGGTTGCGTCCGCTGGTTCGCGTTTCCGGCGCTCGTAAAACCTCCAGCCTGTCGCGCGATCATCTTATCGCGGTTTCTTCCTCCGGCCTCGTGACTGTTACTGGCGGCAAGTGGACCACTTATCGCAAAATGGCGGAAGATGCGGTCAATGCTGCTGTTAAAATTGCCGATCTGTCGGCTCGTCCATGCAATACTGCCATGCTCAAACTAGCAAAGCCCTCGAGCCTTGCGAATTTCACGCACAGTGTGCCCGAAGGTTTGCTCCATCCGAATCTGCCTTATCACTGGCAGGAGCTTCATCGAGGGGTTCACGACGAAATGGCGCGCACGGTGGAAGATTTGCTCGCTCGCCGGACGCGAGCGTCATTGCTAGATAGTCAGGCCAGCTGCGAAGTCGCACCCGCCGTCGCAGCGTATTTGGCGCAAGAGTTGTGCAAGGATGAATCGTGGCGGCGGGCGCAGGTTGCTGCATTTATTGAGGGAGCCGCCAAATGATGCCAGCGCAGGCTTAACGAAACTCGGTCCTGCGATCATTCTGCTTGCCGAGCCCCACCCAGGCAACCCAGGCAACGAACACGGCCTGAAACGGAAGGCGCGCCCAGAGGAGCCACGTTGGCAGCCCGCGAAAACCTCGAAATAGCATTTCCACATTGGCTGGGAACACCGCGATTAGAAGCGCAATCAAGCCCCAGGCGGCGGCTTTGCGTAAGCCCGGAATGAGCAGGCCAAGGCCGCCCAGCACTTCCGCGAGCCCGCTGATCGCAATCAATTCCATGGGCCACGGCAGATACGGTGGCATGATGGAACGGTAGAGCTGAGGGTCGCGAAAATGATTGAGGCCTGCGGCAACAAAGAATATCACTGCCAGCCATCGGAAAATGCGTTGAATCACAAGGCAGGTTTCGCCCTCGGAGACGATATAGGGAAGCGCAAACGTCTGAAACAAAAAGGATGGTGCGCATCGGAAATGAAAATTTGAGAGTTGATGAAACGAAACGGATCTCTATCCAACAAAGCCATGTCTTTCCCAAAATTTTTCGCGCTCTTCGCTCTGGCAAGCCACTCCCTTTTTGCTGCGGAACTCTCGGGTGAAGGTCCCGCGGGTGATTGGAAATCGGACGCGCCTGGGGTGAAGCATCTTGTCACCCTTAAGGACTTGCCGCCCGTCTTCGCGACTGAATCGGCGAAGAATGGGCCGCAGGTCGTGGCTCGGATCGAAGGCGAAACGCCAGTGGTCCCAAAGGGATTTGAAGTTCGCGAATATGCCCGCGGTTTTCGCAATCCACGCCATCTTCTGACCGCACCCAATGGCGACATTTTTGTGGCGGAAAGTGATGCCAATGAAATTCGCATCCTGCGTGAAGGCAAGGCGGACGGCAAACCGGATACCAATCAAGTCTTTCTCAGCGGGCTGAACAAACCCTTTGGCCTCGCGCTTTATCCATCGGGAGATAAGCCGCAGTATCTGTATATCGGAAATACCGACGGCATCGTGCGTGTGCCGTATTCGGTGGGCGATCTTTCGGCGAAGGGGAAGCCGGAGCGAATTGCCGAACTTTCCGGTGGTGGACATCTTACGGGTGGTGGGCATTGGACGCGAGATGTGGTTTTTTCCGCGGACGGTTCGAAGCTGTTTGCCTCGGTGGGTTCACTTTCAAATGTCGATGAAACTAACGACGCTATCGAAAACAATCGGGCGCGCATTTTTGTGATGAAGCCGGATGGGTCGGAGATGCGTCCCTTTGCCACGGGGATTCGCAATCCCGTAGGTTTGGCGATTCATCCGGAAACGGGTGATCTTTGGACTTCCGTTAACGAACGGGACGAACTAGGAGACGACCTGGTGCCGGACTACATCACTCGGGTGAAGGAAGGCCAGTTTTTTGGATGGCCGTGGTTTTATCTGGGAAATCATCCCGATCCGCGACACGCCCAGAATCCGCACGCTGAACTGGCATCTACCATTGCTGTGCCTGATATTTTGGTGCAGGCCCATTCCGCCTCGCTCAACATGATCTTCTATACGGGCACGCAGTTTCCCGTGGAGTATAAAAACAACGCTTTTGTGGCTTTCCACGGCTCGTGGAATCGCAAGATTCGCACAGGGTATAAAGTGGTCCGCGTAGCCTTAAAGAATGGAGCGCCGGATGGAACGTATGAAGATTTTCTTACGGGCTTTGTTCTGCCGGACGGAAACGTATGGGGTCGTCCCGTAGGCCTCACGGTTACGAAGGACGGTTCCCTGCTCGTGAGCGAAGACGGGAACAACACGATTTGGAAAGTAACGGCGAGTCCAAAGTAGTTGGAATGGTGCCGGACCCGGGAACGCCAATCTCCAGATTGGCGCGTTCCTTGAAGTAGCCACGGAGAGGTGCGTCACGACAGCGCCGAAGCGAGGTTAAAGCTCACAAAGCTAGCCAAGCACCATCGCGCCAATCTGGAGATTGGCGTTCCCGGGTTGCGCCTGTCGCGAATTCGCAGCCAGCCTCATCTGGCGCCGCTAAATTCAATCAAGTAACGAAAGGCAGATTCGCTGCCGTTTGCTATCCCTGCGCGGGCGCGATCTCGTACTGGTGCGCCTGCGGCTGGTTTGCTTGATAGATTTGCTCTTCGTATTCCTTCACCTTGGTTTTGAGCCCTTCCACGGTGGTTTGGAAATTGGGAAGCCATGCGTCAAAGGCGGCTTTCTTTTCTTCGAGGTTCGCCGAGTTTTCCTGTTGAGCCTTGTTTAAATCGTTGCGCTTGGTTTTCAGCGCGGCCCATTGATCCCGGAGAGGATGCATCGCTTTGTCGTTCCGTTCCTTGTTGAGCATCGCTACCTTGAGCGCCTGTTGGTATTGCGGCGTTTTGTCGTTTTCCTCGAGCTCGATGCCGGTGGCGAGCTGGCCTTCATCATAGGTTCCCACCGTTTGGCCGTCGATCTTAAGATCATACTTGCCGGGCGCGAGATCCTGCACCGTTAGCTTTTCCGTCGAAAAGCGATGGCCGAGATGCGTGAGTTTGATGCCCTCCGCGGCATCCGGCGGCAGCACCCAGGGGAGCGATTCTGCGGCGAAATTGAAGCTCACGCCTTTTTCCGTACGATGCGCATCTCCGATCGTGCCATGGGTGGCGCGCACGGAGAGCTTCCCCTGATCCTGCGATAAAGTAACCGTGGAAATGGCGGGATGCGCCACCATGTCGTCGATGATCGCCTCCGCCATCACCGTCTGGCCGATGGGCCCGGGATGCACGGCGTCTTTAATCATCGTCCAGTTCGGCTCCTTCTTTCGCTGCTCCAGGCTCAGCCGGTTCAGTGGTCCCCACATATCGACGAATCCGAGGCCGCGTACCTGCGCCTGCTCCCGCAGCCACGCACCGTAAAGCGCGAGCACGCCGTTATAATAGGTATCGCGAGGCTCCAGGGTGTGATTGGAGACACGAGCCGCCCGCGCATCATGCATCGTCGGGGTCATCGGCACGGCGATTGCGCCGAGGGCAGCGATCTTGTCGAGGACCGTCACCATGTCCTTTTGGTAAGTGTCGAAAGTCGGCTGATCGTATCCCTTATATCCGCCGTCGTTCATCCCGAGGAGGATGGTTACGTACTTTGGCTTGAAGGAAGCGACATCGTCGTCAAACCGCGCCAGCGCGTTGGAGGCGCGGTCTCCGCCGACGCCGGCATTGTGAAAATGAATCCGCGCTTTGGGCATCCGGGTATAAAAGTAATCTTCCACGTACTGCGTGTAGAGGCATTGGTGGGTGATCGAGTCCCCGAGGAAAACCAGCGTATCGCCATCCTTCAGCTCGATGGGGCCGGCGATGGGCTTGAAGGTAGCCGGCGCAGGAGCGGGTGCGGGTTCTTGGGCGAGGGCGGTAGAGAGAGCGGTCGATGCTGCCAGGAGGGGAAGGAGAGTGCGATGCATGGGCGTGATAATTCGCAGGGTACAATCTGCGGCGAGCAAAAATTTTGAGCGTCTTTTTCGGAAAGCTGTCTGACCCAGCCCATATTTTTCATGAATTTGCGCCGCCTGAATGCCTGCCACGTTTTTGCCGCGCTGATGGCCTTAGGCCTGGCCTTGAGCCCGTTTTGCCGGGCGGACAGCGATCCCGTGGCGACCGAACCCACCGTCCTGGCAGTGAGCAAGGGCATGCCCGCGGTGGTCAATATCAATACGGAAAGAATCATCCGCCGCACGGTGCGTGATCCGTTTGATGATTTTTACAATCAGTTTTTCGGAGGGGTCATGGCCAGGCCGCGGACGGTTCAGCAAAAGGTGCAGAGCCTCGGCTCGGGCTTTATCGTCGATCCGGCGGGCTACATTGTGACCAATGAACACGTGGTGGAGCGCGCCGCGGATCTGAAGATTTCCGTCACCACCAGCGACGGCAAAACCTATTCGGCCAAATACATCACCGGCTCCGCGGAAAGCGATCTGGCCTTCCTGAAAATCGAAAGTAAAACGCCACTGCCCTACATTAGCCTCGATGATCTTTCGCCCAATTACCTGGGTGAAACGGTCCTCGTACTCGGGAATCCGCTCGGCTACGGCTCCTCCGTGGCGCGAGGTATTCTCAGCGCGAAAGGCCGCGCCATCTCGGTCGAAAACATCGACTACAAAGATTTGATCCAAACGGATGCGGCCATTAACCCCGGCAACAGCGGCGGCCCGCTCATTGATCTGAGCGGACGGCTCGTCGGCGTCTCCTCGGTGAAAATGGCTTTTACCCCGCAAGGCGTGCCGACACAGGGGATGGGATTTGCCATTCCGGGTGAAGCCGTTCGTGATCGGGTGGCGAAATTCCGGGAAGTCGCCGCGGCCAAGGCGAAGGGGCCCGCCGCGCGGCATGTCGATTCGGAATCTCTGGCGCGAAAATACTTTGGACTTCAGCTTCAGGATTTGACGAATGAACTGAGCGAAACGCTCGGATACGCGGCGGGCTCCGGTGTGCTCATCTCGGAGGTCGACCCGGGCAGTCCGGCGGAAGACGCCGGAATCAAGCGGGGCCTCGTCATCTACAATATCGGGCGCTATCAAGTCACCTCTTCAAAGCAGGTCGAGCAATTGCTCGAGCCGGTGAGCACCGGGTCGGTGGTTGATTTTTCCGTCGGCGTCGTACGCCGGGTTCGCAATCAAGTACAGCGGCAGATTGAGCCTGTGACGCTCACGGCTCGCTGAGAATTATGGTTCCATCGGACTTTGGAACACGGTAGATCAATTTTCCAACCCACAGCTAAGCATCTGAGCTCCCAGGGCTTGAATTAAAGCCCTGTGATCTTTTTTTCCCATGATCAAAGTCGAAAACCTGACCAAGAAATATTCGAACTTCACCGCGATCGATCACCTGAACTTCGAAGTTGCCAAAGGTGAGATCGTTGGCTTTCTCGGACCCAACGGCGCGGGAAAGAGCACCACGATGCGGATTCTTACGGGATTCCTGCCCGCGACCTCCGGCAAGGCTTCCATCGCGGGCTTCGATGTTTTCGAGCAATCGATCGAGGCCCGGCAGCATATTGGTTACCTTCCGGAGAATACGCCGCTCTACACGGATATGCGCGTGGGCGAGTACCTTCGATATCGAGCGAATCTAAAAAGTGTCCCCAGTGGCAAGGTGCGCGAGCGGGTGGGGGATGTGCTGGAGATGTGCAGCTTGCGGGATGTGGAGCGGAAATTGATCGGTTCCCTTTCCAAAGGTTATCGCCAGCGGGTCGGCCTCGCGGATGCGCTCGTGCATGATCCGGATTTGCTGATCCTCGACGAGCCAACCATCGGTCTCGACCCGAACCAGATTCGCCACGTGCGTGACTTGATTAAAAACCTGGCGCAGAAGCGCACCGTGCTGATTTCCACGCATATCCTGCCGGAGGTGGAAATCATGTGTTCGCGAGTGATCGTCATTCACAAAGGCAAGATTCGCGCGGCGGATACGGCGGAAAATTTGTTGAAGAGCCATCGCGCCACCGGGAGCATTCGCCTGGAAGCGGCGGACGCGGGGGAAGATGCGCGCGGCGTGCTCGCGGGGGTGCCGGGAGTGAAGGATGTGACGGAGGAGCAGGATGGCGACTACCGTATTTTCCAGCTTCGCACCGATGCCAATGCCGAGCCGAGCGAAGAAGTGATGCGCCTGGCGGTGGAGCGCCGCTGGCGGGTGCGCGAGCTCACGCGCCGGCGTCCCACGCTCGAGGATGTCTTCGTCGATTTAACACATTCCGATAGCTAGCATTGGCCCGCAAGCCGGTGAAGCGAAGGCCTTGTGCCGCCCGCGTCTCCCTCATCCCCTTTTAATTCCATTTTATTTTCCTGATGAAAACCTTCACGACCCTGTTGATTCGCGAAATCAAGAGTTACTTTTATTCGCCCATCGCCTACGTGGTGCTTTGTTACTTTTTGATCCTGATGGGCTTTACCACGTGGTTTTTGCTGGCGGCGACCAATGGCAATGCCATCGACGTAAGCACGCAGGGCACACTCATCCAGGGGTTCTTTTCCGGAGCGATGTTCTGGTATCCGTTCATCCTCGTCTTTCCGCTCATTACTATGCGGGTCTTTTCCGAGGAATTCCGCATGGGGACGATCGAGACGCTCACGACTGCGCCCGTCGGCGACACCTCCATCGTGCTTTCGAAATTTTTCGCGAGCTTTCTTTTCTCCTGCCTCTTCTTTATTCCCAGCTTGGGCTTTTATGCGCTGTTTAGCTGGGTGGGACATTCGCCGGCAAATGCATCGGCCAGCAGCGGGCACGTCTCGCAAGCGTTGGTTTGGCTTAGCCATCTCATCGGCGGCAATGGCGATGCCACGGCCAATGCCACCGGCGTTTACTGGACCACGTACGCGCTGATTCTCCTCATCAGCCTTTTTTACTGTTCCATCGGATGTCTGGCATCGGCGCTGACCAAGGATCAAGTAAACGCCGCGGTTGTGAGTTTCACGACCATCATTCTGCTTTTGCTGGTGGGTTTCATTCCGGAAGTGTTTGGCGGCGGCAGCCAGATTTCGCGCGAGACGCAAACTTACATTTTGCCGACGGCGCACATGGCGGATTATTCGAAAGGGATCATCGATTCGCGGCCCATTGTTTACTATCTATCGATGACGGTCTTCATGGTGTTTCTCACCCTGCAGGTCTTCCAATACCGCAAGTGGTCTGAAGGAGGAAATCCGGCCTTTTTCGTCTTGGGATGGCTGACGTTCATGGCGCTGGCCCTTGTTGGCCTGCTTTTCTGGGAGCAGATTTACGCCTATCTCAAGCAACATCCGCCCGTGGCCATCGGCGCAGGAGCCGTAATCCTCATTTTAATCGGCATCGCTATTTCGGTGCGCTCCCGAAAGGTGGCCATCGGAACCAATGTCATCGTTCAACTGGCAGTGCTGACGCTGATTGTCTTTTTTGTTAACTACCTCAGCTTCCGCCATTTCAAGCGGCTGGATTATTCGCGGGACCAGCAATATGCGCTCAGTCCCCAAACGAAGAGCATCCTTACGAACCTGCAAAAGCCGGTGCACCTGTACGTCTATTTCTCGACGGCGGCTGACGTCATCACCGATCTCGATCATTTGCTGCATGAGTATGAACTCGTGGGAAATAAGAATTTCTCTGTGGAAGGAGTCGATCCCTACCGCAACCTGAATCGAGCCGAAGAGCTGAAGGGTAAATATAAAATCCAGGATCGCGACAATGTGGTGATTCTCGATTACGAAGGGCGCAGCAAATTCGTGAATGCCCAGGATATGGTGGAGATCGGGCAGCAGGACCAGATGTCGCAGATGATGGGCCAGCCGCCGAAAATTACGGCATTTAAAGGCGAGGCCGCGATCACTTCGGCGCTGCGGGAATTGGTCGAAGGGAAGACGAACAAAGTCTATCTAGTGACGGGTCATGGAGAGCCGGATATTACCGGACCTGAATTTCGTTTCTTCAGCGAGGCGCTGAAAAAGCAGAACATTCAGACGGCTTCACTCAATCTGCTCACGGTGGATAAGATTCCCGAGGACGCAAATAACCTGGTCATCTACGGACCGAAGCACGATTTTTCCGAACTGGAGATGAAGTTGATCGGCGCTTACTGGGATAAAAAAGGCAGCCTCATGATTTTCCTCAACCCCTTTGCGAAGACGCCGCGGCTTTCCGACTGGCTGACGCAGCAGGGTGTGACACCGCAGGATGATCGGGTGATCGGTCTGGCGCTCATGTCCACGGTGGATCCGCAATCCGGCCTGCCGAAAATCGAAAAAGGAGTGGTGGATCACGCGGTCTTCGATTTCCCGGATAGCGCACATCCGGTGATCAAAGATCTCGGCGGTGTTTCCCGCGAGTTACTTGGTCCGTCGCAATCGCTCTTGCTGGATCAGGCGAAATCCAAAGTGCTTCAGGTGCGGCTCACGCCGCTCGTCATCGCGGCGGAGAATTTCTGGGGTGAAACGGATTTCTCCGGAGACCTGACTAAAGCGCGATTTGAACCAAAATCTGACCACGCCGGAGATAAGGAGAATCCTCTAACGATTGGCGCCAGCGTGGAAAAAGGTGCGATGGACGATCCTCATCTGAAGGTGGAGACCGCGCGCCTGATCGTGGTGGGAAATTCGGAATTTCTGACGGACAAAGAGGATCGCGTCTCCGAGGAGTCGACAGACGATTTTGCGATCAACGCCATCAATTGGCTCCTCGCGCACGAGGAGGCAATCGGCATCCCGCCCAAGGAAAAGAAGACCGTGATGATCAGTCTGACTCCGGATCAGCTCTGGCATGTCGCGATTCTCGTTATCGGCATCATTCCGGGACTGGTTGCCTTTTTCGGAGTGAGCATCTGGGCCGTGCGACGCTCCTGATTTTCGACGCAAAAGATCATTTTTTCCGAATATGAAATCCAAGAATACTCTCTTCCTGATTTTGATCGCCGGCGGGCTGTTTGCGTTTATCTTTTTCTTTGAGCGCAACACCAAGAGCACATCGGAAGCCCAGGATCAAAGCGAACATGTGGCGTCCATCGACCGGGATAAAGTAACAGCGGTTTCCATCCAGAATCCCGAAACGAAGATCGACCTGAGCAAGAAGGATAATCAATGGTTCATCGATCAGCCGGTGAAGGACCGCGCGGATAGCATGACGATGTCCACGCTCTTTACCACTCTGGAAGGCTTGCGCCACACGGCCACGATCAATGCGGAAAAGGACCAGGTGAAGGAATATGGCCTGTCGGATCCCGCGAGCAAAATCGTTCTTTCCGTTGAAAAGGAGAAGCCGATCGAAATCGACATTGGCAAGGACACCGCGGTCGATGGAAAGGTCTATGCCATGGTGGCGGGGACGAATGTCATCCAGATCATTCCCAATGATCTAAAGAACCAGTTAGCAAAAAAAACGGATGATTTCCGGGATCGCCGCCTGGCCGATCTTACGACGCAGCAAGTAACAAAAGTCAACGTCAAGAGCGCTGCGGGAGAAATGGAGCTGGAGAAGAAGAATAACCATTGGTCCATCGTCAAGCCGCTGAACGCCCGCGGCGATGATTCCAAAATCAACGATCTGATTTCCCAGGCCTCTACGGCCCACGTAGATCAATTCATTGCGGATCAGAATCTGGCTAACTATGGCCTCACAGAGCCGCGCGGCACGATCACGTTCACGCTGGAAGGATCGGACAAGCCGGTGACCATTGCTCTCGGGGCTAATCCCAAGGATGAGAAGGACAAAACGAAAGAAGACAAGGATAAGACCTACGTGAAGCTTTCCAGCCGTGATGGCCTGACGGTGGTGCCGAAGAATTCGGTGGATGGATTGCTCAACGCCACGCCCAACGAAATTCGGGACAGGAACCTGGTGCGCTTCGAAAAAGACATCGTCGATCGGGTAAATATTGAGCCTGCCGGAAAGCCGAAGCTGGTCCTGGCGCGCAAAGGCGAATCGTGGGTGCGCAAGGAGGGAGACAAGGACGTGCCGGTGAGTGAATCCACGGCGAAGCGAGTGCTCAACGATCTCGAAAATGCTAAGGTAACGAAGTTCGTTTCGGAAGTGGCGACCGATCTGCCCAGTTTCGGCCTCGATCAACCGCAGCTCAAAGTAACATTCAGTTCGTATTCATCGGAGAACACCGCCGAAACGAATGCCGGTGAAAAACCGATCGTCAGTATTCTCTTCGGTAAAGTCGATGGAGAGCAAATCTTTGTAAAACTCGACAATGAACCATTCATTGCCGCCGTTCCGAGTACCATTTTGGAGTCGGTCCCGACGGAGGCGGTGCAGTACCAGGACGTGAAGATTTACAATTTCAAGCCGGAGGAGATTACCGCGGTTGAAGTAACCAAGAACGGGCAACCGCCCATTGGTTTGGAGCGCGACAAGGATAAGAAATGGAAATTGGTAAAAGGGGAAGGGGAACTGAAAGAGGGCAATGTAAATAGCTTGCTCTTGAGCCTGGCGGATTTGCGCGCGAACCGTTGGGCGGGCGCGACTCTGCCGGAGCACGGTTTGGACAAGCCGACTCTGGTGATCACTTTCACCGCGACTCTGAAAGATCAGAAAACACCGAGTAAAGTAACCGTCGGAGCCGAAGCGCCCGGAGATTTGTATTATGCGTCGGCGGAGGGTTTCAGCGGCACGTTCCTCATGAACCGTGTCGATGAAAATGGGCTGGCCCTGCCGCTCACGGATAAGGATATCGCTCCCAAACCTGCCGAGCCTGCGAAGCCGATC
>FTBG01000527.1_pt1 | contig 20701 bp, 15 predicted proteins | sample 1639311 | NCBI WGS metagenome assembly FTBG01 (sample SAMEA3914864, study PRJEB12502) | metagenome | biome: forest; material: soil | place: USA | collected 2012-03-12 | depth 0.3 m | reverse complement strand
CCCCCACTCCAAGCTTTTTCGTCCTTCCTCCCCCATTGCCCCCACCGCATTCCCGCGTATATCGTTCGCGCCGAATGAGTTTTTCTTTCTACAAGTCTTTCGTACGGCCGTTGCTCTTCGCCATGGATCCTGAGGCGGTGCATCATCTGGCCATCGATTGCCTTTCGGTTACGGCACCAGTGCTGCGATATCTGGCGCCCCGGCCCGATCCCCGCCTGGAGCGCACCCATTTCGGCATTCGCTTTCCCAATCCCGTCGGATTGGCCGCCGGCTTCGACAAAAATGCCGCAGCCCTGTGCGCGTGGGAAGGGCTCGGATTTGGCTTTGCCGAGATGGGCACGATTACTTCCCGCGCGCAGGAGGGAAACCCCAAGCCGCGCATTTTTCGAATTCCCGAGCAGCAAGCGCTCATCAATCGGCTCGGCTTTAACAATGACGGCGCGGACCTGATCGCAAGCCGCATGCGGCGGATGGTGGATCGCCGCCGCTGGGCGCGCATTCCCATCGGCATCAATATCGGCAAATCCAAAGTAACACCACTCGACGAAGCCACGAATGATTATCTGCTCTCGTTCGAGCGGCTGCATCATTTCGGTGACTATTTTGTGCTGAACATCTCGTCTCCCAATACTCCGGGATTGCGGGCGCTCCAGGATCGGCGCGCTCTCGATGAATTGCTCGGCACTTTGCAGCGGCGCAACAATGCCGGTCGGCCCATCCTCGTCAAAATCGCGCCGGATTTGGAATGGGAACAGATCGAGGAAATCGTCGGCCTCGCGGAAGAGCACGGGATCGGTGGGATCATCGCCACCAATACCACGACGGACCATTCGGGGGTGCCCGCGCACCGCCGCCAGCAGGGAGGGCTCAGCGGCGCGCCGCTCAAGGCGCGCTCAACGGCAGTGATCCGCTTCATCACCGAGCGCACACAGCTTCCGGTGATCGCCGCGGGCGGCATTATGAGCGTGGATGATGCGCTGGAAAAAGCCGATGCCGGCGCGGCGCTTCTCCAGCTTTACACCGGCTTTATCTATGAAGGTCCGGGCCTCGTGCACGACATCTGCGCGGCGCTGCTGGCGTGGTCGTAGGGCGGGCTAGAATGGGCTTCGAGGTTTCGGTGTTCGACCGAACAAGTAACATATGGCAGACCGCTTGCCCGGGGAAAAACGTTCAACTTTCAACGAAATTGCGGACTCTACGGAAATTTCACCAGGATGGTGAATTCCAAGCGATAGCTTCTTGTCTTCCGCATGGTTTCTCTCGGCGCAACCAGCGCATTTACTCCCGTTGAAAGTTGAACGTTGAACGTTCTTCCAAAATTAGTCTGCGCTTGCGCCGGTCGGTTGAAAACTCGCTCCGACCTCCCTCACGCGCGATATTGGCCATTCTCGCCCCACACGCACTCGGCCAATCCACGCGCTTTGCGCAGCGAAGCCCACGGCTCTTGCGCGCCGACATCCGTCGGATCGGGATCGCTCGCCAGGTTCTCCGGCAGCATGGCCGGTGAAAGAATCGCCAGAAAAACCAGCGGCTCGTTGTGCGGATTGAAGGTGGCGTGGATGGTGCCCGGCGGGATGTGCGCGATCTCACCGGGGCCGAGGATTCGGTACTCGTTGCCCACCCATTGCTCCGCCCGTCCGTACACCACGTGAATGATCTCCTCCCGGTGCGGATGAAAATGAAACGGATGGCAATACCCGGGCGCCATATTGGCGCGCACAAGTAACAATTTCTCCGCCTCCACCACATCCGGGCGGCACAACCATTCATTATTCGTCCACGGATTCGTCTCACGAATCGCGTCGCTGATCTGCACGAAACGGCGTGGGTCTGACATATTCGTTACTTTAATCTTACACTTTCACCTGCTCTTACTCCATCCCGGCAACTTCGGCGACTACTTGCGCTTCAATCCCTCCGTGCGGATGGCCTTGAATCGCTTGGTAATATCCATAAGCGGTTGCTCCACCCCGAGCCGCTCCAGCGAGCTCGCGCCCACAAATCCGATGCACTCCGGCACGCGATCCATGAGCTGTTGGGCATCTTCCGGCCAGGCTAGTGGACCGCCGTGGCACAAGTAATAAACATCTTTGCGGCCGCTCGATTTCCCGCCTTTGATGATCGCCTCCGTGCGTTGCACGGCGTCGTCCATCGAGCAAGTCGCGCCAGTCACACCGATCGAGCCACCCACCGTCGTGCCTACGTGCGCGATAATCACATCTGCGCCGGCTTCAGCCATGGCTTTGGCCTCCACGGGAGATCCTACATACACGATGGAAAACAGATCCATCTTGCGGGCAATCGCTACCATTTCAAATTCCTTCTTCACGCTCATGCCCGTCTCTTCCAGCACCTTGCGAAAATGTCCATCGACGATGGTATGCGTGGGGAAATTATTCACGCCGGAGAAGCCCATATCTTTCACCTGCAGCAACCAGTGCCACATGCGCCGCCGGGGATCGGTGGCGTGCACGCCGCAGATGACCGGAATTTCTTCCACCACCGGCAGCACTTCGTACTCCCCAATCTCCATCGCCACGGCATTGGCATCGCCATAAGCCATCATGCCTGCAGTCGAACCGTGACCGCTCATCCGGAAGCGCCCGGAATTGTAAATGATGATCAGATCCGCACCGCCTTTTTCGATAAACTTTGCGGAAATGCCGGTGCCGGCCCCGGCCGCGATGATGGGCTCGCCGCGGTCCAAGGTCGCCTGCAAGCGATCACGAACTTCCTGCCTTGTGTAAGGGTTACCTTTGCCGGTCCAGGGATTAGGCATATGTCGATAGTGAGGGATAGATATTAGTTGCGAGAAGAGAGCGCCGATATTGCGCAAGCTCTTTCCAGGAGGCAACCTTCAACAATCCGTCTTGCCCCGCCACGGCTTCTTGGACGTTGCAGTTGGCTGCTGGTTGTTGAGAGTTTCTTCCTTGGAAGGCGCTGCGTCGATAGCAACGTTTCCGCTCCGCTAAAAGTCTTTGTGCTTTTCCGATATACCTTGGTGCATCCCTCACGTCCCCGCATCCCCCTTGGCTTTTTGCGCCGTCAGTGTCTGGACGCAGGCTTTGATCCCAGCGGCGTCTCCGGCGATGATATTCAGCACATCGTACTCCCCTACAAAGGGCGAGCGTGTTTCGACGATATCGGCCATCCCCGGCCCTGTGCGAGGCACGTCCGGCGGCAGGATCTGGCCGCGGGCCTGGTCGAGCACGAGCACATTGTCGGCGGTGGTGCCGAAAAGGACGAGGTCGCTGGAAACGGTCCTCCATTGCGGATAGCGATTTGGCGAGGCTAGCGGCTGCAAGCTTTCCACTACTCCGCCCGGCTTCACGGAGCCGTGGGACACGATGCGCCCCCGCTTGCGATAGTATTCCTCAAGCAGACGCGCCTGCTCGGCCATTTCCGCGTTGCCCTGCTGTGCGGGGGTGAGCGCAATGGTGAGAGCCACATGCTTGCGCTCGGCGAATTTGGCCACAACCGAGGGATCGTGCACCTGCACGTTACCGCGAAACTCCGGCAGCTTTGCGCCGGCTTCCGCAATCGGCACGGAAACCGCCGCGGATTTTCCGCTCAGCAATTCCGTCGCTGTTACTTGATACTCACCCGCGGCATCGTGCTCACGAATCGGCAGGCGGGCTGCGTATCCAGACGCCGCGGAAATCACGGCGGATTGATCGCCACGACGGACGACGATTTCGACGGGGATTCCGCTCATCGGATCCGCGCCACCGATCGTCACCATTACTTGATAAAATCCGGAAAAATCCTTGGTCACCGCCAGCGATGGTTCGCTCACCTCCGCTCGCGGCAGTGCATACCAGCGGAAAGCATCTTTGGCTAGATCGACGGCGGCAGCTTCTTCCGATGATAGCTTTCGCCGCAGGCGCACATCATAAATGGGCCGGTCCGTCTTCCAGTTGAGCTTCGCAGTCTGCGGCTTCACATAAAGGCTGGCATTGGCTTTGGTCTTCCACACTTCGGTTTTGCTGGCTTTAGGGTCAGCGGGACGCAGCATTTCCTTGCCTCCATCTCCTTCGGCGTAGCCTTGGTTTACCACCGTTACATATTGCGTATCGCCGCACGTCGCCGGGATGGCCCACACGGTCGGGTCCGCACTTGCCACGGGGCCGGTACTCACTCCCTCCATGGCCGCCTGGAGCAAGCGGATATTGTCGCGATTGCGCGCCAAGAGCAGCGGCGTGGGATCGAGGTCACTCTCCGGTTGATATGCCGCAACACGCATCGCCGTATGGGCACAAGTAACAGGACAATAGGAAGTCTCGTCAGCGATGATCCTTCCGCCTTGATCCAGGAACTGCTGCAGCGGCCGCTCCAGACCCGGCCCCCAGTTCCAGCTCTCATCGGGCTGATCCAGCCCTACGAGCAGGATGGCTTTCATCGATACAGGCAAAGGCCCGCGCATGACCTCCTGGTAGGTGATGACCCGCCCCGGCAGCCCCGCCGCGTGGCAGAGAAAAAGTGCTTCGGTCACTTTACCCTCGTGCGAGCCTTTGTAGATCGCATCGTCTTTCGGATTTTGCCCGGTAATCACGCGGCTCAACACTGCCTGATGCTGCCCGTAAAAAATTCCGATCACCGGCTGCGGCTCGGTGCGCGCATAAACGGCGCCATACCGGCGCATCCATTCATTCATCTCGGCGAGATAACCATTTGCTTCGACCGATCCCGCATCCCCCCCATCACTCTTCGGCAGAAAATTGGTTCCCAGGCCTTGCACGCCGCGCGTCAGCGCCAGGGCACAGGCCCGCTGCCAGGCCTCACGACCGTAAAGCAACTTGAAATTATCAAGCAACGCCCAAGTGCGCTTTTCCGGCCAGTAACTATGGAGCCTGTCCAGTAACGCCTCCAGATGCATAGGCTCGGCCGCATGCATCTCGTTCCAATCGTACGCTTGCTGCACATTTAAATCCTCAAAAATTGAGCGTCCAGGAATACTCGCCCAGGGCCAGCCGCCGCGCCCGCCCACGCCCGGCGAACTACCAAAAGAACCCGTGGTAAAGACCAGGGCGGGATTCACCTCTCGCACGGCTTCCGCAAAGTAACCGTACTGTTGAAACGTCGCGTCGTACCGGCCCACGTAACGCAAAAATTCCGCGGCATCTTTGACCGGATATTCGAATGACATCTCCGGCGCGCCGAGACTCGGCGCGCGCGGCATGGCTGGTTCGGGAGTGCCTAGATAATCGATCATTCCCTCGCCCCACGGACGATCCGGAATGGGCGGCGCCCAATGCCAGTAGGAAACGTAGCCCGCATTATCCGATCCGATGGAAAAGCCGAGGAAATTCGGGGCGCGGGAAAGACGTTGCGCCGCCAGCGAAAGGCTGCGGTAGAGCGGCGCGTGCCACTCCGGCAGCGTGTGCGAGAAAAAGGCCACGCTCGGATGTTGCAGCGCAGGGCGGCTCCAATTGTTATCATATTGCGCACCCAGCTTCAAACCACGGCTGGCGAGTGCTGCCGCGCGATTTTCATAGCTATCCGCCTCCTGCGGCGCGGGAAAACTATTCACCTGGTCGAACACTGCATCGAAACCCAATTTCGCCAAATGTTCAGTGTATTGTTCATAAGGTCCATTGAACCCGCCCCCTCCTTGTTTAAAAAAACCGCCACTCATCCCGTGCGGCAATTGCATCGCGTATAACATCAACGGCGAACGCGGCGCCTCGATGCCTAGCCAGCGCTGCATCCCCTCGGGCCGCTGTGCGTGAGCTGCAGATGACGGTGCGGGTTGCGCCAGCGCAGCCAGATCCGCTTCCCACGCCTTGGGATTGGGAAAAGTCTCGGGGCGCATGAGACCCTGCACACGAATCTTCGGTCCGTCGCCGGCGACCCATTGATCCGTGGCAATCAACACCTCGCGCGGCGTGCCTAGTTTCACGGGTAAAAACCCGGTGTTGAACGAAATGGGCCGCCGTCCATCCACACTCACTTCATAGGCGCCCGCGGGCAGGAGCAGCGTGAGTGAACGGCACGGCCCGTCTTTTTTATAGATCACTTTGCTCCCGGCCTTCAGCACCACGTTCTTTACTACGGGCCCGCCTTCACCCTCGATCCGCACAGGAAAAGTCCATAGCTCGTAGCGACCCGACATCGACTGCGCGGCGTTCGCTGTGCGCGCCGTTTTATCCGCCGTATAAATATGACGCCGATCCGCGCGCCACTCCATCGCACGCAGCCAGTGATTTCCCGGTTGAATCACGCTATCGGTGGGACTCTGAAACGGCGACGCCGCCTCAGGGCCGGAATGCAGCGCGAGCGCCAGGGTCTCCTCCGCCGCCTCCCGAAAAATCGGTTTTCCATCCAGAGTCAATTCCGGCCAGTCCACAACATCCGGCCCGTTACTTTTGCGCGCCGCCAGTTGCCGGGTCGGCGCGTAACCATCGGAAAGCCCGATCGGCATATCGTACCGCACGAGACTGAGCGTACCGCTCAAAGTCACCGCCGGAGCCGCACCAATCCGCACCCCGAAAGCCCAAACAAATAGCAGGGCCACGGCAGCTGCGGGGAACGAACGGGAAACATGCATCGCTCCTGAAAACGTGCGCCCCGGATACCCCCTTTTGCAATGGGAAAATGGGGGAATTCCCATGATGAGCGTTTCATCGAGGGGTGGGTGTTTCCGAGGAGGGAAAAACTTTCAACGCTCAACATTCAACAACCTCACGGAGCGCAACGGAAAGTTTCCAGCTACTGCCAAGCCAAAGTGTTGCGTCGTCTTGCTCACTCGGCGTTTCACGGCAGCGTCTCACAGCAGCGGGTGAATCATTGAAAGTTGAACGTTGGACGTTGAACGTTCTTCCAAAAAGTCCCCCGCGCCTCAAGCGGCGCTGAGGGCGGGCCAATATTCGCACCACCGATCCCACCACCCTCCAAATCCATTCCGCCCTTCCCCCACGAAACCTTTTGCATGAAGAAACGACTCTTGGACCTTTTCGGCATGCTTCTCGTGGGCGACGGCCTGCTCACCATCGCTGACCCGCAGCGCCACTGCATTCTCTGGGAAGTCGGCCCCAAACCCTGCCGCGACGTCATGGATCAATTTGCAAAACATCCCACAATGTCGCGTTGGTTCGGCCTCGGCGAAGCACTCCTCGGCGTCATCCTCGCCGAATATCAAACCCCGGCGCTGCTCAAGTTCCGGCGACAGATGGGGATGCGCAATTAAATCCAAGGACCGGCAAATATTGTCTCATAGCGAAACGGTGAAGGCACTAATCACACTCCGTGGTTACTTTCCTTCTTCGTCGATTTCGAGGCGGAGGTAATCGTAAACCACCCCGGTTGTGAGTTCGCCGGCGGGAACGGTGAGCTGCATGGCGTTTTCACCCGCGTTTAACCATCCGGCGTCGAAGGCCACCATCTGTTCCTGCCACACACTCTTGTTAGTGTTATATCGCAAGGCGTTGGTCGGCTTTGGTTGAATAACGCCCGCGTCTTTGCCGTTCACCGTTATAGCCAGGCCGCCGTTGCCATCAGAGCCGGCCAGCGCCACGCGCAGGGTCGCCCGGCCTGTTGGAGCCTTGTCCATGTTGAATTTGATGGTCCACGGAGTCGCCCTTCCCCGCCCGATGGTACGCCAGAGATCCTGCCCGGGCGTCCCAGTCTTCATCCAGCCAAAGCGCTGCTGGAGCGGATCGCGCGCCTCGGGATTCTTCCACTCCTCGGAAAGAGCATGCGGCGGCTGTTGGAAAAACCAATCCTTGTGATAATCGCTCTTTCCGACCGTATAGGTAATGTCGTTTGGAAAAAGATCTCCGTAACGCACGCCCCAGCCCCATAGCCAATAATTCTCGCCGTCACCCTTGTAGAATTCGCCGCCGGTGCGATCCGGATATCCAATCTCCCACACTTGTTTGCCGTAACGGACCGGTTTCCATTCCAGTTTCCCCAAGTCCAGCGATTGTCCGGCATCGACCGTAATGTTACTTTGGGCAAACTCGCCGAGCACTCCGTCGGCAAAGGCATGCAGCGTGTAAACACCGGGCCGCACGTTGGGAATGCGAAATGCGCCGTCCTCCAAGCCGCTGTTCCAGAATTGGTAGAACTTCGCATCGTGCGCCCAGTCCACCATCCCGCCTATCCCCCGCCCGCTGCCTGCATAGTCCGGATGCGCCAGGCCCACGGTTAGATTAGGCAGCTTGGTGGTAGATGCTTGGGGATCGTTGAGCACGAGTTGTCCGATCACTGCGCCGCGCTCCTGCTGATGCGGGTAATCCACGCCCTCCACCCAATCGTAAGGCCAGCGCGCCTTTTCTTTTCTGGCCTGCTCCAGCGCATCCCTCCACAAAGCGGTGGCATTTTCTTTCCACGCGGGTGGTATCACCGGATTGCCGACCGTCGCCGCTAACGTTTCCAGATCTCGCTTGGCGGGATATTTGGGCTCAGTCAGTGCATTGCAGTAAATAAAAATGGGTCCGATGACTTTGCTCCAGTTTTCTCCGGCAGCGATGTTGCACGACGCGCCGCCTCCGAAGTGTGTGCCCCGCCAGTAGTCGAGGATGATGGGATCGGGATTGTTATTCCCATCGAAATGACAGACGAGCTCCTGTTTGGAAGCGCCGCCGCTGAGGTATTCTATGGTCGGGTTAATGAACCAGACGCCAATGTGCTCCCGGGTGCTCGACCAGCCAAAGGCCGGCGTTTTAAATTGCACCACGGTATAACTATATTTGTGTTCAACGGAATTTTTATAGACGCCGGTGCTTAAAATCCGCTGTTCCTTGGCGTGAATGACCACGCCTGCGCCCCAATCCGCGGGCGTGCATTCGAGCATGTTGCGATCAGCATCCACGGAGATCCAGTCAAACGTATGGCTGAGCTTCGTGATATAGCGACTTTCTCCCACGCCCATCGCCCCATACGCCGCCGGATGAGAGAAAATGGCGTAGGCGTAAAGGCCACTCTCGCCGCGACCCAGTGAATATCGCACCTCGATATCGCAATACGTTCCGCCTCCCGGCGCACGGGGCGTGAGCATGACTTTGCCGCCCGTCACCCCCTTCACGGAAACCTCGGCGCGAGCCCCTTCATTTTTCGCCGGATTGATCGTCACCGTTTGGGTCAGTTCTGGCGCATCTTGAGGAGTCTGCTCCCAGTAGCCACCGCTACCCATTGTTTCAATTCCCCGATAGGTAAGCGACGACAGATTGCCGCTGGCTTTACTAACGACCGCCCGGACAATGCCGTTATCGAGCGTCCAGTTCCGGCCGTCGTCGGCCACCGTGACGCCGGCGTTTCCCCCGGCCTTGGCTCTGACCGGAACGATCAGCGCCGCAACACAAAGGGAAAGCCATATCCACGGTCTCACAGCGGCGTAATCTTGATCTCGTGTGTCACCGGCACGAAGTTCGTCTTCAGCGCTTCCGCGAGGGGCGCACGCCGGGCTTCGCTGGCTTTGATCACCGCTTCCTTATCGAGCTTGCCTTCGGCATCCCGCAATGCAAAGAGCGCCTTCATTTCCTCGTCCTTAATGTCGTCAACAGACTTGAATTTGCCGCCGATCAGATCATGGAAAATCTGTTTAATCTCCTTGGTCTCATATACCTCTTTCGCCCCCACTGCGGAATCCACTTTCCTGAACTGCTCCAGGAACGGATTTTCCGGAAAATCCGCCGCGAGATTTACCCCCTTCGCTAGTTCCTCCGCGGAATAAGTCTTTGATCCTTTCCCCCATGTTACTTGATAACTCTTCGCCGGAGCATTTTTCACCACCAGCGTGAGCCGGTTCAAATCCTGATTGAACGGCACCAGGCTCATACCGGAGCGAATATTATCATCTTTCGCCGGATCACCACCCGCTGCGCAAAAGGGATAGCGCGAGCTTTTGATTTTCACCTCGCCATTTTCAAAGCCGAGAACTTCATGTCCGCTGGTCGCGGTCGCTTTGCCATCCTTAAGATCAACCGTGAAAATGCCGACGTTTCCATCCAGTCCCATCGCTTTCAGAAAAGCATAAGCCATCACCGTGTGCCCCGCCCCACCGGGGTGCACTCCATCGTGTCCGGAGATCATGTAATCAGGCGAATACTTCTTCCGCGCTTCAAAGCCGGCAGTGAGCATCGGCCAGAAAACATCGGCGAAAGCCACGTGTTCCTTGTCGGCGAGATCGATGTCGAAATTGCGCAGCTTGCATAGATTCAGATTCAGATCCTCCACCGTACCGCGCGCCTCTTTCACCCAGCTGGGAATCTTGCCCACACATCCTGCCGAGCCGAGCACCACGCGCACTCCCGCCGCCTTGAATGCCTCAACGATGGCTGTCTGCTTTTCCACGTATTTCTGGCCGATGCGATCTTCGTACGGCATGTATTCGTGATCGTTCATCCCATAGCAAGTCGTGGCGATGGTCGGCGAAAAGCGCAGGCAATCGTCTTTCATCCGCCCATAGAAGCCACTGGCCTTTTCCCCGCTCCAGCCATACTGCCGTGTGGTCACTTCCAGCTCCGGCACGCACACTGTGAGATAGGTTTCCATGATGCGCGAGTATTGCTTCTGCTCGGTAATGGAGTCGCCGCAGATCGCCAGCCGATCGCCTTTTTTCAAGAGCAAACCCGCGGGCGGGGGCGCCTGCTCCGGCTCGAACTTCGCAAAATAAGGATCATCCGGCTTGGCCAGCGACGGACGCTCGGCAAAGGCCGCGGAGGAAACGGTGAGAGCAAAGGCGAGGAGCAGGATCGAGCGGGGCATACGCGTAGATGAAAGGCTGATCGGGTGGATTTATTAGCAGGAGTGCAATCAAAACCAGGGCGATTTCTCGTGGCCGGCGCGTTATCTTGTAAGTCCCATCTCTCCCATAGGTCCCATTTGCCGCGCTTCTCTCCTCTAGGGGCACGCACTACCGCCCTGAGCCCCGTCATAAAATTGCAACATTTTCCGTCTCGACGCCGGGCGCGCCGCACCATTTCGTTCCCCTGCCATTTGCCATGATTTCGTCATTTTCCTTTCCCACGTCGATCCTCCACGGCGCAGAATCGCTTGGCCATTTACCCGAAAAATTGCGCACACTCGGAATCACGCGACCGCTGATTGTGACTGATGCCGGACTGCTGCCGACTCCAGCGTTCGCCCTGCTGAAAGAGTCCGCACCGCACAGCGCCACCGTTTTTTCCGAGGTTCACCCGAATCCCGTTGAGGGAGATGTGATCGCCGGCGTCGAGGCATGGCGCAAGGGCCAGTGCGATGGCATCATCGGCTTTGGCGGAGGCAGCGCTCTCGATGTTGCGAAGATTCTGCGTGTCGCCGTCTCGACCGCCGGTGCGAGATGGCGCGAGCTCACCTGGCAGGACGATCCGGGAAAATTACCGGCCTTCATCGCCATCCCCACGACCGCCGGCACGGGTAGCGAAGTAGGGCGCAGTTCCGTGATCATATTCGACAAAACGAAGCGCGTGATTTTTCATCCCGCGCTGCTGGCGAATCTAGTGATTCTCGATCCGCGCGTAACGAGTGGACTGCCGCCCAAGCTCACGGCGGCGACAGGCACGGATGCACTCACCCACTGCATCGAATCCTATACTTCGCCCGTCTTTCATCCGCTCTGCGACGCCGTCGCCCTGGAAGGTGCGCGCATCACTTTTCACTATTTACCGAGGGCGGTGGAAAATGGCCAGGACCTTGAAGCGCGCGGCATGATGCAAATAGCCGCGACAATGGGGGGCATCGCTTTTCAGAAAGATCTCGGCGCAGCGCATTCGCTCTCGCATCCGCTCTCCGCGCATTTCGGTCTGCATCACGGCCTGGCCAATGGCTTGTGCCTGCTGCCGGTGATGCGGCTCAATGCGCAACGCAAACCCGGCGTGTATGAGCGGCTGGGAGTGGCCATCGGACTGCGAGAAGCGGGAGATGCCGCCGTGCTCGGCGCAACGCGCTCGTTACTTGAAATGATCGGCATCAGTGGCGGGCTCCGTTCACAAGGGATCGACGAAAGCGCGCTGCCGATGCTCGCGGAGGCAGCCTTTGCCGATAGCTGTCACCGCACCAATCCCGTGCCTCTCACCCAGGCGGATCTGCTCGATCTTTATCGCGCCGCGTTGTAAATATTTCGCCTCCTCCCCTATGTTTAATCTCTCTGCCTCGCTCATCGATGGCCAAACGCTTTCCAACGATACCGAGCGGGAGCTGATCGATCCCACCACGGAACAAGCCTTTCGCACCGTGTGCGATGCCACGGTAGATGACGTAAATACCGCGGCCCGTGGTGCTCAGGCTGCCTGGGAGAACGGCTGGCGCGACCTGGCGCCGGGTGCCCGCGCAGATTTGCTATATAAGTTCGCTGAACTCATCGAGAAACATGCTGGTGAATTTGGCTTGCTTGACTCCCACAGCATGGGCAAGCCGCTCGCGAGCGCCCGGGGCGAGGCGGCATCCGGCGGCCGCACCTTTCGCTATTACGCGGGTGCAATCGGCCGAGCCCGCGGCGAAGTGATCCCGGTGGCCCGCGGCGGCTTCGATTTCACGCTGCGCCAGCCGCTCGGAGTGGTGACGTGCATTGTGCCCTGGAATTTTCCCTTTGCCATTGCCTGCTGGAAAGTGGCGCCGGCATTGGCCGCGGGCAATTGTGTGTTACTTAAACCCGCCGCCCAAACTCCGCTCGGCGCGCTCGCTTTGGGCTGGTGCGCGCTGGAAGCGGGCCTGCCGCCGGGAGTGCTGCAGGTGCTCTGCGGCGAGGGCGGCAAAATCGGCGACGCGCTCGTCACGCATCCGCTCGTGCGCAAGGTGTCTTTCACCGGCTCGACCGCAGTGGGTCGCCACGTGATGAAACTGGCAGCCAACGATTTCAAGCGCGTCTCGCTGGAACTCGGCGGCAAATCTCCCAACATCGTCTTTGCCGATAGCGACTGGGAAAAGGCGGCAGAAAGCGCGCCCATGTCCGTCTTTGATAACACAGGGCAGGATTGCTGCGCGCGATCGCGTGTTTTTGTGGAGCAGCCGATCTACGAAAAATTTGTGGATCGATTCGTCGCGGCAACAAAAAAGCTGCGCGTGGGTGATCCAGCAGACCCGGCCACCGATCTGGGCCCGCTGGCTTCCGCGCGGCAGCGTGACACGGTGGAGGCGTTTCTGGAGGACGCCCGCCGGCGCGACCGCAAGATCGAATGCGGCGGTGATCGCCCGTCAGGCGCGGGTTGTTACTTGAACGCGGCCATCATCACTGGCCTGGAGACAACCGATCCTTGCTGGCAGGAGGAAATCTTCGGGCCGGTGGCGTGTGTGCGCCCCTTTTCCAACGAAGACGAAATGATCCGCGAAGTGAACGCTTCACCCTATGGCCTGAGCGGTTCTCTGTGGACGCGCGACTTGAATCGCGCGCTACGCGTCTCGCGGCGGATCGAAGCAGGCGTGATCAGTGTGAACTGCCACAATAGCGTGCATACCGAAGCGCCATTCGGCGGATTCAAACAGAGCGGCCTCGGCCGCGATCTCGGGCAGGCCGCGCTGGAAGGTTTCAGCGAGTTGAAGAATATATATATCAATGAAACCTGATCTATGAACCGCGACGAATTGCTCACCAAAATCCAATCGGGTCTCATTGATACCGTGCAGGTGGCCGCACCCGACATGCTCGCGCGGTTGGTCGGCAAACGAGCAACCGGCGAGTTTTTCGTGAATGACTTGGTGAATGGCACGACCCACGGCTGCAAATACCTTTTCACCGTCGATATGGAGATGGAGCCGCAGAATGGCTATCGCCTCGCTAATTGGGACGCCGGTTTCGGCGATTTCGAGATGCGGCCCGATCTGGATGCGATTTATCTCCTTCCATGGGAAACGGCGAGCGCCCTGGTCTTTTGCGATTTTCACGATCACGACGGCAGCGCCGTGGAGCAATCGCCGCGCGCCATTCTGCGCCGGCAAGTGGAACGGCTGGGCCGCCGCGGCCTGCGATGCAATATCGCCAGCGAACTGGAATTCTACCTTTTCAACGAGGACTACGCCGCAGCAGCAGCCAAAGGTTTCGCCAATCTTACGCCATCAAGTAACTATAGGATCGATTACCATATGCTCCAGCCGGGGTGGGATGAGGCGATCATGCGCGAAATCCGCAATACCATGCTCACCGCGGGCATCCCCATCGAGAATTCCAAGGGCGAATGGGGCCGCGGCCAGCATGAGATCAACGTCACCTACTCGGACCCGGTCACGACCGCGGATCGCCACGTCGTCTTCAAGCACGGAACCAAACACATCGCCCAGACCCACGGCAAGAGTGTTACTTTTATGGCGAAACCTTTCCATGGCGAGGCCGGCAGTTCGTGCCATATCCATATCTCGCTAAAGAACGAGCATGGAAACGCTTTCTGGGACGGCGCATCGAATGGCCCCAGCGACTTGTTCCGGCAATTTCTGGCCGGACTCATGAAATACTCGCGTGAGCTCTGCCTTTTCTTCGCGCCCACCATCAATTCTTATAAACGCTACGAAGCGATGAGCTGGGCGCCGACCCGCCAGGCCTGGTCCACCGACAATCGTACCACCGGTTTCCGCGTCGTGGGCCACGGCCCCAGTTTCCGCATCGAAAACCGAATGCCGGGTGCGGATGCCAATCCCTATCTAGCCTTCGCCGCAATGATGGCGGCCGGCCTTGCCGGAATCGACGAAGGTCTGGAATGCAGCCCGGAATATCATGGCAATGCCTACATTGACGAAAAGCTCACGACCCTGCCCGGCACCTTGCGCGAAGCCGTCGATCTCTTCGAAAAAAGCGAGATCGCCACGCGCAGTTTTGGCGCCGACGTGGTGGAACATTACGTCCACGCCGCCCGCCTGGAAGTACGGCAATTTGATGCCGCCGTCACCGATTGGGAGCGGGCGCGTTACTTTGAGCGGATTTAGTTACTTTATCAAATCACTCCATCCGTCCGGATCCCCTACGCTGCATACTCCACTGGCCGCACCGAAAACCGCTCTAGCACCTCCTCGGCGCTCGCATTCACCAAACCGAGCCGGAGATTTTCCGCGATGTGCCGGCGCAGTCCGGGTTCGAGTTCATCGAGCACTGCATCATTGATTTCCGCAGGCGCCGCAAATGACCAATGGTCCGGCTGTTCGCGGCGCAGGATCGACGCGATATGGCAGGCGAGTTGCCGGCAAATGCGCCGGCCTGTCTCGATTTCGTAGTGCCGGTCGGAAATGGAATTTTGATGCCGCCCGCCGTTTCCGCGCGAACCCACCGCCGGGAAGCCTCCCGCGAGATCCGTATTCATTTCGCCAGCTTTGCGATGCGCCTCCACCAGCGAAAGTGCCTCCACGAGTTGCAAACGCGGGGGCCGTTCGTTCGCCGTTTTTTCCACGCGGAACGCCTTGAGATTTCCGCGATCGGCAATAATGAGAAAAGAGCTTTTCATGGTAATTCAAAATTGGAAGTGGGGGACTTCCCGCGCCGCTCATGGAGCGTCATGTCGCAGCCAGGAAATCTGGTCAGGTCCATCCAAAGAGATACGCGGCTGGCCGGAGGGACGGTTGGCTGGCGGCGGTCTTTAATCCTACACTTTCACTTACACCTACACCTCTCACACCTCTCCAATCTCTCCAATTTCGCAACCGCGTCGCTCGCCGGTGTAGGTGTAAGTGAAAGTGTAGGGTTAAAGGCATCCCCATCCATCTCGCACTGACCCACCCACTCGCCACCCGCACTGCCTGCTCGACACTCACCCTCATCCCATCGCACCATTCCCCTTTTTCGTTGGAAACCCCGACTACTCTCGCGATCATTGCCGGCAGCGGCGCCTATCCTTTGGCGATGGCGCGCTCCGCTCGTGCCGCAGGCGTGCAACGGATCACCGCCGCTGCGTTTACGAATGAAACCGATCAGGCTCTCGCCGCGCTCGTCGATGAGATCGAGTGGATGCGCGTGGGCCAGCTCGGAAAGATGCTCGCCTTTTTAAAAAAGAGCGGCGCGCGACGCGCCGTCATGTCCGGCCAGATCCACCCAAAAAATCTTTTCGATCTGCGGCCCGATCTCAAAGCGCTGATGCTGCTCGGGAAATTGCGGGAGCGCAACGCCGAATCGATCTTCGCCGCCATCGGCGCGGAAATGAGTGCCATCAGCGTCGAGCTTTTGCCGGCCACGACCTATATGGAGGATTATCTCGCGCCCGCCGGCCTTTTCGCCGGGCCGAAACTCGGCCGCCGCGAAGAAGGCGATGTGCAGTACGGCTTTCGCATCGCCAAAGAAACGAGCCGGCTCGATATCGGCCAGACGGTGGTGGTGAAAGGCGGCACCGTCCTCGCGGTGGAAGCGTTTGAGGGAACCAATGCCGCCATGAAACGCGGCGGCGAACTCGGGCGAAAAGGCGCCGTGATGGTGAAGGTCTCGAAGCCGAACCAAGACCTGCGTTTCGACGTTCCGGTCATCGGCCCGCTCACCGTGGAAGCGGCGCACGAGGCGCGCATCCGCGTGCTCGGTGTGGAAGCGGGATGCACTTTGTTACTTGAAAAAGAAAAACTCGGCGCGCTCGCGGCCCAGCACGGCATTTCTATCTATGGCATCGCGCCTGTTTCCTGATACTAGTTACTTGTGACCACTTCGGCTTCTCCTACTCGCATCGGCGTCATCGGCACGGGCCATATTGGCCGCAATCACGCACGAATCCTCGCGGAACTCGCGGGAGGCGGCTTCACGGCGATCTACGATAATAACCAAACCGTCGCGCAGGACATGGCGCGCCAGCATGGGGCCAAAGCCGTGGCGTCGCTGGAGGAATTTGCGCAGGCAGTAGACGCCGCAACCATCGCCACTCCCACGCCCTCGCATTTCGAAATCGCGCGTTTCTTGTTGGAGCGCGGAAAGCACGTGCTCGTGGAAAAACCCATTACCGAAAAAACCGAAGACGCCCGCGCTTTGGCCAAACTCGCGGGGGAACGCGGCCTCGTGCTCCAGGTCGGCCATGTGGAGCGGTTTAATCCGGTGATGTCCGCGCTGGAATCCCGCCTCACCCGGCCGCGCTTCATCGAATCGCATCGGCTTTCGCCTTACCCCGCGCGCAGCACGGAGATCGGCGTGGTGCTCGATCTCATGATTCACGATCTGGAAATCATCCTTCACCTCGTGCGGTCACCGGTAACTAGCATTGACGCGGTGGGTGTGCCGATTCTTTCACGCGATGAAGATATCGCCAACGCGCGGTTGCGTTTTGAAAATGGCTGTGTGGCGAATATCACTGTCTCGCGCGTGAGTCCCGAGAAACTGCGCAAGATTCGGGTCTTTCAGGAAGATGCCTATCTCTCGCTCGACTACCAGGCGCAGGAAGGTTTCATGTATCGCCTGGCCAAAGAACACGAACACGAGAGTTCGCTGCTCAAGAAGCTTTTCGCCGCAGCGAATAACAGCATCGTCAGCGAATTTGCCGGGAGAAAAATCGTGCGTGAACCGGTGGAGATCCAAAAAGGTGAACCGTTGAAGAATGAGCTCGCGGCGTTTCTGGAGTGCGCGCGTCTCGGCGCGCAACCGAAGGTGTCGGGGCACGAAGCGACGGCGGCGCTGGAATTGGCGCTGGAGATCACTCGGAGGTTGAGTGCGGAGAATGGCGGGGAAACGCGAAGCTCAAATGACAAATGAGGACGGACGTTGGAAATGCGGAGCGCCGTAAGCGCAATAGGCGCAGACTAAGCGCACCCCGGCAGGGGTGCGGGAAAACTCACTTGTCAGTCTCTTTCGCTGCGCTTTGCCGTTGCGCGCTCTTGTCCCGGCGTAACCCCAGCGAAGCCGGACGCGTGATGATTAAGTTAAAGATAAAGATTAGGTTTAAGAAGCTAGCCATCACACGGGCCTACCGCACCATGCCCGCGCTCCTTCGGGCTTCGGGCTTCGGATTTCCCTCGTCATTCGTCATTCTGGTTTCGGATTTCCTCCGCCCTACCATCCACCATCCACCATCCACCATCCCCGCCCCATGACGCTCTATCTCGTGGCCGGCGAAGCCAGCGGCGATGCCCGCGGCGCGGAAGTGATGCGCGCGCTGCGCGACCGGATTCCTGACATCGAATTCCGCGGCGCGGGTGGGCGGCTCATGAACGCGCTGGCCGGTGGCAAAATCGAGGACTGGGCCGATGAAGCCGTCGTCGGCCTCTGGGATGTGCTGAAAAAGTACGGTTACTTTCGCGCGCAATTCGACAAAATGTTACTTGATGTTGCGGAACGCAAGCCGGATGCCGTTCTCTTCATCGATTACCCGGGCTTCAATCTGCGTCTCGCCAAAGCCCTGCGCGCCAAGTTCCCGCAACTGCGCCTCTTTTACTATATCTCGCCGCAGGTCTGGGCCTGGAATCGCGGGCGCATCCCCAAAATGGCGCGTTACCTCGACCTGATGCTCTGCATCTTCCCCTTCGAGAAGACGCTCTACGAAAAATCCGGCCTACGCACGGAATTTGTCGGTCATCCCATGCTCGATTCGCTGGCCGCGGAAAAAATCGGCGAACCGCGCGATCCCGATCTCGTGGCGCTCCTCCCCGGTTCGCGCCAAAAGGAAGTGCGCAAGATTTTCCCGGTGATGATCGCCGCCGCGCAGATCGTTCGCAAAAAACATCCACACCTGCGCCTCGCCGCCTCCGCCGCGTCCCCCGCTCTCGCCGATCTCATGGCGCAGCAACTGCGCGCCCAGGGCTGCGGTCCGGATTTCTGTACCATCGGACTGCGCGATTCACACACCCTCATGCAACGCGCGGGCGCCGGCCTCGTGGCCTCCGGCACGGCCACGCTTGAGGCAGCGTATTTCGGGCTGCCGTTTGCGTTACTTTATCGCGTGGCGTGGCTGACCTGGGTGGTAGGAAAGCGCCTCGTGCGCGTGCCGTTTTTGGGGATGCCGAATATTTTGGCGGGGAAGGAAATCGTGCGGGAATTTTTGCAGGACGATGCGCAACCGCAAGCGGTCGCGCAGCATTTGGAGGAGTTGATTACGGATGCTAGTTTGCGGGAGAGGTTGCAGGGGGAATTGGCGGGGGTGATTGCGGGGTTGGGTGAGGGCGGCGCGGCGGGGAGGGCTGCGGAGGTGTTGGCGGGGGAATTGAGCGGGCGGTAGGGCGGCGTGGCGGCCTGTCTTTAATCCTACACTTTCACTTACACCTACGCCTCGCGTGGAGCGCGAAACGGAAAGATGGTGGCTCCCAATGTTACACAAGCCTACCGCCGGACCATTTCGCGCTCCGCGCGAGTGTAGGTGTAAGTGAAAGTGTAGGATTAAGGATGCCCCACCCGCTACCACCCACCCCTACTCACCCTTCCCCAATTCCTCCACCAACGCCTGCGCCAGCCGCTCATACTGCGGCACGCTATTATAAAGCTGCGCCGAAATCCGCAGCACCCGCTTGGGCGATGCCGGCCAGTGAATGATCGGCACCTCGATCTTGTGCTTGCGGAAAAGCGCATCCTGCAGCGGATCGAAAAAGGCAAACAACGGCGGCTTGCGCTTGGTGCCGCGCGGTTTTTCCGGAATCGGCACCGATGCGAGCGAACCGATCATCTCCTCCGGCGCGGGGGCGGAAATCTTCAACGCTTCGCACAAAATGCGCCGTCCCGCCAGCACCAGCGCGCGATTGTGCGCGCGCACATCGCGCCAGCCACCCGGCAGCAGACCGCCGATGGTCTCCAGTGCTTTCGGGATGCAGAGGAACGCCGAAAAATCCGCCGTGCCCGTCCAGCCAAATTCGATGAGAAACCGCGCGCGATCCGTCCGCGGCGAATTCGCCCCGTGACTGATGCTCAGCGGCCGAATCTCCGCGCGCCGCTCGGGCGCGACATAGAGAAACGCCGCCCCTTTCGGCGCGCAAATCCACTTGTGACAATTCCCCGTATAATAGGTCGCGCCTAGTTTGCGCAGATTCAGCGGGATCATCCCCGGCGCGTGCGCCCCATCCACGAGCAGCTCCACCCCGCACTTCGCCAGTTCCGCCGCGATCCGCGCCATGGGATAGACCAGCCCGGTCTGGCTCGTCACATGATCGACCATCGCGAGGCGCGTGCGCCGTGTTACTTTATCCAAAATCGCGGCCACCACCTGCTCCGGCGATTCCAGCGGAAACGGCACCGGCGCCACCACCACCTTCGCCCCGGCCCGGCCCGCCGCGTACTCCGCCGCATTGCGCGAAGCGTTATATTCCTGATTCGTCACCAGGATCTCGTCGCCCCGCTGAAAGGTGAGCGACCGCAGCACCGCATTGATGCCATGCGTGGCATTCGCCACCGGAACCAGCCCCTCCACCGGCGCGCCCACAAACCGCGCCAGAGCCGTGCGCGCCTCATCCAATAGCGGCTCCAGCTCCGCGACAAAAAACTGCACCGGTTCCCGCTCCATCCGCACGCGCAACTCCTCCTGATGCTTCAGCACTACGCGCGGGCAAGCCCCAAACGAGCCGTGATTGAGAAAAGTAACCTGACGATCAAGATGCCAGTGCGAAGGCGAAGCCGCCGGACGAGAAAGGGTGAGCGTAGACAAAGGAGAAAGTGGGTGTGATTTCGGCGAAAGGTGTAAACGCAATCCTCACCTTCGCCAAGACCCGCCGCAACGTTCAACTTTCAATGCTTCTTCGATTGCGCTCAGGACCCACTGCGAGTTTCTTGAACAGGCTGTTCAAAAATTGAGAAAGCGGGACAGAGAGCTTTCCGCCCGAAACCAATATTGAGATTTGGCGACAAGTTGTCGCCGATTCCAGTTGCGGACGACCAGAGAGCCAATTTGGCCCTCGT
>FTBG01000184.1_pt1 | contig 20795 bp, 15 predicted proteins | sample 1639311 | NCBI WGS metagenome assembly FTBG01 (sample SAMEA3914864, study PRJEB12502) | metagenome | biome: forest; material: soil | place: USA | collected 2012-03-12 | depth 0.3 m | reverse complement strand
GCATCGAAGGTTGCGGGAAGCGTGGGCTTTGCAGGGGGGCTCTCTCGTCGAACTCCGGGAAATGGTTTTGCAAAACTATACGGATTTGATGGCGGCTTGCTTCGAACAAACGCGCGGCCTGCCTGATAATGAACTGATCGAGATAGCGATGGCCGATCTCGAAGCAAATCCGCACGGCGCCATGGAGAGAATCTATCGCCAATTGGAATTGCCCGGATTTGAGGCCGCGGCACCGCGGTTTTCCGGTTACCTGAAAAGGCTGGAATCTTATCAACAGAATCGACTGATTCTCCACGAGGACGAGCGAAAGGCGGTGAGGTCAGTGCTCCGAATGGTTTACGAAAAGTGGGGGTACAAATGAAGTGATGCGCCGATTCGCACGAAACAGCCGGACGCTATTTCGCCTTTGACGATTGCCCCGCAGGTGGAGGATTGCCTCCCAGATGAGTGAGTTGCCACAGCCGCCACATCAGCTTTTCCTTCCAGCCCATCTGCGGCCATTGCACTTTTTGGACGAACTCAACAAATTCCGGGCTGAAGCTCGGATTAAGGATGCGAAAGCGATAGCGTGGATTTTTAAAATCAAGTAACAAGATCGTGCGGGCCGTCGTTCCGCGATTCCAGGCTTCATGTTCCATGGCGTCGCAGAAGATCAAGGTGCGGCCTTCCTCCCAGGACCGTGTTTCACTTGCTACCCGCAGTGCGCAATCCGGATTTGTCTCCAGCGCAAGATGCAGGCGCAGCACATAATGAGAATATTCATCGTAACCCACATGGGGCTTGATATGAGCGCCTGGGGTAAGGCGGGAGAAGCCTGCCGTGACCAACCCTGGGATCTTGTTAACAAGATCTGTTGTGCGCGGGCAGAGCGCGCAGTTGGCTTCCTGTTTTTGCCCGAAGGCGTATAATCCGAAGGTTTGCCAGCCTGAGTCGCCGTAGAGCGATTTTTCCGGCCAGTCGATAAAGCCGCCGGAGCTGAGTGCGATCATTTCACCGCGGATTACTTGCCAATCTCGCTCTAAGTGGGCGGCAAATGAGTATTGCGTCGGGTCTTCAAACACAGGCGAATTGTAGAAATCCGAGAGGCGCGGGCAAGGATCGGCTCGCGATGTTACTGCTCCAGCTTCCGGATCTGAGCGATCAGTTCGCGCGCTTTTTCGCCAAACTTGCCCAAAGCAACACTCGGCTCGCCGCCATAGCGTTCGCGAAATCGAATGGGGATGGCGTGATGCCGCACGTCAGGCTCGCGGCGCAGGAGGACGGCGAGAGCGACATTCGCGAGGAAGAAATCCGCCGGGATTTTTGAGATAATCGAAGCAAGCTTTTCCGTTCGCATCAGCCGGTAGGGCACGTTGGCATCCGCGCAAAGGGCACGGGCGAAAATAAACAAGGTCCATTTCAGAATGATGCTAGCCACGATGCGCCGCCAGCCGTCATCACGCCGCACGCGATTTCCATAGATTACATCGTATTGGTCGCGCATGCGCCAAAAGCGAAAGAAGTATTGCGGATCGCATTGGCCATCGGAATCAATTTGCAGAATGAACGAAGCTTTGCGCTCGATCGCCGTGCGATAGCCCGCGAGGCAACTTTGGCCATGGCCGCGGTTTGTCTGCACACAGATTTCCAGGCGCGGCCCGATTTGTTCCCGCAATCGCCCAAGTACCTGCGCAGTGCGATCCTTCGATCCGTCGTCGATTGCGAGAAAAATAAAATTTTCCGTCCAATTTTCCACTTCCTGAAACCATTCCATCACCACTTTCCTGACAGATGCCTGTTCGTTATAGGCAGGCATAATAATCATGAGATCCGGTGGGACTGAGGGGGCCAGGGTGTCGGAAGCATCCATATTGTGGCAGAGAAGCAGTTTGCGGTGAGAGACTTGTTACTTTCGCAAGAGCCAGCGGAAAGCAGCACTGTCCTTTCGACCCAGGTATTGCTGAGCAAAATCGAAAGTAACGTTTGGTTCAGTTTTGCCGATTTCGCTCATGTCGTGCACGTCCATGGTTCTTTGGATGGTTTCAAAGCGATAATCATCCGCAGGGCCCTTGAGATTGAGAAGCGGCCGCCCCAGCGGATAAACGGCGCTGACCGCGAAGAGGGTGAAGAGCATGAGACCTTCAACGGAACGAAAAGAGAATTTCGGACTGGTGAGACCTGCTGCGGATCCCAACGCCATAAAGACGAGCGCGCTGCCGGATCCCTGAAGCCGCAGATCACTTTCACGCCCCATCTTGTAAAGAGGAAAAAGGAGGAGAACGACGAAGGCGCAAAGAAAAAGAGGGCGCCATCCTTCTAAAATTCGATGCTTGTAGTCGAAATAAAGAACGCAGCCTGCAGGCAGCAGCACTTCGAGAAGAACAAAGAGAAGATAGGAGGTGAGCCAGTGACCGCCATCGGACAATGACCAAATGAAGCCCTTATGCTCCAGTGGCTGGTGAGCGCTGAAAAAAAGACCCATGACTGACATGAGCAAAAGACCGCCGGCCAAAGGGACTATGGAGAACCATCTCCGAAAAGGGATACGGAGCGCGGTGACTAGTAAAACGGGCGCCAGACCAACACAGACAAATGGGCTCCAGAGCAGAAGACTTGCCCACGCGAGGAAGGCACTGGAGAGCTTTTTTCGCATCCAGCCGAGATCGTAAATGATGGCCGCGCCCAGCCAGCCGGAAATGCCGTGTTGCGGAGTGAAATAGAGCTTAGCCCAGTGATCGAGGTAACTATGTTCGATCCCTAGTTGCTTGAAGTATTCGAGGTGGCCGCGCTTAAATACATACCAGGCAATTCCGAAAGTGGAGAAGCAGATGAAGATCAGGAGTGTGCGCGCCGGCGATTTGGGATTGAAACAGGCCAGCCAGTAAAAGCAAAGACCGATGCCGCTGCAGGCCCAAAGAAATGAAAGCGCATTGATAGAGCCGTCGCCCAGAAAACGCGCGATACCGGAAGGCACGAGATAGTAAGCCACGCCATAACATAGAAAACTGCTCTGCGGTGTATCGGGATGATAGATGACCGGCCATGACAAATGAACGAGGTCGTGAAAGAGGACGCTATGTTTAAGATAGTCCGAACTCTGCGGGACCAATCCTCCCACGCCGCTGAGAATCGTCCACCCGATGGCGAACACCGCTGCGATCAAAATGGTACGGCGATCCATTTGCCGTTCCGATGGCACGTCGCCCATTTCAGAGGCCGGAAAAATGCTCCAGAGAAAGACAGCCGCCACGGGGATACCGATCAAAAGATTCACCCAGGTCAGAAGGAATAAGACATTTGGCAGCGCCAAATAACCGAGGGCTATGAGCGTAAAGAGATGGTACTTCTTTGGGGTCATCGGCAGGGCGGCAATAGAGACCGGGAGGATTTACCGCATTGCAGTCACTTGGCCAGCGAAAGCGCCTTCCATTTTGGCTCTTCCGCAAAGAATGGGGGACATGGTGCGCGATACAGGGTTCGAACCTGTGACCCCTACCGTGTCAAGGTAGTGCTCTACCACTGAGCTAACCGCGCATGGCCTGCATCGAGTGCCAAGGGGCACCGATGGGGCGGGAAACATAGCCTTCGAAAAGAGGATGGCAAGCGTGTTTTAAGGAGAAATGGGAACGGGCTCCGGTGCCAGAAATGGGATGAGGAGAGGCCGATTTTTGGCTCGCATCGGAGGCAGGCGCTGCGAGGCCCGATGCTACCAGTCCGCTCGCAGGTCTTCCGGGCGGCGGCCTTGGACGCGAAGATCACGCAGAGAGAGGGAATCGTGGCGTTTGGCGAGGCGCTGACCTTGGGAATCGAGCACAAGGTCGCAGTGGTAAAAGTCGGGAGGTTGGAGACTCAGGGCGCGGTAGAGAAGAAGCTGACGAAAGGTGCTGGTGACAAGGTCGGCGCCGCGTACCACTTCGCTGATCTCCATTGCCGCGTCATCAACTACGCAGGCGAGCTGATAAGCCGGCAGATCGTCTTTTCGCCAGATCACAAAATCGCCGAAATCGACACCCGCCGATTGGATTTGATCCCCAAGGTGGAGATCCGTGAAGCCGATGCGTTTGCCATCCGGCACACGGAATCGCCAGGCCACTCCCGCTCTTGGGAGATCTGCTTGCCGATCGCCGGATGGCGTGTGCTCCGGGCGGCACGTGCCGGGATAGATCGGCTCTTCCTCGCCCACGTGGGGAGCATTGATCGCCAAAAGAATATCCTGGCGGGAACAAAAGCACGGATAGATCGCGCCGAGCCGGCGGAGCTTTTCAAAGGCCGCGACGTAGTGAGGCAGTCGCTCGCTCTGATTGTAGGGAGCGCAGGGGCCGCCTACATCGGGGCCTTCCACCCAGTCGAAGCCGAACCAGCGAAGATCCTCGATCATGGCGGCGCTGAATTCCGGGCGGCAACGGCTACGGTCGAGATCGTCACTCCGGAGAATGAGGGCGCCGCGTGCGGCCAGCGCGCGCTGTTGGGCGATCCAGAAGGTGCGTGCGTGGCCGAGGTGCAGATAGCCGGTGGGGGACGGAGCGAGTCTCGATCGCATGGAGGGCGGAGCCGTGGCAGGCAGCGACTCTTAATCCTAATCGTTAACTTAATCTAACGGTGGAGTGGAAAGCAAAGTTGCTGCGGCAGGCAAATTCTCAACTCTCAACTCTCAACATCCAATGACGCGATTGCACCGCTAAATGCTAATTACCGGCTGCCTAATGCTAGCGATTACCCACCCGTCACCGGCTTCAGATCAGTGTCGTACACGTAAACCTTGCCAAACTTCTCCAACTGCGGCTTTACGTCTTTGGCTTCGCCAACCACGATGATGGAGGCATTTTCAGGGTGGAGATACTTTCTGCCGAGATCCTGTACTTGTTGCGGTGTGGTGGATGCCATGCGCTTGGCATAGTGTTTATAGAAATCAGCGGGCAGGCCGTAGAGGTCGATTTCCTGCACGCGTTGGGCAGTGCGAGCCGGATTTTCCAGGGAGAGGAGGTAGTTGCCGACGTTGTACTGGCGCTGCAACTCCAGTTCAGCATCCGGAATGGGCTCGTCGCGAATGCGATTAATTTCCTTCAAGGTCTCTTCAATGGCGGGGCCGGTCACTTCATTGCGTGTCTCGGCATTGGCCTCGAAGCCGCCGGCCAGCTTGCGCATGTCGAAGACGCTGTAGGCTCCATAAGTCCAGCCATGTTTCTCGCGCAGATTCTGGAAGAGGCGTCCGGAAAAGCCGCCGCCCAGCGTGGCATTGAGCACGTTGAGCTCAGGCACGTCGGGATTGTTCCGCGCCGGGGCGGCTTGAGCGATAACGATGTTACTTTGCACGGAGGCTGCGCGATCCACCAGGTGGACGGTCACGCCTTGCGAAGTAGGGAGAGGCGGCGTTTCCAGGGTGGGAATTTCGCCTTTGGCCCAGCCGCCGAGAGCTTTTTCGATCTGTGGTATGATGACGTCCGCCTTCACGTCTCCCACGATGGCGAGCGTGGCATTGTTGGGCAGGAAGTGCCGCCTGTGGAAACCGACGAGATCTTCTCGTACGATGGCCTTCACTGTTTCCGGAGTCTGGTAAGCGCCATAGGGATGCGAGCCGTAGAGCACCTTGCCTGTCATCTTGCCGACGAGCGCCGCCGGTTCCTGGCGTTCCGCGGCCAGCTTGGAAAGCATCTGCCGCTGAATGCGCGCAAATTGATCGGGCGGGAACACGGGATGCAGAACGGCATCCGTGAAGAGATCAAGTAACTTGTCGGTATAGATGGTGAGCCCGGAGGTGGCGACGCCCAGGGAATCCGATCCCGCCGAAGCTTCCAGAGTCGCGCCGAGAAAATCGATTTCCTTGGCGAAAGTGGCGGCGTCTCGTTTTTCCGTGCCGCGGTTCAGCAGTGCGGCGACAAAACTTGCCAGCCCTGTCTTGGAGCCGTCAAAGGTGGAACCGGAGCGAAAGAGCAGGCGCAGAGTGATGGTGGGTTTCCGGTCGTCTTCGATGACGAAGATTTTCAGGCCATTGGCGAGCGTCTTTTCTTTGTAGTCGGGAAAGGACGCCTCGGGGGCGGGACCGGCATCGGGCTTTTTGCTGCGGTCGATCTCGGCGCGCAACGGTGCAACGGCACAAGTAACGACCAGAGCGGTGATAAATAGAGAGCGCATGGGAGTCGAGAAAGTTAGGGGTTGCATGCTGGCGCTATTTCGTTTTGGAAGGAGCGGGTTGAGGCACGGGCGCGGTTTTGGCACCGGGCGCTGGTGCTGGTTGATTGCCATCGGATTTCGGCGGATGCGCGCCTGGAGGCGGTGCTTCTCCGGCGGGTGCCGCAGGCACAGGATAGCGGAGGAGAAACACGCCTTCCTTCGTCAAGTATTGCTGGGCGACGCGTTGCAGATCCTCGCGCTTTACGGCGAGATAGCGATTGAGCTCTGTGTTGATGAGATTGGTGTCGCCATAGAAGACATGATACCGCGCGAGGCTTTGCGCCCGGGCATGCATCGTACCGTAGGAATTGGCGAATTCGTCTTCTTTCTGGTTCCGGGACTTTTGGAATTCCTCCTCGGTCACGCCACTCTTTTTCACATCATCGATTTCTTCGGTGATGAGCTGATCGAGTTGCTCGAGGGTGACGCCATTCTGGCCGGTGGCAAAAACGCCGACCATGCCGGCCTGTTCAAGTAACTCCGGAAATGCTTCCACTTCCAGCGCGGCTTGCTCTTTTTCCACGAGGCGCTTGTACAGGCGCGAGCTGCGGCCCGTTGCGAGGATGTTCGTGAGCATCTCCAACGGGTAGGCGTCGGGATTCGTTTCCGGAACGGCGCGCCAGGCGTGCAACGTCGCGGGCAGCGGCGTATTGTCCTTAACCACATCTTTACTTGTTCCGGGAACGTTGATTTTCCAATCAAACGCGGGACGCGGGACATCGCTGCCCTTCGGAATCGTGCCGAAATAATCGGCGATCAGTGCTTTGATTTCATCCGTCTTGAAATCCCCGGCCACCGAGAGCGTGGCATTGTTGGGTAGATAGTAAGTCTTATAGAATTGGCGAAACTCGTCGATGGTGGCCTTGTCGATATATTGCATGGAACCGATCGGCACCCATTCATAAGGCGTGCCTTTCAGACAGAGCCCGGCAAGCTCTTCAAAAAGCGATCCGTAGGGTTGATTGTCGTAGCTCCGGCGGCGCTCTTCTTTCACCACCTGGCGCTGCGTCTCGACGCCCGTCTCGTCGATTTTCGAATGCATCATGCGTTCGGATTCAATCCAAAGGCCGAGCTTCAGTTGATTCGAGGGCAGATTGAAATAGTAATCCGTCTGGTCGAAATTCGTACTGGCGTTAAGATTTCCACCGGCGCCGGAAATGTATTTGTCTATTTTTCCGCGCGGAATGTTATCGGAGCCTTCAAACATGAGGTGCTCGAAAAAGTGCGCGAACCCCGTGCGATCCGGCCGCTCGTTTTTACTGCCCACATGGTAGAGCACGTAGCTGGTGATGACCGGCGCGGCATGATTTTCATGCAGGATGACGTGAAGCCCATTGGGCAGATCGTACTCGACGAATTGGATGGGTTTCAGGTGAATCGTATCCTTTGAGCCAGTGGCTTCCCCGGTATCGGCGAGGACGGGTAGAGCGATGGCGCAGGCGATCGTGGTGACGAGGGCGACAGGTTTCATGTGGAAGGAGTAAGACAGGGGAAGCGCAAGAATGTTCGTGCCTGGATGCTAGGACGGGCGGCTTGGAGAAGTCTAGCGGGTTGAATTTGAAAGTTTGTGAAGCAGAGTGGTCTGCTTAAATCCGAATGACGAAATCAGAATGACGAAGGAAATCCGTAGTCCGAATGACGAGGGGTGCGTTGCGTGGTCTGAGCAGCGGGCGCGGTTCGGAAAGAGCACAGCAATGGCTCTGCTGCTGATGCTTTGCGGCTCCAGACTTTCCGCGGCCGCAGAGCAGAAGTTTGTTTTCGAGAAGGCGGAGATGGGAGTGCCATTTCGGCTGACTTTTTATGCGGCAGATGAAAAGACGGCACAGGATGCGGCAGCGGCAGCTTTTGAGAGGGTGGAGGTTTTGAACAGCATTCTCAGCGATTATGACAGTGAATCGGAGATCAGCCGGCTGTCGCGCACTTCCGGGCAGGGAAAAGCGGTTCCCGTGAGCGGTGATCTTTGGCGAGTGTTGGAAAAGTCGCAGGAGATCGCGGCGAAGACAGACGGGGCTTTTGATGTGACCATTGGGCCGCTGGTGAATTTGTGGCGGCGGATGCGGAATAAGAGGGAACTGCCGAGTCCGGAATTGATCGCGGAAATGCGCGGGCGGGTGGGGTATCAGAATTTGCGGCTCGATCCGAAGATGCGGACGGTGGAATTGCTGAAGCCGGAAATGCGGCTCGACGTCGGAGGAATTGCCAAAGGGTATGCGGCCGATCAGGCAATTGCCGCACTGGCCAATCATAGAGTGACGCGAGCGCTAGCGGCGGCCAGCGGAGACATTGCGGCGGGTGATCCGCCGCCGGGAGAACGCGGGTGGCGGGTGGAGGTGGAGGCACTCGATGTGCCGGGCTCTCCGCCGCCGCAGGTGCTAATGCTCGCGCACCAGGCGGTCTCGACTTCGGGGGATGCGTACCAGTTTGTGGAAATCGGCGGTGTGCGTTACTCGCACATTATCGATCCGCGCACCGGGATCGGGCTGACTGGGCGCAGCATGGTGACGGTGGTGGCGCCGGAGGGGCTGGTGGCGGATGGGTGGGATACGCCGATCGAGATTATTGGGGCGGAGCGGGGTGTGGAGTTGGTTGAGAAGATTCCAGGAGCGGCGGTGCGTGTGGTGAGGCAGGTGGGGGAGAAAGTGGAGGTAGTGGAGTCGCGGGGGTGGAAGGCGGCGGTGGAGGGAGGGGAAACTCTCAACTCTCGACTCTCAACTCCCAACTCTCAATGAGGCGCTGTTGAAGAAGAAAGCAGTCGCTGTTACTTGAATCATTTGCAGCACGCAAATGAGTAGGGACGGCATTCCGTGCCGTCCGAAGGCCAAAGAGGGAACAGGAAAGTGATACTGACCGCTGGTCGCCTCATCTTCCATAACGCCGGGTTGAAGGTGAACCGATTTGCATCCCACACACATCGGACGGCACGAATGCCGTCCCTACCGATGAGTGCGTAGCAAAACGCTGCGGACGATTGGTCCGTCTCGCCTAGTGATTAAACATGAACTCTTTGGCATTCAGGAGCGCCCAGAAGACGTCGGTGAAGACGGCGGGTTGCTCTTCGGAGACGCCCCAGTAGTTCTCGAGTTTGTTCAGCTCTTCAGCAGAAGGTTCGCGTCCGTAGCAGCGCAGGTAAAGTTCCTCGACGATTTCGGCGGGAGTGCGATTGCTGGACATGAGTTTCTTGATAACTCCGCCCTCCGTGATCTTCTTTTCCACCGTGTCGCCGTTGATCAGATGCAAGGCCTGGCTGAGCGTCGGCCCCACTTCTTCACGGGAGCAAATGGTTTCGCGGTCGCGGCGGCCAAAGGTGGTGAGGAAGTAGTTACTTGTTTTGCCGTCGGCGATTTCCACGGCGCGTGCGCCTGCGGGCAGGCCGCGATACTTGTCTTTCGTTTCGGTGACTTCCGAGATGCAATCGAGCATCACCTCGGCGCGCATCCGGCGGATGGTGGCCTTGGCGAAATTGCGGTCGTCCAGCGCGTTCGACTCATTTTGCCGCGTGGTGAGCTGGTAGGTGCGCGAGGTGCAGACATCGCGCACGATCCGGCGAAGGTCATAGTTATATTCGATGATCTTCTTGGCAAGCGACTCGAGAAGTTCAGGGTTGGCCGCGGGATTCGAGATGCGGACGTCATCGACCGGCTCCACGATGCCACGGCCCATGTATTGCGCCCAGATGAGATTGGCGATGTGGTGGGCAAAGTAGGGGTTTTCCGGTGATGCCACCCAATCGGCGAGCACCATGCGGCGATCCTTGCCTTTGCAATCCGGCTCCTCGCCGGCGAGGAATTTTGGCGGGATGACGCGGTCACCCACCGGGTGCCGCGATTCACCTTCGCCGCGGTTATAGATAATGCGTTCGCGCGGATCTTCACCATTCTTGCGGGCGACCTGCGTGAAGAAGGCAACAAAACCACGGTAGTCATCCATCGTCCAGCGGTCGAACGGATGGTTGTGGCACTGTGAGCATTGGATGCGAATGCCGAAGAATGCCTGCGCAGTGTTTTCTGCAAGCTTCAACGGGTCCTGCTCCAGTTGATAGAATTGCGCGGCCGGAGTCTCGAGGGTTGAGCCGGTGGCAGAGATGATGTCGTGCGCGATCTGGTTGATCGGAACGTTCTTTTCCAACTGATCATGCAGCCAGGTGTAATAGCCGAGTGTCGATTTGTAGGCGCCGTTGTTATTCGGATCCGTGCGAATCTGTAGGAGCTCACTCCATTTTAGCGCCCAGACATCGACGAATTCTTTACGAGCAAGCAACTCATCCACCTTTTTGGTCCGTTTATCGGGAGCGGAATCCGTGGCGAATTTGGTAACCTCCGCGCTCGTGGGAAGAAGTCCGACAATGTCGATATACGCACGGCGCAGGAAGGTTTCGTCGTCGCAGACTTCGCTGGGCGAGATGCGCAGAGCGCGCAGCTTTGCATCCACGTATTCATCGATGAAATTGCGCTCCTCGACTTTGGGCCATTCAAATTTCAACTCTTTGGGAATCACGACCACTTGCGCGCCGACCGTGTAGGTAGAGAAGCGGGCCATGACGAAAGCCTCACCACGCTGGCCTGTGGTGATCACGCCTTCCTTGTCAATCGCGGCACTGCCTTCGTTACTTGTCAGGAAAAGAGCCGTGTCGGTCACGTCCCGATCCGAGCCGTCGGAATAATGGGCGCGCACGGTGAGCTTGAATTTCTGGCCGGGACTTTCGAGGAGGAGCTTTTTGGGCAGCAACTCGATGCCTGTTACTTTAGCGACATCTTTCGGGTCATTCGGCGCGCCGCTCTGGAGCCAGCGGAGCAGCGTGGTGTAAAGCGCGCTTCCCTTTTCGAAGCGCTTGCCGCCGGTGTGCGGGGCTTCGCCGTCCGCTTTGGTAAGCAGCATGGAAGCCTCGGGAAGCGCGAGATTGATTCGGCGACCGGGGATTTCGCGAGTCAGGCGATAGTGATCGCCCTCCGGATCGAAGCCCCATAGCGAAAGGCGGAAACCATCCTGGCCGCGCGCCGCCCCATGGCAGCGGTTGCACTCGACCTTCATGAAGACTGGCATCACGTCGAGCCGGAAGGAGACAGGCGGATCGATCTGTGATTTTTCCACTTTGACGGGAACTTCCAGCGCATTGCCGTGCCATTCGACTTTCAGTGTCGTGTCGCCATCGGCGATGGGATAAACGACGCCCTTCTCGATTTTGGCTTTGCTCGGATCGGCGATGGTGAATTTGGCCTCGGTGGTGACGTCGCGATTCACGCCATTCGGCTCCGTCGCGCGGATGACGAGTGATTGCTTGTCGCGCTGGTAGGTAAGGTTGACGTCTGCGGGAAAGATTTCGAGAGGCTTTTGCTCGTCAATGGCGGCATGAGCCGGCACCGCGAAGGCTGCGCTCAGCGCCAAGGCGGCGGCGGTGAGGAGTGATCCACGAAATACACTAAAGCCACGAAAAGGAACGGCTTCGTGAGAAGGGGATGTCGATGGAAGTTCCATATTTTCGGAAAGGGGAAATGCGGTTTCGCCGGGAGCGGAAAAGCATTTCGGCGAGGCGCCGAAAAGGGCACGCGAGGCGGGTGCGCCCCCTTGAGTGTTACTTGTAAATGGGGTCATTTATTTCTCCTCGTTTTTGGCGATGCTGCTGCCTTTGTCCACGCGCAGGATGCCGCCCTGGGCGAAGCTCGCGGTCATCGGCTCGCCTTCTTTTTCGAGGCGGAATTCGCAGAAGAGGTTTCGATGCTGGCCAACCTGCGCATCCTTGTTGGCTTTGACGGTGAATTTGACTTCCTTGTCGTCTTTGCCGATTTCCTGCGGCTCGGCCGTGCAGCCGGAAGGCAATCCTTGAAGTGTTACTTTCGCCTTTCCTTCGAATGTTTCTTTTTGCTCGAGCTTTACGGAGATGGTGGTTTCTCCGCCCTGATCGACAAAGGTCCGGTCGATTTTGCCATTGATGAAAGGCGCCGCCACTTCGAGCTCGCCGAGCTCGGTGCTGATCCATACCGGGCCTTTGCCAAAATCAGCGCTGCCGACCACGCAAATCTTCCACTTCTGCAGCGGCGCTTTGTCATTGGCGCTGATGGTTACTTTAGCTTCGTTTTCGCCTTCCTTAAGCTGAGTGGTGCCGGGGCTGCCGATGCCTGGCGGCGTGTAAAGCACGGAAAGGGTGATCGGCCCCTTGAAATCGCCCTGGCGCTCGGCAACGACTTTCAGATCCATCGATCCGGTGCGCAAAATCGGCACCTTGGGTTGAATGAGCTTCAGTTTCACGGGCACTTCGTCGATGATCGCCACCGGTAACCGATCTTCGCGAACGCTATAAAACGATTTCTGATTGCCGTTTTCGGCCACATCGACGTCGTGTTGCACGGCGCTCGGAACCGCAGGTCCGTCTTTGGGCGGCTCCGTGAGCTTGGCATTGATTCCGAAAGTGCGGGCCGTTTCGGCGGCATCGGGCGTGGCTTCAAAGACCATGGGGAGCGTATCCACGTCCTTGCTCATGAGTCCGCCTTCGGCAGTGACGCCGGCAGGAAGATCCTGTGGAGTGAGTTGCAGATCGCCGCCGACATCCTGCCGTTTCACCCGCACGAGCGAAGCATAGCGATTGCCTTTCGGAACGACGATGGCGCGGCGTTCCTGCGATGAATTGATAACAATCTCCGGCAGCCAGACAAACAGCTTCGGTTCGGCCGGCTTCACTTCGACGCGATAGGTATAAAGCGGGCCGCCGCGGCCCAGTTGATCACGCACGGATAAGTAGAAATCGCCATCGGCGGGAGCAGACCAGCGGAGGTGCGAATCAGGCTGGCCATCGTCGTCGTTTTCCTGGATGCGATTACCCTTGGCATCGTAAATCGCGAGCACGGAATCCAGCGGCGAGCGGAGCTGGCGCGCATAGACATTCAGGTCGTACGCCTGGCCTTTCTTCGCCGTGAATTTAAAGAAATCGATGTCTTCTTTTCCTTCGATGATGCCGTTGAAACCGAGCGGAAGAGGTCCGGAAGCTACGGTGGCGTGGGCGATATCGTTGTTAGGTTCAACTTCGTTAACACTGTCAAACTCCGAGACACGGATGATGTTCGGTGTTGGCGCGGGCTGATCTTTATCGGTGAAAACTTCAAAGCGGGCGTCGGGCTGATCCGGCAGCTTGACGCTGAGGTCCAGCGGTCCATTGGGATCACCGAGCAGCTTTAGCTTCAGATCTTCGCCGGTCTTGCCGCCGAGAGGATAAACGGAAAGCGGCCGCGCAAAGGAGCCGATGCTCATCAAGTAATGGCATTCGCCGGGACCGGAGTTGGTGGAATCCTTAATCGTGATGACGTATTTGCCGTCCTCTGGCGCGAGGATGCTCGCGACAGGGTCCTGGCGGCTAAAGGCACAATCATCGACATTGGCCAGGATCGTGCCGTCGGCCTTGGTGATGGTCAGCGCGGGATCGTAAATGTTCTGCGTCTGCAGTCGTGCGCCGATCACTTCCGCAGTGATGCGTTGTCCCTTTTTCGCATCGATTTCAAAGTGGTCCTGATCCTCCTTTTGCGTATGGCCGTACACGGTCGTGCCGAGTTCGATATGCTGGAGCGGATCTTTGCCGGGGGCATCATCCGGCTTTTCCGCGGCCTCTTCCACCATGGTAAATGGGGTGACGTAGAAAAGGCGCAAATCGGAAATGCCGGAAGCCGTGATCACTCGAAACGTGTGTTCACCCAGGTGAACATCGGCGCTTACTTTGACCTTCGCTTTAAACTTACCCTTCTCGGGTGCGGAGAGCGTGTACTCGAAGCCGGGCGTGTCGAAGAGCAGCGACTTGGCATCCTCGAGATTGCTGCCGAAACAAGTAACTTCGATTTCCGAGCCGCGCTGGCCGCCGCTGGGGTAGAGGTGATTGACGCGGGGTGATCCGGCGAAAGCGGTCAGGCCCGAGGTAACCAAGGCGCACGCGGCGATCAGATTAAAGCGAGGGCGTGTCATAGGACGTAAGATTGAGAATGGGGTGGGAACGACAAGAAAGCGCTTCGCTCGCGCTTTCTCGACTTAAGCAGCCGTGAGCAGGCTGCGGCTCGCAGGCAAGGAATCCGGTGCGACCAGAGGGTCGTTGCACTCGGAGGTTCCGTGGTTGAGGAAAGCTGCGGGAGCATCGACAGAGGCTGGCCGGCTGGAACGCCGGCGCTTGTGGGAGCGCCGGCGCGCCTGGGCAAAGTTAGGCGAGCAGGTCTTTCATGACCTGTCCGTCTTTGACGATCGCGATGGGGCGATTGCCAGAGGACATCAGTTTCTTTTCGGGCTGTATGCCGAGTTGATTGAAGACGGTCGCGGCCATGTTTTCCACGGTGAGCGGGTCGTGATCGGGCTCGCTGCCCGTCGGATCGCTGGCGCCGTAGACGAGGCCGCGTTTGAAGCCGCCACCGGCGAAGACCACGGAGAAAACGCGCGGCCAGTGGTCACGGCCAGCGTCCTTGTTGATCTTCGGCGAACGTCCAAACTCCGATGAGACCATGACCAGCGTGCTATCGAGCATGCCGCGGCGGTCGAGATCGCTAATGAGCGCGGCGTAGGCCTGATCGAAGCTGGGCGCTTGATTGTTTACTTCGCGCTGGATGTTTGCGTGGTGATCCCAGCCGCCGTAAGTGAGCGAAACGAAGCGCACACCGGACTCCACAAGGCGGCGGGCCATGAGCATCCGCTGGCCGGCGGCATTGACGCCGTATTCATTCCGGATGGATTCGGGTTCAGCGGCCAGATTGAAAGCTTCCCGGGCTTCCTTGGAAGAAACCAGCGCGTAAGCCGATTGATAGAAGCTGTCCATGGCCGTGAGCGCGTCGCTCTTTTCCAGCGAGCGGAAATGATCGTCCACCGTGCTGAGAATCGAGCGGCGACGGTCAAATCGCTGATCGGTGATACCGTCGTGCATGTTCAGATCGCGCACCTTGAAGTTCTTATTGGCTGGATCGCCGCCCAGTGAGAAAGGCCCATTGGCTGTGGAAAGGTAGCCGGAACCTGCAAATTCATTCGGCATGCCGGGCACGCAGACGTAGGGAGGCAGGTTATTGCGCGAGCCAAGTTCGTGGGCGACGACCGAACCCATGGACGGATACTGAATCGCCGGCGATGGCCGGTAGCCGGTGAACATGTTGTGAGTGCCGCGCTCGTGGGCCGCTTCACCATGTGTCATGGAGCGAACGACGCAAATCTTGTCGGCGATCTTTGCCGTGTTCTTGAGGTTTTCGGAAAACTGAACGCCTGGCAGGACCGTGTCGATGGCCTTGAGCGGCCCGCGGTATTCGATGGGAGCGAGCGGCTTGGGATCCCAGAGTTCCTGGTGAGCGGCGCCACCGGGCAGAAAGATGTGAATGAGCGACTGGGCCTTGGGGACGAGCGCATTGGTAAGGGGCTCTTCCGCGCGCAGCTTGAAGTAATTCCCTAAAGTCAGGCCGAGGCCGCCGACGAGCCCGACGTAGAGGAATTCGCGCCGCGACGCCCTGCGGAAATGAGCCGGATCTTGAAGCCAGGTGACAGGTTGGATATCGCTCATGGTGTTCTATGGGATTGGAATTAGGGTACGGAAATGGATGGGGTGTGAAGGCAGAGAGTTGGCCGACCCCTCGGAGTGAAGGCGGCGGCGAGTGCTCTGTTATGAAAAATCGGCGGAGAGGCGATTTTCTTAGGGACCGGTTTTGGGAAGAGAGGAACCGCTGATTGCAGACTCGAAACGGTGAAGGCCCTCGATTGAGCCGTCGGCGGATTCTTTCTCAAGAATGCGAGTTTCGGTTTCAGTGAAAAGTGGGAATTTTTGCCGGAGAAGAAGATCGGCGAGTTGCGGAAATATAACTTTCGTAAAGAAAATGGTACTATTTGCCCACATGGGGGTTATAAAACAACAGTTCCGCCTGCCACACCACCTCCGCACCACCCACAAAGCTCGTAGACACCACCCAATCCCTAGGTACTTATCCCTATTTATCCGGAAGATTCTTCCTGCGGTCAAAAAGGGCATGCGTCGTGCTAAGGGGGCGGCCACGAACCAATGATTTATCTTTCTACAGAACATCAACCGGCCTCGTTGCTGTCTGGGCGATTGAGTGATCGTGACTTAGAAAGGTACGCTCGATGAACGCGACGCGATTTTCCCGTGCGCGTTCGGGTGGATTCACTTTGGTGGACGCAATGCTGGCCACCGCTATTTGCGGATTTGCGCTCACTGCTCTCTTTGCGGCCACCGGCCAGGCGTTGCACGTGGTGAAGTCGGCTCGAGAGGCGGGTTGCGCGAACGAATTACTCCAGCAGCGAATGGAAGCGTTTCGGAGTTATACGCCTCCCCCCTTGCCAGTTATCTCCGCAAGTTGGTCAAATCTCCTCTCACCGACGGCGGCGTCCAAGTTTTTGACTAACGCGACCGCCATCGGCTCCAGCCTTCCCGGAGCTTCGGAGACCTTTACGATTAGCGATTATCCGAATGCCACCAACACGTTCACCATCTCTCGCAGTGCCAGCGGAGCGGTAACGACGACCGGTTCTGCATTGCTCACCTCGCAACGCTGCGTCAAGATCACTGGCCAGGTTACTTGGAATGGATGGGCTGGCCTCAATCGCTCTCGGAATCTTCAAACCATCATTACCAAGAGCGGGATCATGCCATGAGACGAAACACCGCACATCGTCGGCAAATGGGAGGCTCACTCGCGGAACTCGTGATCGCTGCAGCCATCGGAGCGACCGCTCTCACGGTGATGTTTGGAGCCATGGTGGCGATCCACAAAAGCATCTCGGCCTCCTATCAGTTTTCCTTTCGGCTCAATAATGGCAACCGGCTTGCGGATGCTGTCGCCCAGGATCTCCGTCGAGCCGTGAAACTAGGAACCATTGTCCCCAGCAGCGGCGTGTATACCAAGCTGGATTCTTCTTCGAGCGCGATTTCCGTGAGCGGCGTGGTGACGGATGCGAATACAATCGCCATCGTTAGTGATACAACGACACTAGCGATCACCATCCCCGATTACTACGGGTCCAATACTCCGGATAACTCGCATGGTTCCTCTTACAAATCCACGCGTTATCCCCGCTCCACGCTCAATACTTCATCCACTTACAATGGTAACACGGGAAGCGCGACGGCCTTGAATGGCGTGGTGCCTTGGGCCACGGCGGTTAGCTCGACTCGGGCTATACAATTCTCCTCGACGGGGACCGGTCTCATTCAAGTGAGATACACCCGAGCAAGGAGATCGACTTCTGATCCGACCATTTGCTTTTTCCGGACGGAATATCCTTCGGATTCCAATACGGCAAATTCCGCCGGGGTAGAGATTGCCGAGGAAGTGGTCGATTCGGATTCGGTCACTAGTCTGATCGTCATCGATCCGGATCGCGGTTTATCGACGGAGAAAAACACGCATTACCGCATCCAATCGAACTTCACTCCCCGCTACCGGTTTTTGACAAACAACTACTCGTATAGCGACGATCAATTCGTGGATGTCTATCTGCGGAATGCTCGGCGCGATTAAGTTATGATGAAAGCGCGATTCAAAGGAACCGAAGGCAGCATGCTGGTCATCGCCATGTTTTCCGTGGCCATTATCGCGGCAATCGTCGCGGCTTATTACGAGGGGCTTATCCCGAAATATCGCACGGCCTTTCAGTCTGCGGATTGGCATGAAGCCTTGCACGGAGCGGAAGCCGGTGTTGACTTTGCTGTCCAGACATTAAATACGAGCGCGCTCTCCAGCCCCACCCCGGATTCTTATACCTGGACAGGGTGGACGGTGGACTCCACTTATTCACTGAACGGGCTGCGCACCTATAATTCCACCATTGATCTCGGTGGGAATGAGCGCGTCAAAGTCACGTCTCTCACCGTTGATGTCTATACTCGCGACACCAGCAGCAGCACCTCACCCTCATATGATCCATGGTTCCGTGTGCGCTCCACCGCGCGCGCGGATTTGCCTGGCAAGTATGTTACCCAGGATAAGCGGGACGCGAAGCTCCGCCATATGGCGCTCAACTCTAAGAATGGCAGTGCGGATGACCCCCATGTCTCTCGCACCGTCGAGGTGATTCTCAAGCCGCGCTATCGTTTCGACAACGCGATCGTGAGCATGAAGTCCCTTTCCCTGGGCAATAGTGCCAACTGGGGCGTGGATAGCTTTGATTCTACAGATCCGAACCATTCCGATTCAAAGAATGGAACATCTGCTGGCGGCTATTATTCCTCCTCCAACGCTAATTCCAACGGCACGGTCGGCACATTGAATACGGAGCCTACAGGCGTCACTTATGGACCGCTGATCAGCGGAAACGGCGCAACGGTGGCTGGAGACGTCAAGACGCAGGGAGGCGACGATCCTTCGACCACGACACACGAAAATGTTTCAGGCAGCGGCGGAATGACCCAAAGCAGGATTTATGATAACTTCGATGAGGATTTCCCAAGTCCGGTAGCCCCGACATGGACCAGCTATTTGTCGGCGCCTTCGGGAAATACCGGCTTTGCTACAGGCAGCAAGACAAGCCCGGATCGCTACGTCCTCAGCGGAAATCTGGGTGCGTTTGCGGTGGCCGCACCCTCCTCCGGGACCGGTTATGTGGAGATTTGGGTCAAGGGAGACTTGAGCGTCGGAAACGGGAACAAGGCTTATATCACGATCCCGCCAAACGTTTACGCCACGATCTATGTCTCGGGAAACATTGACATGGGAAATGGAGACATCAACTCCGACAGTTCCAGCAGCAAGGTGGCGAGCCATTTGACCATTTATGGATTGGGAACCGGGACGGCTCCCACTTTTTCAACCAACGGAAATGGCACCGAAATCCTGAGTTTCTACGGTCCGAACTACGATATCTCGCTCAAAGGCACCGAAACCACGATGGGTGCCATGGTGGGTAAAAGCTTCAGCATCAGCGGCGGTGGCAATGGCGGATTCCACTACGACGAGGCTCTCTCGAAGGGCGGGGCCATTGCCGGCTGGCAGGTCGCGAGCTACTTCGACGATTCCCGCGTGGATCCCCAGTAGCGGAAGGAAGAATTTGCCGGGGCGATAGAGGGAAAATTATGGTATTTACGGAATAAATGGTAGTTATTTCCCTCTCCAATAATTGCAGAAATGAAAGCTGGTGGCGTGGATTATGACAATTTGATGACGGTTTGATTACAACCACCCCTTCTTTTACGGCGCCTTCGTAGGGATAAAAAATATCCTACAGAGTTCTACTGATTTTCAAGTACGGGAACTGCTGATTCTGGACAATATGTGTCCACCCAATGCCACCCGCGGGCGTCGCGTGCCTTCAAACAGCGCGTTTACGTTTGTCGAGGTCATGATCGCCACTCTTGTCGTCGCGTTTGCGCTCGGCGCAGTGATGCAGGGGAATTCCGTCGTGCTCGCGCTTTCGCGAAAGGCACACGACGTCAACACCGCCACCATGTACACCCAGGAAAGGGTGGAACAGATCCGCGATGCGGCGTGGCCGGATATGATGAGCGGTTCTTACTTTACCTCCACCTACTTCGCTAAAGTTCCGAGTTCGGCCACCGGCTTGGGGGGGAAGGGAAACATCACCGAGACCGTGACGATTTTGCCGTACAACAGTACTGCGGTTTGCACTCCTCTGATCGTCACATGCGTTGGGACTGGAACGCCCACCGTCACCCAGCAGCAATCGGGAGTCTCCTCGCTTCTTTCGGCCCAGGTGAAAATCTCCGTTTCGTGGACGGGTACCGGCGGAAATACCTATACCCGCGAAGTGAGTACCGTCATTTCAAGCAGCAACGGTATTAATACCGCGAGCCTGCCGCTGAATTGGATGTTTCCAAATCAGGCTTTCAGCAGTGGATCGGGAACGAGTTCCGGTGGGACAACCACCACCGGTGGCGATACCACAGGCACAACGACGACCACAACGACAACCACTGGGAACAACGGAAACGGCAAAGGGCAGGGGAACGTCGGTGGGAAGAACGGAAAAGGTTAAACGCTATTTCAGTCTATGCGCCGCTCCTTCGCACCAAACCGGAATTTTGGGTTCTCACTCATCGAGGTCACGATGGCTATGGCGATCGGGATCGTTATCATCGGCGCGATCATCATCGCTTCCGTCACCCTGCAAAAGTCCTTTCAGGCAACGTCGGACTATACGCTCGGTTTGACTGCTCAGACGCGCGTGCTGGATTACATTGGATTGGACCTCCGGCGTGCGATTACGGTGAACGGGACAAAAACGGGAACGGATTCCTTCGATCTGAACATGACCATCCCGAATTACTATGACACAAGTAAGCCGTCGGCGCCGGTGCCCAGGGCCTTGAACATGCCTCCCACGAAAGCATCGAATGGCACGTTGTTGTTTTACGGGACAGGGACGATTCCGGTGAGTTATCGGCAAGTCGGCTCGACCATCGTTCGAATCTATAACGGCGTGTCCACCACGCTGGTTTCAAACGTGAAAAGCATTAACCTTACGTCACCTGCGGTTACCGAACCGAAGATGACCGTAAGCATCACCTTTACCCCGGACTACCATCACGGAACAGCGATGGACGCTGCAGCGCAGACCGCCACCACCCAATCGGCGACATTCCTGATGCGCAACAGCCAAAAAGTAACGCTCGACTAACACCCATGAAAGCAAACGCAACCCAACATACCAAAGGAAGCGCGCTGGCCCTGGCCCAG
>FTBG01000120.1_pt1 | contig 20889 bp, 16 predicted proteins | sample 1639311 | NCBI WGS metagenome assembly FTBG01 (sample SAMEA3914864, study PRJEB12502) | metagenome | biome: forest; material: soil | place: USA | collected 2012-03-12 | depth 0.3 m | reverse complement strand
GGGCACGCAGGCCCGCCGTTTTCACAACCACGAGAGCAATGAAAAGAAAAAGCAGCAACGAGCGGGCGCGCACGGCGCGGGATGTTAGCAGACGAGAGGGGCGGTTCAAGGGGGAGGAGAGGAAAAGTGAAGGCAACTCTCAACTACCAACAGCCAGCTGCCAATATCCAATGAGCGAGCACTCGGACTTTCCGTGCTTACTTCGCTTTCGATTCGATAATGTTTTGCTCGCGCAGCCATTGCCACGCGGTGGGCATCATTTTGTAACCAAAGTGACCTTGCGGGACATGAAGTAACATCGAGCCGTTCCATTTGGCGTGGAGTTGTGCGATTTGGGTTGCTGGCGCGACGCGGTCGTATTCCCCGGCGACAAGCAGCACCTCCCCTGGTTCACAAAGCGGTTCTCCGTGAAGCGGCGAGGTGAGATGGAAATGATGCTCGACAACGGCGTGATCGATTTCGCAGGCGCGCAATTCGACACGCAGCGCTGCGCCGGCGGGAGATTTCCAGATGGCATGCTCCACATCGACAATTGGTTCCATGAGGATGACAAAGCGAAAGTCCACCTCGACCGAAGCCAGGAGTGCGCCAATCCACCCGCCATAGCTGGAGGCCCACATCCCAAAGCGGGTGCAGCCCCAGGTGCGCAGTAGCGCCATGAGTTGACGCAATTCGCTCACGCCTTGCCGCAGGCCTTCCGCGGTCCGGATGAGATCGGCGGTGATGGCCAGTTCGCCATTGAAATGATTTGGCGGCGTGCGGGAGTAATGAAAGGGAAGGTGGATGAAGCAGGCGTTCCACCCGTTGCGGTTAAATCGCGCGGCCCACTGGCGGTAGCCGGTGTCGCTCGTGGACATCAGCGAGTGCAGCAAAAGCACCGTGGGGGCTTTCCATCCCTGCGCGCAGGGAAAGAGATCGACATGCACGCGATCGTTTTTCGGAAAAGCCGTGCGGATCGGGCTTTGCCAAGTAACGCGGCCCGCGGCGCCGTTCGCTTCGGCGATTAGCGCCTCCGGAGGCGTGACGGCAAAGTAGTCGGAACGGCTCAGCCCTTTGCATTCGGAGATATAACAGGCGAGCGCCGCTTTGCTCTCCGAATTCAGCCGATGCCTGCGCTGGATGGCGTACATCGTCGCGCACATCGCGCCGTCGATGGCCCATGCGGTGGCGTGCCCGGCGAGGTACGATAAAAAGCGGCGCCCGATCGGGGTGCGGTCCTTTGGGATTGGCGATTTGCCGTTACTTAACATCGGCCTTTTCTGCGGGAAGGGGGTTGCGGAAGATCGGAGGAGCAGAGGCCGTACCGTGCACGCATTTCGGCATACAGGAGCCGGAGTGCTTCTCCCAATCGCGCTTCCAGTTTTGCGCGCGCCAGCTTGCCCGTGCCTTCACAAGTGATCGGTTCGCCGAAGGCGATCCAGATGTTTACTTGTTTCAAAGGAAGCCACGATTTCCAGGCGTAGAAACGGTCACTGCCGAGGATCACACAGGGAATGACCGGCGTATTTGCCAGTTGGACGATGGCGCCGATCCCAGCCCGCATGGGCGCGCCTTCCAGCACCGAATTTGCGCCATCGCGTATGCCCCCTTCCGGAAACATGCCGGCCACTCTTCCGAGCTTGAGCCGGCGAAGCGCGGTGCGCACTGCCGTACGATCCACCTGCGCTCGATTCACAGGAAATGAATCGATGCCTCGCAGCCACGCACTCACGAGCGGGTTTTCGAAAAGCTCGATCATGGCCATCCAATCTACCTTTCGCTTCGCGGCTGCGGCGAGGATCGGCGGATCAAAATGGCTGATGTGATTGGCGGCGAGCACATAGGCTCCCGTGCGTGAGGTGCGATCCGCGCCGGTCACGTGAAGCCTGCCCACGAGCGAAAAGAGCAGCCTCGCGAGAAAGCGGGAAATCATGTAAGCTAGCCAGCGCACAGGCGGCGGAAACTAGCGCGGAGATTTCGTTTTCGTCGAGCCGATTAAAGCTCGAAGAAGGAAGAAAGCCGCTTGAGAAAGCCTTCGGTATATTCCGTGTGCTTGCCGTCGATGTGGGCCTGGCTGGCGCTGCTCGCCAGGATGCCTTCGTTTTCCATGCGCCGGTGGGCTAGTAATTCGCCGAGTTTCCGCACCAGCGGCTCATTTTCCTGAAGGATGGAGCCGATGATGTTTTTCTCGATCTCGCACATTTCGCAGTCGGTGCGAGCGACGACGGTAGCGCTGCGCGGTTCGCCGGTGAGGAGCGACATTTCACCGCAGTAATCTCCGCTGCGCAGCGTGGCCACGCGTGCGTCGAGAGAGTTAGCGTGCACGTACACGTCCGCCTCGCCTTCCAGCAGGATGAACATGGAATAGCCATTGGCCCCTTGTTCGATCACTTTTTCGCCGCGACCGAAACGCAGCACCCGCGCCGTGCGCAGGATGTGGTCGATCTGTTCCTCCTGCAGGAGTTGAAAGAAGGGCTGCTTGCGGACACAGGCGCGGGCCGTTTGCATTCCGTCCTCGCCGCGCTGAGCGGTCTTGCGTTCGATTTGCAGGGTGCGAATCGGAAAAGGAATCTTCAATCCGCTGCGTTGCGCTTCGTACCAGACGTTGGTGCGGATGGCATCGACGATATTGTTATATTCCGCCTCGTTTTCGATCCAGAATTTGATTTCGTAGGCGATCGCAGAATCCAGAAAGTCTTTGAGATAGGCGGCTGGCCGTGGAGCCGTGAGCACTCCTTTTGCTCCTGCGGCGGCGCGCACCAGGCAATCTTTCACCACATTGGGAGCAATGTTATAATCGAAGCCAATTTGTATCCGGAGCGCGTGTTGATGCGTGGGATAAGTAAGGTTCGTGATTTTGGAGCCGACGATGAACTTGTTCGGCAAATCCAGATAAACGTCGTCGTTGGTGCGCAAGCGGGTGGACCGCCAGTTTACCTCGATGACTTCCGCATGCTGATTATCGATGACTAACCAGTCACCCGTGCGGAATGGCTTGCCCATTTCGAGCGAAATCCCCGCAATGATGTTGCCCAGCAAATCCTGCAAAGCAAAACCGAGGATCGCCGCCACCACGGTCGAGCCAAGCGCCAGGCCGGCAATGGATTGGTGATAGATAAAACTGATCACCCCGAGTACGACGACGACAAAGATGATCAGCGCGACGATATCGGAAAGAAACCGGGGAGCCTTTGTTTTCCGCGTGTTTTCAAACCAGAGTTCCCAATAAAACCGGCGAACAAAAGCGGTGGAAACCAACGCCCCCGAGATCGCGAAAGCGGCAGCGATATGTTGTGTAATATCGTGCAACCAATCAAGCGACGACGGCAACCTTGGGTAGATAGCGTAGGCGCGCAGCGGGATGAAGAGCGCCGCGGAAACGCAGAAGACCTGGTAAACGACGCCCAGCCGCACTCCATGCCGCCGCTTGAAATAGCGGCCCAGAGCCACGCCGGTCAGATAAATGACCGGCAAGGCCGCAACGTAGAGAGTCAGGGTCTCGGACTCAGCCAGGGCGGACAGCATCGGGCGCATACTAAAGGGCTGGTGCGGCTCGGCAATCACTTATCACTAGTGCCGCGTTCGATGAAAATCCGCCCGGCCCGGCGGCGGGCATGATGCCCACCTGGAAGGTTCACCTTCGCCGGCGAGCCGCGCCCGATCAGTGCGCGCACTTTTTCGACCTCTTCATAGCCGACGCTGGCGATTCCGCGATCAAGCAACCAGGCGTGCAGCAGGCGCCTCTGAAGGGCGACTGGCAGCGGCAAGATTCCCGAAACGGCAATGTCCGGGCCTTTCAAGGCATGATCCGTCAGCGCTGCCGAAACCACTTGCCCCTCTTCGGCGAGAATTTCCGCTGCTCGCCAAATCGCTTTTCGCACTTCGCGGCCAAATCCTGCCTCGATCATGGGGATGACCTGGTGCCGCAGCCGGTTTCGGGTGTGCTGGGGATCGGTGTTGGAATGGTCTTCACGAAAATCGAGCCGGCGGGTCTCGATATATGCATCGATTTCTTCGCGCCAAATGCTGAGGAGTGGGCGGACGATTTCGAGATCGATGCCGCCGATCCGGCGCTGCGAGGCAAAGCGCATGCCGCGCAATCCGGTAGGACCCGCGCCGCGGAAGAGATTGAAGAGAAACGTCTCGACCTGATCATCGGCGTGATGGGCGAGGTAGATGCGGCGGGTATCGGCATCATGTGCCGCGCGTGCGAAGAAGGCGTACCTGGCATCGCGCGCCGCTGTTTCGAGGGACTTGCGCCCGCGTTTGGCCAGCGCTCGGACATTCACGCAATTTGTGACGAATGGCAGGCCATAGCGGTTCGCGAGTGATTGAACAAACTGCGCGTCTGCTTTGCTTTCCGAGCGCAGTCCGTGGTCCAGATGGCAGATGACTAGTTTCCGTCCCGCGCTCGCCAATAGATCAAGCAGCGCAACGGAATCGCGCCCGCCAGAGACGCCGATGAGGGCTGGCTCATCGGCAGGGGCCGCGGGGAATCTGAGGCGCTTTAAAAGAGGAGACGCGGGCATGGATGGTCCGCCTCATCATCATAATCTTAATCCCGGTTGGAGACCGGAATGGGATGGCGGAGATTCAGCGTCGGAAGACTAGGGATTAAGATTAGGATTACGATTACGATTAAGAGGCTAGCCGCTTAGCCGCCGCCGATCCGGTCCGCCCCGAAATGCCCGCGTAGCGCTTCCGGGATCACCACCGAACCATCCGCCTGCTGATACGTCTCCAGCAACGCCACGAAGAGCCGCGGCAGCGCCGTGCCCGATCCGTTCAGCGTGTGGCAAAAGCGATTTTTTCCCTCTGCATCCTTATAGCGAAGGTTCATGCGCCGCGCCTGAAAATCGCCGAAATTCGAGCAGCTCGACACCTCGAGATAGGCATCCTGACCGGGCGCCCACACTTCCACGTCGTACGTTTTAGTCGATCCAAAGCCGACGTCGCCAGTGCAGAGTTCGATGGTGCGATAGTGCAGGCCGAGGAGTTGCAGCACCTTTTCCGCATTTTGCGTGAGCGCTTCCAGCTCATCGAAAGCCACTTCCGGCGTGGTGATCTTTACGAGCTCTACCTTGTCAAACTGGTGCAGCCGAATGAGCCCGCGTGTGCCCAGTCCCGCCGAGCCGGCCTCGCGGCGAAAACACGGTGTGTAGGCAGCGTACTTGATCGGCAGATCCGCTAGCGCCACGATTTCTTCGCGGTGAAGGTTCGTGACCGGCACTTCGGCGGTGGGTGCAAGATAGAGGTCGTCGCGCTCGCAGCGATAAAGTTGCTCTTCAAATTTCGGAAGCTGCGAAGTGCCGACGAGCGAATCGGGCCGAATGACAAACGGCGGCGATACTTCGGTGTAGCCGTGCTCGCGAGTGTGCAGATCGAGGAGAAAGCTAATGAGAGCACGCTCGAGCCGCGCGCCCGCTCCGATGAAGCAGGCAAAAGCGCTCCCGCTGATTTTTGCCGCGCGCTCGAAATCGAGCAGACCGAGCGATTTGCCTAAATCGATGTGGCTTTTGGGCTGAAAGGAGAACGCCGGCTTTTCTCCCCATTTGCGTACTTCCGGGTTGGCGCTGGCATCCGCGCCAATGGGAGCATCGGGATGCGGGAGATTGGGGAGTTGTAGCAAAAGGTCCCGCTGGCGGGCGTCGAGTGCGACGGCTTGTTGATCGAGCTGGGTGATCTCGTCGCCCAGGCCGCGCACTTGAGCTTCCACCTCGCTTGTGTCTTCGCCACGGCCTTTGCGCGCACCGATTTCCTTGGAGATGCGTTTGCGGTCCGACTGGATTTGCTGGAGACGCGTCTCCGTATTCCGGCGCTCGCGATCGCACTCCAGGATTTCGTCGATACGCTCGTGGGAATCTCCGCCCCTCAGCGCCAGGCGCGTGCGGACGAAATCAGGGTTTTCGCGGATGAGACGGATATCGAGCATTCGGGCAAATTAAGAGCGGGAGCGCGGGAATGGCAATGCCGCAGCGCGGTGTACAGGATGGCTTGGATCAAACGCAGAGGCGCAGAGGATCGCAGAGGGCTTATTCATCCTCTTCCTCTTCATCATCCTCCTTCATTGAGGAAGATTATGAGGACGAGGATGAGGATGAGAATGAGCCGACGAGTGGTTGCACGGCTGGAGCCTTGTTCATGAATCATTTGCGAGGTGGCCGCAGCGGATCCCCAGTCATCACCCCGCCCGTTTTCAATTGGTGAATGCTCCCAAATCGGCTATGGAAAACAAAACCATCCTGCCGGCGCGATTTCATGTGGTCCTTTAAATCCCCAATCATTGCTGCTGCCGTGCTTTCGGCGTTGGCAGCCCAAGTTTCCGTGGCCTACGAGCCGGTACTCACGGATGACAGCATTTATTCCACGACGCAGTTGAGCGTTTTGCCCAAGACGCCAAGCGGCGGAACGGTGCCCACGATGTCCGTTTATGCGCAGTATCGCTCCGGAGTACCGGGCCGGAGCAAAAGATACGCGCTGCTCAAGTTCGATTTCAGCACGCTGCCGCCTGGACAAAGCGCAGACACCGTCTCCAGTGCCACGCTCACGGTCTTTGTGGGCAGCGTGACGACTGTTTCTTCGACAGCAAAAGTCACGGTGCAGCCCGCGATGGTCTCCGTTTCTCAAGTAACAGGAAACTGGGACGAAAAGCACGCCATTCCCGCGGCTGCGCTCACGTTTACAGCACTGGGTGCAGCGGCACTGCCCGTCGATGCGGGTTCGGTAAACAGTTACTTGAAGTTCGACATTACCGATCTGGTGAAGGGCTGGCTCACTGGGACCATTCCCAATCAGGGCGTCGCCGTCATTGGCACTCCCGCAAATGCGCCCGCATCCGTGCGCAATGCTGATTTCACGATGGCGCTCAACAGCAAGGAGAATGTTGCCACGAGTCATCCGCCTCAGCTCGACATCACCTTTACGGGCGAAGGGCCTCCCGGTCCGAAGGGCGACAAAGGTGACCCCGGCGATCCGGGGATGAAGGGCGACCAAGGGGACAAGGGAGACCAGGGTGATCCCGGTGCGACTGGTGATCCCGGCGCGCCTGGACAGAAAGGGGACAAGGGCGATCAAGGGCCTCCGGGGCCGGCGGGACCGCCCGGATACGTCGGCGGTTTGCCGGTGAGCCCACCGCAGGTCGCGCTCTTGAAATGGGCGCCGTATGTAAATTTGCGGTTTACGGTGGCCAATGCGCCCGTGGGGATCGCTTTCGATGGTGTAAATCTTTGGGCCGCGGATAACTCGGGACATGCGCTCATCAAATTCCGCCCGAGTGACGGGGCCGTGCTCACCACGGTGAATCTGCCGGGAAGCGCGTACGCGGTGGCGTATGACGGCGTCAATATCTGGGCGACAATTGCCGATCAAAATGAAGTAGTGACCTTTCCGGCGACCGGTGATGGATCAGGCATGATGACGGTCACCGTGGGTACGACGCCGTACGGCATCGCTTACGGCGCGGGCCGCATGTGGGTGGCAAACTACAGCAGCAATAACCTGACGGTGATCAATGCGCGCAGCCCGGGATCGCAGACCAGCTCCGTCAATGTCGGCCCTACACCCTATGGCGTGGCTTTTGACGGAAGCAATATCTGGGTAACGAATGCCGGCGCACAATCCGTGACGAAAGTCTCGACAAGTAACAGTAGTGTGGTGGGTACCTATGGCGTCGGCTCGAATCCCAAGGGGATCGCCTTCGACGGCACGAACATGTGGATCTCGAATTATAACAGTAACACCGTCACCGAATTGAAGGCGGCCGACGGCAGCTTCGTGAAAACGGTGAATGTGGGGTCGAGCCCGTTTGATCTCGCTTTTGACGGAGCCAATGTGTGGGTGGCAAATTACAACAGCGGAAACGTGAGCAAAGTGAATGTGAATGATGGGACCGTGAGCGGGCCTTTCAATAGCGGGACGAATCCCACCGGCGTGGCCTTTGATGGCGTCCATATCTGGGTGACGAATTTTGGCGACGGCTCGGTGAGCAAGTTCTAGGTTTGCTTCGTCATGAGCAACCCCCGCATTCGCACTACCACCGTCGGATCGTACCCTGTGCCGGATTGGCTTTCCGCTTTGCCGAGCGAGCAAGCGCGCCTCGACGCGACCCGCGTGATCTTTGGCCTTCAGCATCAGGCAGGGATCGATCTGCCCACGGATGGCGAGCTGTACCGATTCGACATGAATCATCCGGATACCAATGGGATGATCGATTACTTTATTCGTCCGCTTACAGGTGTGACCACGGCCGTGGGCGTGAGTGCCTGGCGGCGATTTGCGGGCACCGCGCCGATGGGTTTTCGGCGCAAGCCAGCGGGTGTGGTCGTCGGCGAGCTAGCCGAAGGAGGGCTCAATCTTTTTGCGGATTGCACGCTCGCGGCCTCGGTCGCGCCGGGGCCGTTTAAATTCACCGTGACCAGCCCCTACATGCTCGCGCGCACGCTGCTGGATGAGCATTACCGCGATTTTGCCCGGCTTACGCTGGCGTTGGCGGATTTGCTTGCGGCTCAAGTAACGGAGCTGCCCTGCGCGTGCGTGCAGGTGGATGAAGCCAATATCACCGGCAACCCGGCGGATGCCGATCTCGCGGCGGAAGCAATCAATCGTGTGCTCGATGCGGTGAAGGTCGAGCGCGCAGTTCATTTCTGCTTTGGCAACTACGGCGGGCAAACCATCCAGCGCGGCGATTGGAAAGCGCTCACCAGTTTTCTCAGTAAGCTGCATACCAATCACCTCGTGCTGGAAGTCGCGCATCGCCCGGCCAGCGATCTGGAGGCCTTGCGCGATGTGGACCCGCGCATTTCGCTCGGCATCGGCGTGATCGATGTGAAGGTGAATCACATCGAGACGGCCGACGAAGTGGCGCGCCGTCTGGAAAATGCGGAGCGTGCTTTGGGAGAAGGCCGCGTGGGCTGGGCGCATCCCGACTGCGGTTTCTGGATGCTCAAGCGCTCCGTGGCCGATCGCAAAATGGAAGCGCTCGTGGCGGGCCGCGACAAGTACCTCGGTCGCTAACATGCCGCCGTCGGTACCCATGGATCAGCAGCTTTCGGTGTCTTGCTCGCCGGGATTCCCGGCGTGGCTCAAGGAGCAGCGTGTCTCGCTGGCTTTTACTACCTATCAGACAGGAAAGCTATTTTTCCTCGGCCTGCGGCCTGAGGGTGGACTCTCCGTCTTCGAGCGAACCTTTGAGCGATGCATGGGCCTTTGCGTTTCACTCGACGCGCGGACCTTGTGGATGTCGAGCGCCTATCAACTCTGGAGATTTGAAAACGCACTCGGCGCGGGACATTTGGCAGACGGCTACGATGCGCTCTATGTGCCGCAAGTGGCCTACACCACCGGCGATGTCGATGCGCACGACATCACGCTCGATTCCGCAGGCCGTCCTATTTTTGTCGCGACGCTGCTTTCCTGCCTGGCTGCGGTCAGCGAAACGCATAGTTTGCGCCCGATCTGGCGGCCGCCGTTCATCTCGGCTTACGCAGCGGAAGATCGATGTCACTTAAACGGGCTGGCCATGCGCGATGGCACGCCGGCTTTTGTGAGTGCGGTGAGTGAGACCGATACTCATGAAGGCTGGCGCGAGCACCGCCGGGATGGGGGAGTGATTATCGAAGTGGCGAGCGGTGAAACTGTCTGTCGTGGTCTTTCCATGCCGCATTCCCCGCGGTGGCATGCAGAGACGAATACACTTTATGCGCTCAATAGTGGGGCGGCGGATTTCGGGCGCGTGGATCTCGCTTCGGGTAGATTTGAGCCAATGACTTTTTGCCCGGGCTTCGCTCGGGGAATGGCGTTGCATGGAAATTTTGCGGTGGTCGCCCTTTCCAATTGCCGCGAAAACCGGTCCTTTCCCGGCATGCCCATCGACGAGAAGCTCAAGGAGCGTCAAGTAACCATGCGCTGCGGCTTGATGGTCATCGACCTGAGCAGCGGCCAAGTGGCGCACTTTGTGATCCTTAGCGGCATCGTGCAGGAATTATATGACGTGGCCATTCTTCCCGGTGTGGTTCGGGCCAGCGCCATCGGTTTGCTAACTGATGAAATCCGGAAGAATGTCACGCTCGATGTGTGAGAAGGATTGCGCTATACCCAAAAACGGAAATGGCCGATCGACCGCGGTGGTGGGATGAGGCCCAGCGGGCCGTAAAGGAAATAGCCCAGCCCAACGGGCGCTCAACGGGTTGGGTATAATCACACCCCGCGCACAGCCCTGAAAGGGCGACAACTGCTGGGAAGGCGCACGGATGATGTTATGTAATATAAGGCGGTGTGGAGGCGAGATCCAGCGCCTCACAGGTCACAGACCTGCGCTACAGCAGCGTTCCGTGAAGCCGCGTTGATCGGTTAGGTTGAGTTACTTGATTTTCAAAGGACGGACGCTGTAGGCCGGGTCTGTGACCCGGCAGGCGAACGACTCCGCCTGCGAGCGGTGGTGTAAACCGCAGAATGCCCTAATAACTAAGCATGGGAGTGCTCAGAGAAATCTCGCCTTCCACAGGTTCACGCGAGACATTGTCGAGCAGCAGCAGCGTATCCAGGGAAATGGGGTAGTGAAGTTGGCCATCATTTGCACCCGCCCAGTGGGCGAGTTTAACAAGACCGGTACTAGCCAGCGGGAAGGTGATATAACGCCAGCCCGTCCAGTCGATCTTGGGACCGTCGGATTGGAAAACCTGTCCGGTCGAGTCGATAAAGCGGATGCGCGTGGCGCAGCCCTTGCCGTCGCCCTTTAGCCACAGGCCTAGGCTTTTCGGGTTCTTGTCGTAAGCTGGGTCACGCAAGTCTTTTGGAAAGTCACGCGCCGGAGGCTTGATCGATAGAAACTTCCAGCCCGAGGCGAAAGAATAGTGAAGCCTTGCCGCCTGAGGCGCGGCTTCCTTATCCGATTCATCGGCGGGCAGTAGTTCAAATTTCGCTTCGGTCTTTTTGTCTCCATCCGCATCGACGTGCAAATTCGTCATCGCGGCTCGCAGAGGAGAAAGAATTCCATAACTGCGGGAAAGCACTGTGGGTGGAAATTGTGAATCATTACCCGCATTGAATTGTCCAATCTCCAGTTTAAGACTGCTCGGCCACGATGAATGGGAATCCAACTTAAGCACCGGAGACTCAGTTTCGCCGGCCTTGAATTCGAACTTAGTATCGAAACCAGGTTTCGAACCCGCTTCGCGGATGGTTAGATTGGCCGGTTCTCCCGTGGGATTGTGGATTCTTACCCAAATGGATCCTTCCCTTGGGGGGAGGAGTTCCATCTCAAGGGGGTTGTCGCAAATTGCCTTGGTCGTCTGCGCCAGCTCGATAAAAGTCTTGTTGTCGAGACTAACGCCCACCCCCGTTTTGTTCTCATAGGTCTCGCGCCGCCAAACGGTACTCGCCGCCCAGGATTCGCCCGGTTTGAGTGTTTCGCGACCTTCTGTTACTTTACTCAGGTCTACCAGGAAGAGATCCTTCTCGAGAGAGTTGGTCACCAGCGGGCAACTGGCGGGGACGGCACGGTTTTCCGTCGAATGTTTGTAGCGTCCCTGGTCTTTGAGGGACTGATCGTTCGGCCAGTGAAATCGAGTTTCCAGAGGCCATCTCGGACTCGCGGCGGCGACTTGCAGGAACCAATTCGGTTTCTCCGGCGTTAAATAGCGAACCTCGCCCGGAGCCATGGGAATCTTTGCTCCGGGAAACACTTTCTGCGGTTCGGATATATCGGCCAGAAGCTCGACGTTAACATCGGATTGAGGATGCCCTAGATGGTCGCGGGATTTAAATTTCCCTTCTGCGGCCCGGAAGAGAAAGGGTGACGGAGAACCATCAGATTGATCAGGCGGAGTCTGGTTAGCACCAGCCAGGACGACGGCCCGCTGCTCGTGGCCGTTGGAAAAGAGCAGGTAGTCATCTCCACTCCCGACGAATACGGAAGAGACCCGCATTCGAAACTCAAATCCCGCCAGTTGCGTCATCAGGGTCTTCGCCGCTTCATACGCCGGTTTGGGATCGTACACCGGGTCGCGCCCTTCGTAGTACTCATGGTGCGCAATGCCGAAGTGATGCTCGCCGTCTTTGGGATCAGTGCCGTCGTCGTGCCAGTCGTACCAGATGGAGAGCGGGACGTCGTTGGCGATGTTAGTTAAGAACTGGCGCGCAAGGTATTTGGCCTGACGGTCTTCATCAAAATCTTTCCACGCGGTCGAGTAACCCCATTCACCAGAGAGAACCGGGATCACTTTATCTTTAGGCGCGTATTTGCGAATGAGCTGGCGGATCGTGCGATAGTCTTCTTCCACGGTTTCCGGTGCGGTCTGGCGATAAGGATGCACGGAGACAGCGTCCCAGTAGTCGAGCAGGCCGGCTTTGAAACAGGCCTCGAGGAAGGGGAAACCGATTTCCGAAGTTGCGGGGCCGATGAAAGCTTCGGTGGAATTGCGGATTTGAGATGAGTCGGAGCTCGGCTTGGATTCAGCAGTCGAGCCGGATGTCGTGCCGTTGGTAGTTACTTGATTTGCAGATTTATCTGAATTGCCGGGATTGATCAGCCCGGCGTCGCGCAGGGCCTGGCCGGTGGATTTGGCCAGAGCGATATATTCCTCGACGTTTGGCTTTGGTTTCCAGAATTGGGAGATGTTGGGTTCATTCCACATTTCCCAGAGACAGCCTTTGCCTTTGAAATGCGAGACCACGGCCATGGCCCAGCGGGCAAAGGCGGCACGTGCTTCTTCGCTGCGTGGCGGCTGGCCGTCATCATAGAGGCGATTGCCGTAATCGAGGATGAAGACGGCGTGCATGTGATATTTCTCCAGCGTGGCGACGAGCCGATCGTAAGCGCTGAAATCGTATTTCCCTTTTTCGCGTTCCGTGCCGCCCCACGCGAGATCGTTGCGGATCCATTTGAAGCCCGCTGCGGCCAGCATCTCCATCTCGCCGGGCCGCGGATCGGTGAAGTGAATGTTAATGCCGAGGCCGGAGAGAGAGCCTATGGGTGGAATGGAGGGGTGGGGTCCGGCCTCGGCAAAACCAGAAGTCCGAATGACGGAAGCGAAGAAAACCAGAAACCAGAATGACGAAAGCGAGGAAAGCCCGAAACCAGAATGACGAATGACGAAGGAAGTCCGAAATCCGAATGACGGAGTTACGCGGTGTCCAACCGGTGCGCGATTCGCGCGCCCGGCGTGCCAAAGCTTGTCCGTTACTTTACGCGTGCTCCTTCGTGCTTCGTGTTTTGGGATTGTTTCGTCATTCGTCATTCTGGTTTCGGGCTTCGACTCAAACTTAACGATCCTCAATCCGCCATTTCCATCACTCCGTTTTCGCCGGTGCCTTCGATGAGCTTAGCTCCCCCATATGCTTCGCCAACCCATCCTCCAATTCCCGCAGCCGCGTGAGCATCGGCTCATAGAGCTTCTTTTGCGCGGTGCAGAAGCTCTGGAACGGCGCAAACGTCGCGGAGAGCTCCTGATAAAAGCGATCAATGGAATGGCGCAGGTGATCCTCCACGCCGCTTAGCGTGGAGTCGCGCTTGTCCATCATTTGCTTGCGAAATTCGGCGAGGATTTGTTTGCGCTTCCAGACAGCGATCACGGTTCCCGCGGCGATCCCCGTTCCGGCGAGGATGCCCGTTACATCAAAAACCGCGCTGTGCACGACGATCGCGACCACCGTGGCAATGCCACCCGCCGCTGCGACGCCGGCCGGGACGCGCATCCAGTTGGCCGCATCCTCGAAAAGCTTACCGAGCTGCTGCTCCACCTGCTGCGAAGTGCCCCGCTCGAGCAGCGTGAGCTCGATTTTGCGGAGCAACTCATCGCGCTGTTTGAGAAAATCCGGCAGCGTCGTTGCAGACCGCTGTTGCTCGGAAAAATTCCGCTGCAAGGTATCGTGGAGCTGCTGCCAGACAGAGCGCAGATCGCCCTCGAGCAGCTCGAGCGAATTGCCAATCTGCCGCTGAAGAGTCTCGCGCAGTTGCACCTCCAGCTTCTGCTGAAAATCGTAGCGCCAGTCGCCTTTGTTAAGGATGAGCTTGATCGTATTGGGCAGCGTGAGCCGCTCAAGTAACATTTCTTCGCCGCGTTTTTCCGCGCGATCATAGCTCTGCGAAAGCGTCCAAACCACGCCGCCGAGCTGGCGTACGCTCTGATCTTTTCGCGCCACCAGGCTGTTCTCCAGTTCCACGAGCCGCGCGCTGTCGCGATCCACGATGTCCATTGCTTCGCGCACTTTGCCGCCGAGTTCCTGCAAAATGACCTGCGCCGTTTTGCAGACGCTCTTCAGCTTGCCCGCGCGCGCTTCGCCACTGGTGATCTCTTCGTTGATATATTTTTCCAGCTTGTCGAAGCCGCTTTCCGCTAGCGCTGCCGTGATGCTCGCGGCATCTCCGCCGCTTGTTTTGGCGAGAAACGCTTTCTTTCCGGAGACGGCAAAAATCGGGCAGCCGTGCCCAAGCTTTTCCAGCATGGTCTGCTCCAGGTGCTTGGAGATTGCGGCGATTTCTTCCGGCGAACGCAGATCGGCTTGTTGCAACACGAAGACGACCCGCTTCAGCCAGCGCTTATTGATGAGCTTGAGAAATTCCCACGCACTCGCCGCCCACGGATTCACCGCGGAGAAAACGAAAAGCACGAGATCGGCCAGCGGCACGAATTGCTCGGTGATGGTCTGGTGCTCGGCGACGATGGTATTCGTGCCGGGGGTATCGACGATGTTGAAATCCTTGAGAAAGGGCGCGGGCCGATAGCATTCCGCCAACCGGTCGGAGACGTGCACGTTGCGTTCGTCGTCACCGTATTTGAAGATGTACACTTTGTCCGTAGCCGGCAGCACATCGACTTTGCAGAAATCCCGGCCGAAGAGCGCATTGAGCAGGGACGATTTGCCCGCCTTCACCTCGCCGGCGACCACGAAAAGAAACGGCTCCCGCAGGCTTTGCTGGAGGTTTTGCAGGGTCGAGAGCGTTTCCGCCGGCGCGCGCATATCCTGGGCGAGCGTCGTCAAAGTTCCCAGAGCGGCGCCCAGCTCGGAGCGGGTCTGAAGGTAGGCATCAGCGATCATGGAAAGCGCTTGTTTTTGAGGGTGGAGCGGGAAGTGGCGAGCGAAAAGTGGGGTGAGGATGGCAGTTGCGCAACGAAGAAGAGAGCGGGGATTAAACGCAGAGGCGCAGAGGCACAGAGGATCGCAGAGGGAAAAGGGAGTGAAAAACGGGAGAGGGACGAATTTGCACTTCAGAATGGAAATGCCTCCAAGCAGTGCCGCGATCTTCCACGCACGCTTTTCCCGGGAACGCCAATCTCCAGATTGGCGAGTTGATTTTGGAGGGACGGCTTTAAACCGCCCGGGTTGTGTGACGTACATGCGCCTCGCAGCCGCTTTCAAAGCGCCTCTCCAAGGTTTCGCGCACCCACGAGTGCAGGTGAAAGGGCAGGACTGAAGGAGAAACGACGACACCGGTTCCAGCCTTTTGCCAAACTCGCCAATCGGGAGATTGGCGTTCCCGGGTTTGGCGATTTCGGCACAAATTGTTAAGCAGCGAGCGAAGCGGTGTTTTCCCATGTTTTCGTGGATCCCCACTCTTCCCCTCTGCGAATCTCTGCGTCTCTGCGTTTAATGGGATGCGCCGCTCCGCGTTTAATCCATGACCTCCCGCCCGCTTTCCGATACAGTCGCGATTTAACGCTCAAGCCCATGAATGACCTGCCTAATCACGATCAGTCGCTGGCCACGCTGACCTTCGATATTTCCCGCGAGCCCATCCCTTCCGATCCAGGCGCCAACCCCTTCCGCCTTGTTGTTGATCCCGTCATGCGCATCCGCCTCCGTCGCGCGCTGTTTGATCTCATTGAAAGCCACGACCTGGAACTCGCCCGCTACGTCAGCGATGGCACCCTCGCCCTCGATTCCTACAAGGAATACGTGGAGCTTTTTGCCCGCAGCCTGCGCGACACCATGAATAGCCGCGACGGGATCGCCTATCTCTTGGAGGCCTGCGGTTTCCAGGTGGATAAGACCGAGATCAATCTGCAACCAGAGACCCGTTGGCGGGTCACTCGCGAAGGCTAGCGCTGCACAGAAAGCCATGAGCGAGACCAACGCCATCAGCCTAAGCCGCGATGTGGAAAGCATCCAAGTGCCGAGCGGCGACTGTGTCGTTTTGCCGGCGGGAACCGCAGTGACCATCACGCAGTCGCTGGGAGGCGCTTTCACCGTGCACGCTTCCGATGGCGGACTTTTTCGCATCAGCTCCCGCGATGCCGATGCCCTTGGGAAAGAGAAGGCGGAGCATCGAGTGCTCGAGGGTCCGTTCGAAGAAGCCAAGGTCTGGGATGAACTGCGCAACTGCTACGATCCCGAAATCCCGCTGAATATCGTCGATCTCGGCCTCATCTACGCGGTGGATGCCGCGGATGACGCTGCCGCGGCGGGGAAACGCGTAAGTGTGAAAATGACCCTCACCGCTCCCGGCTGCGGCATGGGCCCCTCGATCGCCGCCGATGCCGAGCAGCGCATCCTTGCTCTCCCTGGCGTCGCCAGTGCCCATGTCGAGCTCGTCTGGGATCCACCTTGGTCCCCCGACCGCATCTCCCAAGCCGGCAAAGAGAAGCTCGGGATGATTTGAGCGAAAAGATGCGCACAGTGTGTGCGTATTGTGTGCGCAATGTGCGCATAATTGGATGTTGAGAGTCGAGAGTTGAGAGTTGAGAGTTTGCCTCTTGATCACCACCGCCTTCGTCCTCGGCGCCGGCCTCGGCACACGTCTCCGTCCTCTTACCGACGTTCGCCCAAAGCCGCTCATCCCCGTTTGCAACAAGCCGCTCATCGCCTACGCCTTCGACCATCTCCTTGCGCATGGCGTGGAGCGTTTCGTCGTCAATACTCACTGGCGCGCAGACGTCTTCAGCGAGGAATTTCCCAAAGCTAGCTATCGCAAAGCCCCGATTGCCTTTCGCCACGAAGCGCCGGAAGTGCTCGAAACCGCGGGGGGAATCAAAAACGTTGAGGACCTGTTGGGAAACGCGCCGTTCCTTGTCTATAATGGTGACATCCTCTGCGACTTCTCTCTTGATGCGGCGATCCAGGCGCATTTCGAAGCCGGCAATGAAGTAACACTGATCCTGCGCTCCAAGGATGGCCCGCTGCAGATCGCTTTCGATGAAGCAAGCGGCCGCATCACGGATATCGGCAAACGCATTAATTCCGAAAGTGAGCCGCGTTTTCTTTTCACAGGAATCTATGTGGTGAATCCCGAATTCGTCGCGCGCATTCCCGCCGGCGAAAAAATCAGCGTCATCCCGCTCTTTCTGGAGATGATTCGCACCGGTGCAAAACTCGGCGGGATCGTCTGCGACGACGGCCATTGGTGGGACCTCGGCACGCGCGCCAAATATCTCGCAGTGCATCGCCATTTTGCGGAGCGGCCCGAGATCGCGGCGCGCCCGCCATGGATCGCGCCCGATGTGCAAATCGCGCGTGACGTGGAACTTAGCGGTGCGACCGCCATTGGCGCAGGTGCGCGGATCGGCTCCGGTGTGCGGCTGCACGATTCTTTGGTGTGGCCGGGCGCGGAAATTGCATCAGGAAGTAATCTGCAAAACTGCATCGTCTCCGGCGCTTCGCCCGTGAGCGGCTCGCATGCCGATGCGGATCTCTAGTTCATTTCTCTCCGCAGATTCTTTGACAAATCGCCTTAGTTGAGGCATCCGCATCCTTTCATTCGCCACGAGGTCTCATGGTAGCCGAACTCATCGACCAAACACTTACGCGCTTTCCGCGCTTTTCCGCGGGCGACATTTCCGTACAGCCGCTGCAAAAGGGCGGCTCGGATCGCAAATTCTATCGCATCAGCGCGGGTGAAGCCTCTCTCATCCTGGCGAAGTACGGCGGGCTGCGTGAAGAAAATCGGCACTATGTAGCCATCGCGCGTTTCCTCGCGGAAATCGGCGTGCGCGTGCCGGAAATCTATTTTCATGATGAAGCCGAGAGCCTGATTTGGATGGAAGATCTCGGAGATCGCGATCTCTGGAGTTATCGCGAGGAAACGTGGCCGGTGCGCCGCGAGCTTTATCAGAACTCGCTCGATCAATTGCTCATCCTGCACACGCGGGCGCACCTCGCCGCGCCTGTTGAACCGCCGAAGCTGCAGAGCGAATTCAACGGCGAGCTCTATCGCTGGGAGCAAAATTACTTTTTGGATAACTGCCTCGTGCGCTATTTCGGGCTGGATCGTGAGACGCTGGCGGCGCGGGGCGACGGCGAACGGCTCGAGGCCATAGCGGATCGTTTGCATGATTGCGCGCGCGTTCTGGTCCATCGCGATTTCCAATCGCAGAATATCGTGATCAAGGATGGTGAGGCATGTTTTATCGACTTCCAAGGATTGCGTCCGGGGCTGGTGCAGTACGATCTGGCGTCGGTGCTTTACGACCCGTACGTGAAGCTGGCCTCTTCTGAGCGTGCGGAATTACTGGAATACTATCTCGACGAATGGCGCTCGCTCGGTGGCGATATTCCCGCGGATTTTGCGGAAGTGTACGACCTCTGCGCGATGCAGCGTCTCATGCAGGCGCTCGGGGCTTATGGTTTCCTCGGCTTGGTCAAGGAGCGCGCTGAATTTCTCGCCCACATCCCCGCGGCGCTCGCTTCGCTTCGCGAAGTCGTGGCGCGGGTTTCGGGTGTGGAATCATTGAGCGTGCTGCTCAATTCTCTGCCGGTGCGCTGAATTGTTTGGCTTAGCCGAAAACAGAGCGCAGCATCGTTACTTGTAAAAGTGAGTTGCTTCAGAGAAGCGTCTCCCGGGAATGCCAATCTCCAGATTGGCGAGTTGGTAGATGGCCAAACCGCTTTCTTTCAAACGCGACCGTTGCGCGATGCATTCGGTTCATGGATGCGATATGGGCCGCTGTAGAAACTCGCCAATCTGGAGATTGGCGTTCCCAGGAGGAAGGCATCCCCGCAATCAATCCCGGTGGTAAGGAAGATTCGCTTTGATCGCGTAGGCTCGGTAGATTTGCTCAAGCAAAACCACGAGAGCGAGCTCATGCTGCAGCGTGAGTTTGCTAAGCGACCAGCACCACTGCGAGTCCCGACGCACGGATTCGTCGTGTCCATCCGCACCGCCGATGAGCAAAGCGATCGTTTTCGTGCGCGATTGCTCCCATTGACCAAGGCGTTCCGCAAGACCACGGCTTGTTACTTGATCGCCACGTTCGTCGAGGCAGATGCGGAAAAAGCCCTCGCTGCGCTCCAACAACGCTTTGCTTTCCGCTTCGCGTGATCCGGTTTTGAGCCAGTCGAATTCGAAAGGCGCGAATTGACGAAGGCGATCTGCGTATTCCTCGATGCCGCTCCTGGCGAAAGCGAGCTTAGGTTTGCCGATGGCGAAGAGGCGCCAGTTCATCTGGTTTGAAGCAACTCTCAGCTCTCAACGCTCAACTCTCAACATCCAATCACTGAGTGCCGAATATCGGGAGAGCAAGAGGTGGGTTAGCGATGGCGTTTATTGCGGCCACCTCTTTGAGGCGGCGGATTCGCGGAAGGAGAAGAGGGAGCGCCGAATTTTCGACCGCCTTTTTTTCGGCGTCGTCCTGGAAAATAATCCTGGCCCGCAGGAGCTTTGTTCGCTGGCTTCGGAGGCTGCGCTTCGCCGGTTCTCCGCTTTCCCGGAGACGCGGGATTGCCCGGGAATTTTTCGGGCCTTCCTTGCGGTCTACCCTTGTTGCCACGACGCCGCTCCTGCCCGGGCGGGCGGCATTGCTGATTTTCTCGTAAAGTAACCGGTCGGCGAGGCGCTGGCGGGCGCTGGCCCTTTGACTGTTCTCTCGTCGGTACGAAATCAATCTGTCCTTTACGCGGATCGACGCGGGAGACGGTCACCGAAATGATTTCACCGACTTTGAACACCCGTTGGGTCCTGCGCCCCGTAAAGGTCAGCCGGGTGGAATCGAAATGATAGAAATCGTCCGGCAAATCGCTGACGTGGATCAGACCAGTGACATTGATGGCCGGCAATTCGATCAGCAATCCATAGGAGCGAACGTCGATAACCACGCTGGAAAAAACTTCGGGCTTCCGGTCGCGAAGCTGCCCCAGGAAGTATTCCATTTTCTTGAGCTGCACCGAATCGCGCTCCGCATCCGCGGAATTGCGCTCCGTTTCCGAAATATGCTGCGCCAGATCCACTAGTTGACTCACGGATTCTGGTTGAGCGCGCCGCATACGATCTGCCCCACCGGCGATCTGCGGCGGCGCAACAAGATCCGCAAGCGTGCGATGCACCACCAGATCGGCGTACCGCCGGATCGGGCTCGTGAAATGAGTATAGTTAACTTTGGCCAGACCGTAATGCCCGAGAGGATTGGTATCGTAAACCGCGCGCTTGAGGCTTTTGAGAAAACCAATTTTCAGGGCGTGCTCTTCGAAAGTCCCTCTGATCGCTTGCAGTAGCTTCTGAACTTCCGAGCGCACTTGCAAATTGCCCACATGGATCCCGTAATCGGCCGCCATCTGGCGATATTCCGCGAGTTTAGCCGGATCGGGGTCTTCGTGAATCCGATAGATTGAAGGAATCTTCCGTTGCTTGATTTCGCGGGCTACCACTTCATTGGCCGCGAGCATGCATTCCTCGACCAGTTGGTGCGATATATCGTTTTCCATTTTCTCCAACCGTACCGCGCGTCCATTTTCATCGAGCCATACTTTCACTTCCGGAAAATCGAGATCGAGGGAACCTCCTGCGAAGCGCTCCTTGCGCAAAATCGACGCGAGACGCCAGACCAGGCGCACTTGTTCGGCAATCACAGGATCGACGGGGATAGGTGGGCCCGAAGTCACCGTCGCTTGTCCGCGCGCTTCCTCCCGCTTCATCGCGGGAGGCAGCGGCGGCATCGTGCTTTCGCCATTGAGCATGGCCAGCGCCTGGCGATAGCTCAGTCG
>FTBG01000272.1_pt1 | contig 21136 bp, 17 predicted proteins | sample 1639311 | NCBI WGS metagenome assembly FTBG01 (sample SAMEA3914864, study PRJEB12502) | metagenome | biome: forest; material: soil | place: USA | collected 2012-03-12 | depth 0.3 m | reverse complement strand
GGTCATGGCGCTGCGGGAATACAGCCATCTCTCGAAGCTCTTTCTCACCGGCGACTCCGCCCGCGTCGAGAGCGAGCTGAAAAAGCACGGCTGCAACGACGGGCGCATCCAGATCATCCACACCACGCAGGTCGTGGATATGACCGACAGCGGGCTCGATGCCGTCCGGCGAAAGAAGGATTCCTCGATTTCGCGCGCAGTGGACCTCGTAAAAAAGGGCGAAGCCGAGGCCGTCGTCAGCGCGGGACATACCGGAGCGGCAGTGACCGCTTCCACCATCAAGCTTCGCACCCTGCCCGGCATCGATCGCCCCGCCATTGCCGCTCTCATGCCGACGGAGACCGGCAACCATTTCGTGCTCTGCGACGCGGGAGCCAATCCCGATGCGACTCCTCAGCAGATCGTGGACAACGCCATCATGGCGCTCACTTATTGCGAGCATGTGCTGGGCAGAAAAAACCCAACCGCCGGCCTCATGTCCAACGGCACGGAAGAGTACAAGGGCAACCAGCTCACGCGCGCCGCTTTTGATCTGCTCAAGGAAAGCGGCCTTAATTTTCACGGCAACGTCGAAGGGCACGATCTTTTCGAAGGCCGGGTCGATGTCGTCGTCACCGACGGCTTCACCGGCAACGTCGTCCTCAAAACCAGTGAGGCACTGGCCAAGAGTCTCTTTCGCTTGTTGCGCAAAGAGCTTTCCGCCAATCTTTCCCGAAAAGCGGGTGCTCTCCTTTGCAAACCAGGCTTCCGCGCTGTGCGCAGCGCCACGGATGCCGACGAATACGGAGGGATGCCGCTCCTCGGCGTCAATGGCGTCACCATTATCTCCCACGGCGGCGCGACCCCCATGGCCATCAAGAATGCCCTGCGCATGGCCTGCGAAACCCTCGGGCATCAACTGAACCCACATATTATCGAGCAAGTGCAGCGGTATCATGAGCAGCACCCGTCCCCAACCTCGTCCGCAACCAGCCCAGCTTAAACGTACCGTCTCGATCATTGGCACCGGCTCCTATCTTCCGGAAAAGGTGCTCACGAATTTCGATCTCGAGAAGATGGTCGATACGAGCGACGAATGGATCGTGACGCGCACGGGCATTCGCGAACGGCGCATCGCGGCGGACAACGAATACACCAGCGATCTGGCCGCCAAGGCGGCCATGAGTGCGATTGAAAACGCGGGCATCACGGCCGAGGAGATCGATCTCATCCTGGTAGCGACGGTCACGCCCGACATGTTCTTTCCTTCGACCGCCTGTTTTGTGCAGCAAAAAATCGGAGCCAAACGCGCGGCTTGTTTCGATGTGAGCGCGGCGTGCTCCGGCTTTCTCTACACGGTCGAAATCGCGCAGCAGTTCATCAATTCTCACACCTACAATACGATCCTGGTCATCGGCGCAGAGAAGCTTTCCTGCATCGTGGACTGGACGGATCGCAATACCTGTGTGCTCTTCGGTGATGGCGCGGGCGCGGCAGTTTTGCGGCACCGCGGCGGCTCGCACGGCGTGATCGCGACGCATATGGGCAGCGATGGAAGCTATTCAGACATTCTTTATATCCCAGGAGGCGGCTGCCGTTTTCCGCTGAATTCAAGTAACATCGATCAGCGCCTGCATTCGATCAAGATGAACGGCAAGGAGACGTACAAGCAGGCGGTGACGGCCATGCTCACGGCGGCGCATGCGGCGCTTGATTCCGCGGGACTGACCATCGACGACATCGCCTGCATCATTCCGCATCAGGCAAATATGCGGATCATTGAAGCCATCGCCGACCGGCTCAAACTGCCGCTGGACCGCTTCATGGTGAACCTCGACCGCTTCGGAAATACCAGCGCGGCGGCGGTCGCCATCGCTTTGGATGAAGCAAACCGGACGGGGAGAATGAAAGAGGGGGATTATATATTGATGGTGGTGTTTGGCGGTGGTCTGACGTGGGCGAGTTCCGTGGTACAGTGGTAGGGCGGTGGTGGCAAAGTGGCCGGCGGCGTACTCATTCTCATCCTCTTCCTCCTAATCATCCTCATTCTCCCTGCAATACTTCGAACGCGCGCTCACTGACTTCTCAATGAAGGATTAAGATGATGAGGACGAGGATGAGGATGAGCACGCCACCAGCCACTTTTCCCTCTACCCACACCGATGCTCACCGATACCCACGCCCACCTCGATTTCCCCGATTTCGCCACCGATTTCCCGGAAGTCCTCTCTCGTGCTGAAGCCGCGGGTGTCACTCGTTTCGTCTCCATCGGCACCACCACCGCAAGCAGCCAGCGCGCGGTTACTTTAGCGGAAAACAACCCGCAAATCTTCGCCACCGTCGGCATTCATCCCGGCAACGCCGATGAAGCTCCGGACGATGCCGTCGCCACGATCAAGACGCTCGCTCAAAATCCGCGCGTGGTCGCGCTCGGAGAAATCGGCCTCGACTACCATCGCCTGCCCGGCGAGGAATCGAACGACCCGCGCAACTTGCAATACAAAGCGCGGCAAGCCGCGATCTTCGAGCAACAACTCGACCTCGCCGTGGAACTCGGGATGAATGTGGTGATTCATCAGCGCGATTGCTGGGACGACACCCTGCAAATCCTGGAACGTTATACCGGAAAGCTGCGCGCCGTTTTTCACTGTTTCGGCGAATCGCTGCCTCGCGCCCGCCATCTTCTCGATCTCGGGCACCTCGTTTCTTTTACGGGCATTGTTACTTTTAAAAACGCGAAGATCATTCAGGAAGTCGCGGCGGCCCTTCCACCAGGAACCTTCATGGTCGAAACGGATTGCCCCTATCTCGCGCCCGTGCCTTTCCGTGGAAAACGTTGCGAACCCGCGTACACGCGCAACACCGCTGATTTCATCGCTTCGCTGCGCGGGATCTCCGTCGAGCAACTTGCTGCGGAGACTGAAGCCACGGCCAATCGTTTCTTTCGATTTTCTTAAGTAACGTGATTTGCGGGCGTGGCGTGGGCGTCCCGCCCATGGGTAGGAAATCATGGGCGGGACGCCCATGCCACACCGACACGCCTGGCTTGTTGGCAACCCCCTCGGTTTCCGATACGTTGATTTGACACTCCCACATGATCGAACCGATTCATCCCGTGCAAATCGAAGCACTGAAAAAGATGACGCCTGAAGCCAAGCTGAAGGCGATCATCGACATGTGGCATCTTGGCCGCGAAATGATGGCTACCGGGATTCGCATGCGCCACCCGGATTGGGATGAAGCCGCCGTCTGGGAAGAAGTTCGCCAGCGTTTGATTTATGGCCCTCCCTGAAATTGAGAGTTAAAGCTTCCTGCTGAGTGACACCGCCAAACGCGCCTCATCAATCCAATCGTTTCGTGTTCCAGGACCGGCAGGGCCGCCGCTGGCCACGGCTGCGCCGGTTCATGGTGGCCGGCGGCGTGATCAGTGGCTGCGCTTTGGTCTGGTTTATCTGGTCGCTCATTGTCCGCCCGGAATTGCGGCTGCCGGGCGATGTCCGGCGCTTGCGGGGCAAGCTGAAGGTGGCCGTCCAGCAATCTCCGCAATCCCCCGACGACCTGAAGGCCCTTGAAATGCAAGGCATTCAGCAAAAGGCGGAAAAAGCGAAAGAGAAAAAGGGCGAAAGCAGTTCGCCTGCCTATGGCCAGCAGCTGCGGAAGAATCGTCCATCCAACGAAGTGCGCCTCGGTTTCTATGTGGATTGGGATCCGAACTCCTTTGCTTCTCTGGAAGAGCACGCCAATTCCCTCACCCACCTCGCTCCCGAATGGTTCTGGCTAGTGAACACGGAAGGCAAACTAATATTCGAACCCGATCCGCGCCTTTCGAATTTCGCAGTGTCGCACGGCATTTCGCTGATGCCGCTGATGAGCAATATCTCCGGCGATATCTGGCAACCTGAAGCGGTGGAAACGCTTTCCCACGCGGCTAACTCTCGCCGCGCTCCGTTTATCACAGACCTGATCGCCAAACTGAAACAATCCAAGGCTTCGGGGATCATCCTCAATTGGCAGCAACTGGACCCCACCTACACGGACGAGTACACCGCGTTCATCGTGCAGATGGCCGAAGCCTTGCACCAGGCGGATTTGGAAATCTGGCTCATGGTTTCGCCGGGAGAAGATTACGAGACACTTGACCTCACTTCGCTCCAACTCACCGTAGATCGCTTCGTCGCGGATTTGCATGATGAGAACTCCGAAAGCGATCCGCCAGGCCCCATTGCGTCGCTGCCCTGGATCGAGGGCTGGCTGAAAGTCATGAATGAATTTGGCGAGCCGGATCAATGGATCGGCGTGCTTGGGGCGTATGCTTACGACTGGAATACGACCAAGCACAAAGCCGAGTCTATTACCTTCAAGGACGCGATGAGCCGCGCGAGCTACGCCGGCGCAGATCAAGGGCCGCAACCTGTGACCGTGGCGGCGCCAAATTATAACGCTACCTATTCGTACTCGGAGGCTGACGGTGAGCACACCGTCGCTTTTCTCGATGCTATCTCCTTTTACAATCAAATGCGCACTGTCCGTGCGGCGAAGCTCGGCGGTCTCGGCATTTCGCGCTTGGGAACCGAAGACCCTCAAATCTGGGACGCGCTGGATATGCGCCCCAGCGCCAAGACGGGAATGCTATCTAGTGTCCAGCTGGCTTCCCTGGAAGAACTGCGGGCCACGGAAACGATCACGCACATCGGCCGCGGCGAAATTGTGACTGTGGATGACACTCGCGATGACGGAAGGCGCGATGTCGCGGCGGAAAAAAACGGCAACCTCAACGCGCGCTATTCCGAGTTTCCGACGTACCCCATCCTTTACCACGAGGGCGCGGGTAGCGAACACCAGGTCGCGATCACTTTTGACGACGGACCGGACCCCGTATGGACGCCGAAGATTCTCGACATCCTCAAGCAACGCGGCGTGAAAGCCTGCTTTTTCCTCATCGGCATGAATGCGGAAAACTACCCGCGTCTCGTCAAGCGCATCGTCGATGAAGGCCACGAAATCGGAAACCATACTTATTCGCACACCAATCTGGCGACGCTGTCCGACTGGCGCATTCGCCTCGAGCTCAATACGACGCTGCGCGTGGTCGAGAGTATTACGGGGCGATCGACCACACTTTTCCGCCCCCCCTACAATGCAGATTCCAATCCGACGCACATGTCGGAACTCCTCCCGTTGAAGCTCGCCCAGAACGAACTCGACTACACCGTCGTCTTGGAAAGCATTGATCCACAGGATTGGGCTCGACCCGGGGTCGATACCATCGTGCAGCGCGTGAAAGACCAGCGCAGCACGGGCAGCATTGTCCTGCTGCACGATGCCGGCGGTGATCGCTCTCAAACGGTGGAGGCCCTGCCGCGAATCATCGATTACCTGCGAACGCGCGGCGACCAGATCGTTTCGCTGGGCCAGTTACTTGACATCGACCGCGATGATCTCATGCCGCCGGTCAAGGATGACAAAGGCTTCATCGAGCGTCTGGTGGCGGGGACGGGTTTCCGCATCTGGCACGCGCTGGTAGAGTTCTTTTGGTCTTTTATGATCTTTGCCACGGGACTGGTGATGGCCCGCACGTTCGTGGTGGCGTGGCTCGCTCATCGTCATCATATCAATGTGGAGCGGCAGCATTTGCCCCGTAAAATCAATCCATCTCCCGCGGTGAGCATAGTCATCGCCGCCTATAACGAGGGCAAGGTCATCGAGAAAACTCTGCGCTCCGTCGTGGCCGCCGATTATCCGGGAGAATTGGAAATCGTCGTGGTGGATGACGGCTCGAAAGATAACACAGCGGCAGAAGTGGAAAAATTCGCGGCCGGCGAACCGCGCGTCCGTCTCTTGCAGCAATCCAATCGCGGCAAAGCCATGGCGCTCCGCAACGGGGTGCTCCACGCGCGCAATGGGATCCTCGTTTTTCTCGATGCCGATACTATATTTGAGCGAGGGACGATCTCCGCATTGATCGCGCCCTTTGCAAATCCGCTGGTCGGCGCGGTCAGCGGCAACGCCCGGGTGGGTAATCTGCGTTCCTTTATGGCGCGATGCCAGGCACTGGAATACATCTGCGGCTTCAATCTGGATCGGCGCGCCTATACGGAATGGAACTGCATCACTGTCGTGCCGGGCGCCGTGAGCGCACTGCGCCGCAGCGCCGTCGATGCAGCCGGCGGCTTCTCGGATGACACGCTCGCCGAAGATACCGACCTCACGCTCACGCTGCATCGCCTTCGCTATCGCATGGAATTTGCCCCCGACGCCATTGCCCATACCGAAGCGCCGGAAACCTTTGCCACGCTTGCCCGACAACGCGCGCGCTGGGCCTTTGGCACCATGCAATGCCTCTGGAAACACCGCGATATGACGTTCAGTGCGCGATATGGCGCGCTCGGTTGGTTTTCGCTCCCGGGGATTTGGTTTTTCCAGATCGGTCTCGTGGCACTCACGCCGCTCGTTGATGCCATTCTCCTCTGGTCGATTTTTTTCGGCGGCGCTGGAGTTATCTGGTACTACTTTGTGATCTTTCTCTTCCTGGAATTTTTCCTGTCGGCATTCGCCTGCTGGATGGAGGGCGAACCGATCCACCGTTCCTGGATTAGCATTCCCATGCGCCTGGTCTATCGGCCATTGCTGGCCTGGGTCATCTGGCGCTCCATTTTCCGGGCCCTAAAAGGCGCTCTCGTCGGCTGGGGCAAACTCGAACGCACGGCCAGCGTGCCCAGTGGAGCGTAAAGTAAATGAGAAAACTCGAAGGACGAATGCCCCAGGAATATCCATCGCGGCCCGCTCCCCCACCCACCCGCCGGGAATTTCTCCGGGCGTTACTTGCCAGCGCGCTCGCTCCCGCCGCCTGCCATCGCGGGCTTCCGTCGCGCCCGACGGATATCGATCCCGATGCTGAACTGCTGAATCAGAAACTAGTGATCCCAAATCACGGTTTGTACACGGGAGCCTACATGGAGTTCGGCGATCACGAAGATGATGTCACACTGGAGAAGATTGAATTCTTTGAGCATTTGGTCGGCAAACATCAGGCGATCGTCGCTTCGTCGAGTTATTGGGGGGAACAAAATTTCCCCGATGCCAATTTGCGTCTCATCGCTCGTCACGGCTCCATCCCGCTCGTTTACTGGTCACCGTGGGATCGTCCTTACGAGGAGGGCCACGGCCCCGATCGATATTCCTTAACTAGCATTATCAATGGCGATCACGATGCCTATATTGATATGTGGGCAGATCAAGCGCGCGCTTTGAAGTGGCCGATCATGGTCTCCTTTGCCAATGAAATGAACGGCTCGTGGTTTCCGTGGAGCGGCTTGCACTACGGGGGCGGGGGCAAGATCGCCGAAACCGATCCGCCAAAATTCCTCGGTCCCGAGACCTTCAAAAGCGCCTGGCGGCACATCGTCGATCGAGTGCGTGCGCGCAATGTTTCCAACATTATCTGGGTGCTGCATCTCATGGATTTTTCCGATCCGAATGAAACCTGGAATACCGCCCGGATGTATTATCCCGGTCCTGAATACGTCGATTGGCTCGGCCTGAGCATCTACGGCTCGCAATTTCCGGGAGACAACGAATGGGCGCCCTTTGAACCACTCATCGATTGGCCCTACACCGAGCTCTGCCGCCTCGATCCGGAAAAGCCGATCATGTTTTGCGAATGGGGCGCCGCGGAACTCCCCTACCTCGGCGACAAGGCGGAATGGATTCGCGACGCCTTTCGCCTCATGAAAGATCCGCGCTTTTCGCGTCTCAAGGCCGCCGTTTTCTGGCATGAACGCTGGCAAAACAGCGACCCCGAAAATAACGGGAAATATTCCAATCTCCGGGTCAACTCCGCTCCCGCCACGCTCGAAGCCTATCGCAAAGGCGTAGCCGATCCCTTTTTCATCGCTCAGCCGATTCTCGCGGCGAGGTAGTATTTACGCCGTCATTGCTTTAAATCGGTGATCGACAAAAGAGGGGTGACCAGAGAATAAAGCGGCGTTGCCGCAATGCTATGGAAGAGAACGCGGATGCTCATACTCCTGCCGAAAAAGGCCCGCCTTCACCGCGGACCCACCCGCCGTCGTCCCATGCTAGTTCCAACGAGCTCGGCGAGGTGCCGTGGGATTTCGAACCTGGTCAGAAAATCGGCAGATATAAGCTCGTTCGCCGAATCAGCGAAGGCGGCTTCGGCATGGTCTGGCTGGCGGAGCAAAGCGAACCCGTCCACCGCGAGGTAGCGCTCAAGCTGGTCAAGCCGGGCATGGATTCCGCCCAAGTGATCGCGCGTTTTGAAGCGGAGCGCCAGACGCTCGCGATGATGGAGCATCCCAATATCGCGGCGTTTCTGGATGCCGGCGCCACCGAAGACGGCGCGCCCTTTTTCGTCATGGAACTGGTGCGCGGCCAGCCGATCACTACCTTCTGCGACGAGAATCATATCCCGGTCCGCGAACGCCTGGAGCTATTTATCCACGTTTGCTATGCAGTGCAGCACGCGCATCAGAAAGCGATCCTGCACCGCGATCTGAAGCCATCGAATATTCTCGTGGAAAAGCTAGGCGATGAACTTGTCCCCAAGGTCATTGATTTTGGCATCGCCAAGGCGGTGGGATCCACCGCAGCGACGACAACGCCGGGTGACGGCTCCGTGATGGGCACGCCGGAATACATGAGCCCCGAACAGGCGGAAAACGATGCCCAGGTGGATGCGTGCTCCGATATCTATTCTTTGGGCGCCATCCTTTTCGAATTGCTGACCGGTCATCCGCCGATCTCCATGCGGGAACATGCGCGGAAGCCGATTCAGAGCATCGTGCGACATATTCGCACCACCGCGCCGACGCGCCCGAGCGTGGCTATTCGAAAATCAGCTGATCCACACACGACACAGATCGTCGCGGCAAAACGGCGATCCAATACGCGCCGCCTTTCGATCGAACTGCGCGGCGATATCGACTGGATTTGCCTCAAGGCGCTGGAGAAAGACCGGCACCGCCGGTACGAAAGCGCCGCGGCACTGGCGGCGGATATCCAGCATTACTTGAAAGATGAACCAGTGCGGGCACATCCGGCGAGCGCGGGTTACTTTCTTCGCAAACTCGTAAAGCGCAATCGCACGACCTTTGTGACCATCTCGATTATCGGCTTCGCGCTCCTCGCCGGGGCGGCGGCCGCGACCTGGAACTGGATGCGCATGAAAGAGATTCTCGCTCGCGAGACCGCGGCCAAAACAAAGGCGGAGGAAGAATCGCGCCGCAGCAAAAATGTCGCGGATTTCCTGGCCAACATGGTCGAAGACATCAGCGCGCAGGGGCGGGCGAGCGGCGAACGGGCCTTGAGCGCGAACGACATGCTCGCGTTACTTGATGCGGAAAACGAGCGGCGGCAGCGTGAATTGAAGTCCGACCCGGAGACGGATATGCTGGTGGCGCGCATTCTCGCCCGGGCTTACGCGGAATTGGACCGCCTCGATCTCGCCGGTGACTTGTATGAAACCGCCTCGCAACGCCTGACCCAAATCGGCGGCGACGCGGCGGCCAGCCCCGAGATGGCGGACTGCCTCTTTCGGATCGCCTGGACGCACCATCGCCAGCTCGAAGAGAGCGGCTATTCCCGGCGTGACTCCGATGATGAATCATTGCTCCGGCACGCGCTCAAACTCCAAAGCGCGGCCCTTGCGCCCACCGATGAGCCCGTCGTCGAGACACAAGCGACCCTGGCCGGAGTACTTCGAGCCAAGGGCAATCCGCCCGAGGCAAAAAGTATCATTGATGATTTACTGGATGGCCCGGAAAACGAGCAGCTCAAAAAGAACGCCGGCTATGGCTGGCTCCTGCGAGAGCGCAGCCTCTTGCTTCTCGACGCGGGCAAGATCAGCGCGGCCGATGAAGATCTCAATCAGGCGCGGAAAATCCTGGTCAGCGCGGCGCATTCCTCCAATGAGCGAAAGCAAGTGCAGGCGGATATTTTTCGCGTAGGGCGGCTCGCGTGCCTCAAGAGCGGCGATCTGGAAGCCGCGCTTAATCTGGCAAACGAAGAGTTGAAGACGCGCTCTGAATGGCTGGGATATCAGGACCCGATCGTGCTCGGCGCACTCGCGGAAATTGATCTGCGCAAACAGGATTTCAAAGCCGGGGAGGCGGCGCTTCGCGAAGCGGCGAAATCCGCGCAGGCGCTGCATGCGAATCACGCCTACAAGGAAGCCCTGCGCAAACTAGTAAAGCTCGAGACCGACAAGTATCCGGCGCCGACCCGCCTGGCCGATTTGACGGCGCTGGCCGCGGCCATTCTGCGCGAGGCTGATTCCGCGCGCGTGAGCGGCAAGCAGTATCGCGACACCTTGGCGGAGGCGTCTGCCATTTTGGGGACCGACGAGGCTCTCTCCAAACCCTACGCTCGCCCAGCCGCGGCCTTTCTGGCTTTACGCGCCAGCCTCGCCGCGCGCATGGAAGACTACGCCGCGGCTCAACAAGCATTGGAACTCACGGCTCAGGCGGATCCCAATGATTGGCGCTATGCCTTCCAAGGCGCCACCTACTCGCTGGCGGCGCACGACGAAAACCGCTTTGAAGTTCAGCGCAAGCTGTTACTTGGCCGCCTTGCTCCGGAGAAAGCGGCCGCCACCATTGTGGGTGAAGCGGCGGCCAGTTCTCCCCAGCCCGCATTTAAGAATTTCCTCTGGGCCTGCCGCGCCACGTTACTTCACTCTTCCTCCACTAAGGAAGAATTGCAGCTCATCCGCAATGGCCTCAGCCGCAGTCATGAGCCAGACGACCTGGCGAATGACTGGATCGCTCTGCTCATGGGGATGGCGGAATATCGCACGGGAAGTTTTGAAGACGCCGCCGGCTGGCTGGATACCGCTAGCCAATCAAAAGACCCCGTCATCGCCGTGCAAGCCGCCATTGTGACCGCCATGAATGCACTGCAATTGCACCGTGAGGAAGCGGCCAACGCCCTCAAATCCGCGGAAGATTTGTTTGCCAAGCATTTCGCGCCCTTTCGCAACACGGACACCGAGCGCCCGTTGCACGATTTCCTGGCAACCCAGCTCCTTCTGGATGAAGCGCGCGCTTTGCCCGCCGCCAAGTAACACCGTGTGGCTGATTAGATCGGTGGAATGTTGCGAGAAACTCCTGGAACGGATTGTACTTGTTTAACCATCACGCTGGCATCAATACGCGCTTCCGAAGCGCCGACGGCGCGTTTCATATTAGCCTGGGGCGCAGCGCAGCGAAGCCCCAGGAATTATTCAACGAGAAGTGCGAGCGCCAACGGCGCGTCTCAATGTGAAATCTTCAACAGCGTTGACCATGCGTCTTGAGACGCGCCGTTGGCGCTCGCGCTTTCGTTTCGGCGGGCTCCTATGGCTTCGCTGCGCTACGCCACAGGCTAATATGAAACGCGCCGTTGGCGCTGGGAATCCGGATGAGTAATGGCTACGCCTGCGATCCGCCGGGGGCAATTTCCGATACTAGTTTACTGAACGTTTCCTGCAACCATTTCACGTCGTCTTCCTTGACCGGGTCTTTCAGGCCTACGCTCACCCGTTTCTTGATATCCGGCAGCAAGTTAGTGATGCGTGTGATCAGGGGATCGGTTTGATAAGCGGGTGGAAGGCTTTCGAGATTTTTCTCGATCGCCTCAACCAGGCGCGGTTCGCGAAGGATATTGCTAACATCTCCCGAATAATTTTGCGACACGACCCGTGTGACACAACGTCCCCCTTGCAACCAGCCACCCACGGTGATCAAAACGGCTTGCGGTCTTCGCTCGGGAGATTCCTTAAAGTAACCGAGGACATTGCGCTGCAAAAATCCCAGGGCCATGAAAGCATCAAGCCAGCGCCGGTCGTTGGCGTAACGCTTGACGTTGCTGGCCATTCCCAGTTCGCGCTTCCCCACACCGAGCTTCAGAGCGAGCTGCTCGATTTGTTCCGCCGCCTGATTCAAACCCTCCACGTCCCGAGCCTTCAAAGCCACGATGGCATCCGACGCTTTCACCCCCAGCGCCAGCGCATTGATCACCTCCTTGCTTCCGGCGCCAGGGAGCGAAGCCAGTTGCGCGTTGCGCTGGCATTTCTGGAAAAGCAGCTCGTAGTCGCGCGCCCAATCTTCTTCCGACGCCCGCTTGAGCCTGCCATTGAGCGAAGTCTCCACCGCCAGAAATTTATCGATCACGCTGATTTGGCCGAGATCCGCATCTCTTTCCCGCGACTTTGGCGCCGAGTCCTCCTGTGCGTGAGCCACCCAGCCCCCGAGCACCAGGAGTACGACGCCATGCCTAAGGAAGAGCTTCACGTGAATCAAAGGATTTGCGGCCATGTCGAAGACGGACCGCGCAGACGATACAAAATCCGCATATGGTGGGAAGCCTGCGATGGCCGGGCCTCAATTGCGCGACGGATCGTCCGGAGCTTCCGCAATCAGGCGGAAAGTCGGTCCAAAGGTGCTCAAAAGCTCGCGCCAGATCGTGGTACTGCGATCCGGATTGAGCACGTTTTCGTCGGGAGGCTTCACCATCCAGGCATGTTGGGCGAGTTCGCCTTCGAGTTGCCCTTTGCTCCAGCCGGCATAGCCGATGAAAGCGCGCACGGTCGCTTGATGATCAATGAGGACTTTCTCCGCTTCATCGACGCCGATGTGGTGCCGGCACTCCATTTTTCCAGATGCCGCATGCCAGCGAAAAGTGGCAAAAACGAGCTGATCCCGGGAGACCGGGCCGCCGATCATCACCGGCACGCGTGAAAGGGAACCCATATCCCGGTCTGGCAAAATATCGGACACGTTCTGGCCCGCGGGTCGATTCAGGACCAAGCCGAAAGACCCTTCCTCGGGATCATTGGCGGAGATGAAGAGAACCGTCCTGCGAAAATTGGGGTCAAGCAATCCGGGATGCGCCACAAGCAGCGATCCAGCCAGGCTAATGGATGAGGAACCAAAATCGCGCACGGCAGGAACGTAAAGCTTTTGCCATAAAGTGCCAAGGGAGGAAACGAAGGCTTTCGGGGAGGAGCGGCGGTTTGGGGAAAAGGGATGGTGTTTCGGGAGCTGTTTGCCGGTGGGGAAAACTCTCAGATTTCAACTGCCAACATCCAGAGTCCTCCCGTGCTACCACCCTTCGTTCTATCAATCTTTCCTGACAGCGTCGCACACGGCTATCGATTGGACGTTGGCTGTTGGCAGTTGAAATCTGAGAGTTTGCCGCGGCAGCGACCCAGACTGGATTTCACCACACCGTGCCGCTACCATGCCTTCCCATGTCTTCCGCACCACTCCATATCGCTGGGCGCGAATTTCGATCCCGCCTCCTATTGGGCACGGGAAAATTTGCGTCCAATGAATCGATGGCCGCAGCCCTCGAAGCCAGCGGAACGCAAATCGTCACCGTAGCGCTCCGCCGGGCTGATCTATCCGGCAAAGGAGATCCGTTTGCCAATATCCTCGATTTCATCGACCCGCAGAAGTACCTGCTGCTTCCCAATACCAGCGGCGCCATCAATGCCGAAGAGGCCATTCGCCTTGCGCGGCTGGCACGCGCCGCGGGCATCTCCGATTGGGTGAAACTGGAGATTCATCCGGACCCGCGGTATCTGCTGCCTGATCCCATCGAGACGCTGAAAGCGGCAGAGATTCTGGTAAAAGAAGGCTTCACTGTTTTGCCTTATATCAACGCCGATCCTGTGCTGGCCAAGCGTCTGGAAGACGTGGGAACGGCCACGGTGATGCCGCTCGGCTCCCCGATCGGCTCCAATCGCGGCATCGAAACGCGCGCGCAAATCGAAATCATCCTGGAACAATGCACCGTACCGGTGGTGGTGGACGCCGGCCTGGGCGCTCCCAGCCAAGCGTGTGAAGCACTAGAGATGGGCGCCGCCGCCGTGCTCGTGAATACCGCCATCGCTATCGCCCCAAATCCCGTGCGCATGGCGCGCGCCTTCCGCACCGCCGTGGAAGCCGGCCGCGAAGCGTACGAAGTAGGCCTCGCCGATCGCATGGAGCGCGCCTCCGCCACCAGCCCGCTCACGGGGTTTTTGAAGGCAGGATAGTTTCGTGCAAGCTTTTGGAACTTTTCGATTTTTCGCCGGAACTAGCAAACAATGTCCCCCATGCAGCGTAAAATTGCGCTCTCCTGGCTTGGTCTCTGCCTTTTACTGACAGTGCCGTGGTTGCAGGCTGGGGAACTGAAGTTTTGGGGAATGGTAATGGGTTTACCCTTATTCAGCTTGAGGATGTCCTTTACTAACAAGCGATTCGCCGGAAGCGACCTGGATATCAATGGTATGAATTTGGTTTCGCCGTGGTATCCGTGATCGCGATATGCGTCGCGGCGATCCAAATCTTCAATCCATTCCAAGCGCTTAATTCGAGCCTGATGATCGATTTGATGCTCGGTCCGATGGCAATTCTCTTTGCCATCGGCGACTCAAGAGCAGAACTTGCGCGTCGTGACCATGGCGCAGTGAAGCAGCATCGGGGAACATAGATAGGTCGTTCTCACTTCCTTTATAGCTCACCTCAGAACTGAAATGATGAGTCGGCCATGAGGATCACCGCCGGGCTGCCCACCTCCCGACAACGAAAGGTAAATCTTGTAAAATCCAACGTCGGACTCGACAGCGAAGCCAAGTGAATTATGGTTAAGATAACAATCCAGAATCACACCACCACGCGAACTTCCGGAAATGTCCACCAAGGTTTTTGAACCCCGAAAATCTGAATTCTACCACCGCAATCCGGAGAACTTCATTCTTGTCGAGAATCACGAGGCGGGCGTCACCATTCGCGCCGCTTTCGCCAACTTCGGCGAGCGCCGCAGACAGCTTTTCATCCGGGAATTAGCCGCGGAGGGCTTCATACCCGACGAATATCAATTCTTTGCGAATACCTCCGGGAGCGAGACTCTCGGCGTGCGGTGGGTGATCGATAAATCGTGGTTGCGGCTGCATCCGGAAGTCGAGGCTACCTCCAATCACCGCCTGTGGATGCTATATCTGGGTATTTTGACAATGGCCCTGGGCATGATCATCTGGATGGCGTTCCACTTGCACAGCTGATCCGGCGGAAATTGTAGTGTATGACATTACGCGCCTCACAAATACCGCTGCATTCCACTTCCTGTTGAAGGCGCGCAGATTACTCCTGCTCCGTTACCCACCGCGTGGCGAAGGATTGCAATTCGGCTGCATTTCTTAAGCTCATTTTTTCCTTGATTCTCGCGCGATACGTATCAATGGAAGCAATGCCCAACTTGAGCGACTGAGCTACCTCGCGCGTCGTATAGCCACGCCCGAGCAGCCGCAGCACCTCCAATTCACGATCCGTAAGCCGTCCCATTCGACGACTCCCTCCCGGAACGACCGGTCCCGCCAGGCTGCGGGCCAGATCGAGCGTCGCCCTCTCCGAAAGGAAAACATCGCCTGAAAGAACCGTGCGAATGCCAATGATCACGTCTGCTGCCGTACGGTCTTTGGTGATGTAGCCTCGAGCACCGGCCCGGATGCTTCGCGCGGCGTAAATGCCTTCATCGTGCATCGAAAGAATTAAAACCGGAATCCCGCTGCCCTGTGATTTGAGAGCTTTTACCAACGCAAGTCCATTTGACTCCTTCAGCGTTATATCCAAGAGGACCAAGTCAGGCCTTGTTTCACGAATCAGGCGCATGGCTTCGTCCACATTGTCCGCTTCTCCACAAACCACCAAGTCCCCCTCCCTATGGATCACCTCTATGAGTCTCTCCCGAAAAAGCGGATGGTCTTCCACGACAAGAATCCGCGCCTTTTGCTGGCCAACTCCGGTGCTAGAGGTGCCATTCGCAACCATAGTTCATGGAACGAGCCAAACAACGGCACCCCTCGTTATGTTTACCAGATTTGCGTTTTCTATGAGTGGCACAAAAAAAGATAGGCGACCAAAGTAAAGACCGGTAGCAGCACCGGAAAAGAGAACTTGCCGACATAGGCAAAAAAGCTCGGGGTGTGCACTTTGGCGTGATCAGCAATGGCTTTGACCATGAAGTTCGGTCCGTTGCCTATGTAAGTAACCGCCCCAAAAAAGACCGAACCTAATGAGATCGCCACGGTATAGGCCCCGTGTCTATCCAAAAATTGCCGCATATCCGCGGCATTATCGAGAGACAGCCCGTGGAGCCCAAACGCAGCCGCAAGAAAAGTAATATAGGTTGGCGCATTGTCCAACACCGCACTGAGAGCCCCGCTAAAGAAGTAAAACTGCATCGGCTGGCGGATCCCCAGCGCATCGGCATGCAATTGCAGATAATCCAGCGCGGGAACCATGGTGGCAAAAATTCCCAGAAAAAGCCAGGCCACTTCCTTGATTGGCCCAAATGCAAAGTGATTAGCCTCATGCACCGGTTTCGGCGTGGCTTTATAAGAAGCGATGGTCGCAGCCACCATCAACGCCTCACGAATTCCCGGCGGGCAGATCACGACCGAAACGAGAATCACGGCCAGAAAGGCAAAATTGATCAGCCCGTCGATCTTGAATGATTCATGAGCAGTCTCCTTGTCGCGTATTTCCTTCGGTGCACGCAAAAAATTGTGCCGATCGATGAAATAGAAAATGGTGATGATCAAGCCGACCGCAACCAGCCACATAGGCCAGGTTCGCTGGGTAATCCAAAAGAAAGGCACTCCCTTCAAGTAACCGAGAAAGAGCGGCGGATCTCCAATCGGAGTCAGGCTCCCCCCAACGTTTGAGACGATAAAAATGAAAAAGGCGGTGTGAAAACTAGTGAATCGGTACTTGTTCATCCGAATCCATGGCCTCACCAGAAGCATGGAGGCCCCCGTGGTCCCCAGCAGATTCGCCAGGATGGCGCCGATGGCAAGGTAGACAGCATTTACCTCCGGTGTCGCTTCCCCGCGAACTCGGATGTGAATTCCGCCGGCAACGACAAAAAGCGATCCGATGAACACAATGAAACTCACATAGTCGCCCCCGACATGCAGCATCCGCCCGCCAGCATGCAAAACCACTACATAATAGAGCAGACTGATCCCGGCCAGGCCGCACGCGACCGTGCGAAAATGGTGTTCCCAAAACTTCGGCGTGAGCAGCGGACATACCGCGATACACGCCAGCAGCGCCACAAAAGGCGCAATCATGATCGGATTCGGATCAGGCATCAAAAATACCAATATTCACGGGTTTCAAATAACCGGCGATTCGTGAAGCTGCCAGTCTCGGTTTGTTTTCTTGATCCCGTTTTGAGGGGTTGAAATTGATTCACTCCAGCAGTCACGCTCGCAGGCACTTTACCGGGAAAGGCGGCGGAGCGACTTAACACTCCGCCGCCTGTTCTCCCTAGCCCGAAACTGGCGTTAACTAAAAAACCCTCCTGCTACAGCGATAAGTAGGCAGTAATCGCCGCAACCAATGAGAGGGCCGCTCCCGTGCAGAGCATTCGCGCCGGCAACCGCAATTGTTTTTCCTTCCGGCTTCTCCACCACATCCCAGCGGCACGTCCGCCGAAAAGCATGGTGGCAAAGAACGGAAGCACAAAAGCCCATTCCGGACGATTCCGTGCCATGGCTTCATAGGCGGCGTAAAGCAGACCAAAACTAGCAAACATGCTATTCATGATCAACCCCCGGCTATTTGTGAGACGCCACGCATAGAAACCCAGCGCAAGAAGCACGAGTGAAACAGCGATGAGCAACGAGGGGATATAGTGGCTCATCGTGTTAGAGGGCTTTTTCTCCGGTTTCCTCGGTGCGGATCCGCACAGCCTCACTGACGGAGGAGACGAAGACTTTTCCGTCTCCGATTTTGCCCGTCTTGGCGGCTTTGATGATTGCAGCCGTGGCTGACTCCACCTGTGCGTCGCTCAGCACGACTTCGATCTTAATCTTCGGCAGAAAATCCACTGTGTATTCACTTCCCCGATAGATTTCAGTGTGGCCTTTCTGGCGTCCAAATCCTTTCACTTCGGTGATGGTCATGCCTTCCATTCCAATCTCCGCCAGTGCGTCTTTTACTTCCTCAAGCTTGAAGGGCTTGATGATCGCTTCAATTTTTTTCATCGCGTAATAGAGTTCGTTATTATCAGGCCCCGGCCAATTCTCACTGACCGGAGCCCAATAGCGTGTTGATAGTTAGTGAACCGGCGGCGACGTCTTGTCGGTAATCTGGAAATCGGGATAGGCTTCGGCGCCCATTTCCGGAATATCCAGGCCTTCGATTTCGTCGTCCCGCTTGGAACGCAATGGAACGATCAAGTTGGAAACCTTGAACCAAATGAAGGCGAACGTGAACACGAACAGGAAGTTCGTGAGAGCATCCGTAAACTGTGCCATGAACTGGCTGAAGTCTCCGCCTCCGGGCGCATTGAAAAGGCCACCGAGGAACCCAGTCACGCCCACATCCGTATAGCCACCGACCTTCGGATCGGTGCCGATCGCGTCGGCATAGGCTTTCAGCGTCGCCGCCGTACCGTCATTGTTGATGATCTTCAAGGGGAGGCCTTCCTTGAACAGCTTGTGCACGCCACCCCAACCGGCTCCGTAAGAACCGTTGGAGAAGATGCCGACGCTGAGCACGCCCCAGCATCCGCAAGCACCGTGCACGGAGATCGCGCCCACGGGATCATCGATCTTGAGCACGCGCTCCACGAAGAAGACCGCTCCAACAACGATGACACCCGCGATAAATCCGAGAATAACCGCACCCATAGAGCTAACAAAAGCGCAGGGCGCCGTGATCGCCACGAGGCCCGCCAGCAATCCGTTACACATCATCGATGGATCAAATTTCTTGGTGAGGATGTACATCGTGAGAACCGTGCCCATGGTGGCCGCGGCGCCCGCGAGCATCGTGTTAACGGCGATGATAGCGATGCGGTTATCGGTACCGGCGAGGGTCGAGCCCGGATTGAAACCGAACCAGCCGAACGCCAGGATGAATGTACCGAGCATCACCATCGGAATGTCATGACCGGGTATTGCCCGCGGTTTTCCATCCGGCCCGTATTTGCCGAGGCGAGCCCCGATGACTTTGCCGCCTGCCAGAGCGATCATACCACCGCACATGTGCACCACGCCGGAACCGGCGAAATCCACGGCACCATGGCCGAGACCAAAGTTTTGGCCGAGCTGCGCCAGCCAGCCACCGCCCCAGACCCAGTTTCCATAGATAGCATACGGAAACATTCCCACCCAGAAACCGTAAACGATGAAGTTTTTGAAATTCCAGCGCTCCGCCATCGCTCCTGTCGGAATGGTGGCCGTAGTATCCATGAACACCATTTCGAAGAGGAATAACGTGAAGATAGCCGTATCGAAAACATTGCTCCCGAGACAGAAACCTTTGAGGCCAAGTAAGCCAAACGGATGGCCGCCGATGGGCACCGTCCATTCATTGTTGAGCAGCAATAGCCCCTGACCCAGCGATGGCTGCCAGCCGATGGCTGCCGGTCCGCTGCCATAACCGCCGAACATGAAAGCAAACCCGCAGACCCAGAACCCGAGCATGCCCAGGCCATAGATCATGAAGTTTGTCGCCATGACGTGCGCCGCGTTCTTGGCACGGCACAATCCCGTTTCGACAAGGGCAAAACCCGCTTGCATGAACATAACCAGGAAGCCGGTGACCAGCGTCCAGACGATGTTAATCGAGATTTTGTTATGTGCGACGTTTTCGATTATTTCGTCGTTTGTTACTTTCCCTTTCCCATCTGGATTCACGCTTGTCGTATCCGCCGGCACGGGCCATTGCAGGTCCGTTGCCGTCCCCGAGTTGCCGCCGTTGATCTTATCCGTCGTTAAGAGCATGCCGGTGGAATCGGGGGTATCCGTCTTCGGGGCTGGCGCTGCCGCCGGAGCCGCATCCGCTGGCTTTGCGTCAGTTGCTGCAGCGGCAGGCGCTGCGGCCTCCGCCGCTTTGTCTTGAGCCATGCTCAGCGGCGAGAGAGCTAGGCTGGTTAGCAACGCTGCGGCGAGGCAAGTTGACCATCGGTGCAGTGGGATATGCATAGTTAGTACCTATCGAATTTGATATGTCTGATTCTTGTTGGTTGGGTTTGGCCCGCCGGCATCCATTCCGGCTGGGAATATGTCGGGGCCGCCCTTTAGCAGCGTGTGTGCCAGACACCCGTACAAGGTGGGTCGCGGACTACATTACTCCACTCACAACAGACTCCGGTACCCGCTCGTAATGGATTCCGCTGCAACAAATCGACCAGCGTGCCCGGTGCGCTGTATTATTTTATACTCCCGAGGGAACAGGGACAGGCCTCCAGTGCCGGACTCGCGCGGGCCGCGCTAGCTAACACGTTGCCGTTCTGTAATCCTCGCTGAAGCGATCCGGTTCTTCCCTTTGTTTGATCGTGCAGCTAACCACAGAACCACTGGGTAGATTTGGCGATATCTCCAAAATGGCGCCGATCTTTCGCGCGCGATATTGCATAATACTCAAGCCCATCCCTTTGCGTTCAATCCGTTCCGGTTCAAATCCGATTCCATCATCGCTTACTCGCAATGCGACTTCAGCAGCAGACGCATCCAAAGCAACCACCACTTCCTTTGCCTTGCTGTGCTTTACCGCATTGCTCACCGCCTCTTGCGCAATTCGAAACAGCTCCACCGCCTGCTGATTGTCCAATCGAATGCCAGCCGTTGCGTCAATGAAAGTGCAGGGAATTCCCACGATGCGTTGCGTGCTGGAAGCCATCTCCTCAAGCGCCAATTCGAGGCCGCCTTCGTCACGGTCTACCGGCGAAAGGCCTCGCGCGATATCTCGCACGCGGATGACGGAATCCTCCAGGAGCCGCGCCAGTTCTTCAGCAGCGGGAGCGAGCATCGGCGAATCACGACCCAGGCGCTCCCTAAGAGACGCAGCCGCAAAGCCGATAGAGGCCAGATATTGGCAAAGTCCATCGTGGAGATCGTGCCCCAGGCGCTGCTGCTCGCGTTCGCTGATTTCGATGATCTGCTCCTCGAGCTGATGCGAGCGCTCCAGCAACTCAAACTGCGCACGACTCGCATCACCGCGGTGCTTGAGCATCGTCCCGGAAGCGACCACCAATCCGAAAAACATCAGGCGCACCACACTGTCCCAGATGCGAAGCCATTCGCTCGAATAAATATGTCCCGAAGCGGTATCTGCCGCCCACCAGGCGATGGCACTCAAGACGGCAATCCCGACCGCACCTC
>FTBG01000707.1_pt1 | contig 21323 bp, 14 predicted proteins | sample 1639311 | NCBI WGS metagenome assembly FTBG01 (sample SAMEA3914864, study PRJEB12502) | metagenome | biome: forest; material: soil | place: USA | collected 2012-03-12 | depth 0.3 m | reverse complement strand
TTTGGATACGATGGGTTGAACCGCAATCTCTGGGAGGAGGATGCGTGGGGGCATCGGACCCATTTTGACTATGATGGAATGAACAAGACGCAGCGGCGTTTGGCCGTGGACACCTTGGGGAACGAAGCGACGACGCACTATGGGTATAACGACCGGCATTGGCTGACTTCGGTGACATACGATGAGCGGCCGCAGGACAATCGCACGTACGATTATAACGCAGTGGGGCAAATCCTGGCGGTGACCGAGCCCGGGCATGCGCAGGCGCACGTGGTTTATAGCTATGATCATCTGCACCGGATGGATTCGGAGCAGTCGAATGGTTCGACGCATACTTATGCCTATGATTTGAGCGGGAACCGGGTGACGACGACCTATGGGGACACGGGACGGACGGTGCAGCAGTGTTACGACACGCAAAACCGGCTGACCTCAGAGACGGAAGGCACGCGGGCGACGACATATGCCTATGATCTCAATGGGAACACGGTGTCGAAGGGGTTGCCGAACCAGGAGGTGGTGCGCGAGCGGTACGATCCTTTGAACCGGATGGTGTGGATGGAAGGGCGCAACCCGCCGACGGCGGCGAACCCGCAGGGGAAGTTACTTTATCACTACGAGACGGGGTACGATGCGGTGGGCAATGTGCTGAGTTCGACGGAGAGCTATGGAGATAACGCCTTGCGCGGGCGGACGGTAACGATGGAGTACGATGAGGATTACCGGCTGAAGAAGGAGACGGAGTCGCAGGCGAGCGTGGGGGGAGGAGGGCCGACGGTGACGGTGACGAGCTACCAGTACGACGATGCGAACAATCGCACGCAGAAGAGCGTGACGATCGGGGCGGGTACGCCGGTGGTGACGAATTACCAATATGACAAGGCGAACCAACTGACCTCGTGGGTGAGTGGGACGACGGTGGTAGCCTATGGCTACGACACGCGAGGGAACCGGCGGGAGCGCATCCAGGGGACGGTGCAAGACTTGTATAGCTATGATGCGGAAGGACGCATGGTGAGCTTGATCAAAGGGCGCACGGTGGGTGCCAGCGGTGGCGGGACGGAGTACGATTACGTGTACGACTACCGGACGCGGCGAGTGGAGCGAGTGGAGGACGGAGTGACCACGGAAGTGATTTTCAGTGGCGGAACGAGTGTGCGGGAAGTGGAAGGAGGCAGCACGACGGTGGAATACGTGCGTGGTCACGACATGGGAGGAGGAGTAGGCGGACTGCTCTACACGATCCGTCCCGGGGAAGATGCGGGTCACCCGTTACTTGCCTACACGCACGAGAATCATCGTGGCGATGTGGTAGCGAAGACGGATAGTTTCGGCACACTGACCTATCAGGCGGCCTATCAAGCCTTCGGCACGCGGACTGAAGAAACCGGTTCGACGCTGGACCGGCAAAAGGCGAACACGAAGGAGGAAGACCCGACAGGGTTGCTAAACGAGAAAAAGCGCTACCGAGATCTGGAGACAGACACCTTCACGACGCGTGATCCGGCCGGATTTGTGGACGGGCCAAATTTGTATTGCTACGTGCGGCAGAATCCGTGGAGTAAGTTCGATCCAGAGGGGCTGTGGCAGACGGAGACACCATCGTGGGTAAGCAAACTGGTAACGGGAGGTGAAGCTACTACTGAGGTCGCCGGCGAGGCAACTGTCGGAGCTGCAGAATCGGTTGCACTACCCGCCACGACAATCGCTGTCGGAACTGGCGCGATGGCGTACGCATTTTATGTATTAGCACATCACAGTCCGCCGCCTAACGGAGGCGTTTACGTACCGCCCGGAATGAGTGACTGTAGAAGCGGGTATACAAACTATGGCGGAACAAAGAATCTCCAAAACCCGGATTACTTGGATGTTTACCAGAAATTATCGCGCTCACTACCCGAGCAGGCGACTCCACCACCAGTTGCTCAACCGCAACCTTCTTCGGATGGTGCAATGTCCGGTGGAGGAAGAAACACCGTGTGGAATAGTGACGGTACCAAAAAGATCGATCCGGAATCGAGTGCGAAGCCGAAGGCTCCGATATTCGGGAATGCGCAAAAGACGAGCCCGGGTCACGACACGACCAGCGAGGCGGTCGCGAACGAAATGGCCGAAAGTGGGCTCTATGACACCGTCCATCTCAATCAGCAACTCAAGACCATCACTGCGGGAGAGGTAAACAGTAAGATAAGACCTGATGTTGCGGGAAAGACCGCAGATGGCAAAATAGATCTTGTCGAAGTGCCAAGTAAAACTCAAACAGTACAAGAAATGCGAGATAAAATCCGTGAGATGGAGCGTGCGCTTGGCGATAAAGCTGGCGATAACAGCAGAGTTGAGCCAATTCGGTAACACTTGGCCTGCATGGAAGCCTTCCAAAACAAGTTAGTCGTATGTTTGCTTTCCGCGCAAGACGTGGACAGTGACTCGCTTCTTCTCTCAGGGATGGACTTTGCTGAAGAGCTTTTCTCGAAGTTTAAGCGAAGGATAACGAATGTCTCCTGCGGAATTCGACTGGAGGCGCGCGAAAAAATTCAGATGAAAAGCGGGAAGTTCTACGACTACGCGCGGAAACAGAACGCGATTACGTCGGGGATTCAGAGTTCGGCGATCCTAAACGTCACGCTCTACGCGATGCCACCCGAGTTTGCATCTGCTGCTTTTGACTGGTCTTTCATCGTCGAGTTTGGAGCGTTTCCACAATTTGGAGTATCGCTGTTTCAGTTTGGAATAGACGTTAGTGGCGGCGAGAGCTACTTTTGCGATTGCAAACCCGAAATTTTGAAATTGTGGGTGAAGATGCTGGATTTTCTTTCGGGAGCGAGATATGGATTTGCAAGTGTTATGCCTGCAATATACATGCCGATTGGTTATGCGACCGGATTGATGGGGAGAGCACCTGACGAGTTGATGCACGATGCCAATGCTTGGAGAAATGGGGTTGGGAACGATCTTAAACGCATGAGATCGGTTCACGGTTTGAACTTGGTATCTAAAGATGTTCTAACGCGGCCGGTTGGTGGAATTGCCTTAGATCGGTGGATCCAATCGGGTGATGGAAATCGCGGCGCATTGACGCAATTCTCCACGGAACTATCTTGCTGGTCCTTTTTTGACTCCGGGAACTGCCAAGAGACAATTAATTGGAATAATCCACGTGTTACCTCGACCAGAAATGAACTCATGGCGCTTCAGGTTTTTCCTTGGCAAGAGTGGCTTAAGATTAGACAGCAAAGACCATAGCTGACGCGGTGCCACCGTGCCAGCTGGCAAAGATTTTTAGCCGATTCGAAGCTTCTTCGAGCGAGGCCTTACCTGAGGCAGGTGCAAGCTCTTCAATATTCATCAGAACGCGCCAACGCAGGGTCCCGCCCCTCCATGTGCTGTTTCCCATGACCGGACGACGTCACATTCTTGCTCGCCCGAATTCACCGCCTCCCTTTTCCGCAAACCGCCGCCTCGGCGGTGCTGACTGAGCGAAGTTTCGGACGGGATGGGGCTTCGCTAAGGCTACGCCCACACAAGGTAAGACGCGCGACTTGATCGGTGATGTCGGTTTCAGCTTGGCCGTTCTTTTGAAATTGGCAAGCGGACCTTAAAGCCGCAGAAAAAGACGGCGATCGCGGCACTGATTGAACACCGGTTCGGACACGACGAGGCGAGCCCCCAAAAAAAACCGGGAATGCAAAACGCCGCTTCCGGTGTTCTGTATGTGTATGGCTGTCGATGTCCCAAAGCCGGTGCCCCGGCAATCGCTTGCGCGTGCGCCGCGCGCGGTGCTCATGCTCACGCTGGGTTTCACGATCCTGGCGACCTGTCTCGCCGGGGCGGTGGCCCAGCGCCGGGAATGGAGCATTTTCGAGCGGGAAACCGAGGTGAGCCGTCTCCAGATCATGAACCGGCTCCAGACGTATGTGGACCTGCTCCGGGGGGCGGCGAGCCTTTTTGCCAGCAGTCCGGACCTGACCCGGGCGCAATTTGGCGCTTTTGTGGAGCATTTGCGCACGGAGGATCGGTATCCGGGAGCGCGAGGGGTGGGGTACGCGGCCATCGTTTCGCCGGAGGAGGGGGATCTTTTGGTCCAGCGGATCCGGGCCGAGGGATTTACGGATTTTCATCTCTGGCCGGAACCGGCGGAGGGCAGCCCGCGGAATCGCACGCCGATCATTTACATCGCGCCCGAGGTGCAGCGGCAGCGGAAGGCGATGGGTTTCGACGTGCGCTCGGACCCGAAGCGCGCGGAGGCGCTGGACGAAGCGCGCGATCAGGGACAGCCGCGCGCGACCGGGCAGGTGCAGCTCGTGCGCGGCGCTCCGGAAACTCCCGAGCCGGGCTTTTTGGTTTACGTGCCCGTGTATCGCACGGAGGCGATTCCGCAGACGATTGCGGAGCGTCGCACGGCGATTCAGGGATATGTGTTCGGGGCGTTTTCCACCCGGGAATTTCTGGACGGCGTGCGAAAGGATCATTTGCTGCGAAGTCTCTCGGTGGAAGTCTATGACGGGCTGCATGCCGATGCGTCGGCGTTACTTTATAACTCGGGAGACAGCGGGACGAATTGGCCGGCGCTCGAGCAGGAGGTGCCGATCTCGGTGGCGGGCCATACGTGGACGGCGCGGTTCGCGGGTGGCTCGGAGCTGGCGCCGATCGGGAGTCATCTGCTCGTGCCCGCCATCGCCGGTACTGGTCTGGTGATGAGTCTGATCCTTTTCGCCGCGACATTGCGGCTCTCCAAAGCACGCGCCGAGGCGGAATTGAGCGCGGAAGATGCGGCGCACAATCAGCGGCTCTTTGAGCGGATCGCGGCGGCGTCGCCGGATGTGCTTTATCTTTTTGATCTGGCGGAGCAGCGCATCCTCTACGTGAACCGCGAGGTGCAAAAATCGCTAGGCTATACGGTGGAGCAAATCCGCGGGCTGGGAGCATCGCTCGCGGGGTCATTGATCCATCCTGACGATCGCGCGAAACAGGAAACGCCGGCGGCCACTTTCGATTCGCTGGCGGATGGCGACGTGCTTTCGCAGGAGATGCGTTTGCTGCATGCCAATGGAACCTATCGTTGGTTTCTCACTCGCAGTGTGATTTTCTCCCGCACGCCCGAGGGCAAGGTGCAACATGTGCTCGGCCTGGGGAGTGATGTGACGGAGCGGCGCGAGACGGAAGAGGCTTTGCGCGCGGCGAATGAAGCGAAAGACAAGTTTCTCGCGACCCTTTCCCACGAATTGCGCACACCGCTCACGCCGGTGCTGGCTGTGGTTTCCGATCTGGAAAAGAATCCAACACTAGATATGGAAATCCGCGAAGACGTGGCGATGGTGCGGCGCAATGTAGAGCTCGAGGCGCGGCTGATCGATGATTTGCTCGATCTCACGCGGATCGCGCGGGGCAAGCTGAGCCTTCAGCTTCAGCCGACGGACGTGCGGGAGATTGCGGAGCATTGTGCCAATAGCGTGGTGGAGATGGAACGGAAGGGGATTCATTTCACGCTGGACTGGCGCGCGCGAGAGTGGTGCGTGATGGGGGATCGCTCGCGGTTGATCCAGGTGTTTTGGAATCTGCTGAAAAATGCGGCGAAGTTTACGCATCAGGGCGGGCACATGTGGCTGCGATCACACGAAGAGCGGGATGAAACCAATTCCTGGCTAGTGGTGGAGTGCGAAGATGATGGCATCGGCATTGATCCGAAGGTGTTGCCGGGAATTTTCAAGGCGTTTGAGCAGGGGAGCCGGGAGATTACGCGGCGCTTTGGCGGGCTTGGGTTGGGGTTAGCGATCAGTCGCGCGATCGTGGAGGCGCATGGTGGACGTGTCGAGGCACGCAGTGAGGGGACGGGTTGTGGGGCGATTTTCTCCGTGCGGCTTCCGCTCACCTCTGCTGTGGCAGATGCGCCATCGTCGAAGCCCGAGGAGGAGGGTGCGTTTGGCGCCACAAAGGATGGCTATCATATCTTGTTAGTTGAGGATCACGTGGATACCGCAGAAATCCTGACGAAGCGGTTGCGCCGCTTTGGCTATCACGTCACGCATGTGGCGGACCAAAATGCGGCTCTGGCCGCGGCGAGCAAAGCGCAAGCGACGGGAGATGGCGAGCGGATCGATCTGGTCTTGAGCGACCTGGGTTTGCCCGATGGGAGCGGCTTTGATTTGATGAAGCAGCTATCGACTCGCTATGGGCTGCACGGGATTGCATTGAGCGGTTACGGTATGGAGAGGGACGTGCACCAGAGCGCGGAAGCGGGCTTCGAAGAACACCTCGTGAAGCCGGTGGATTTGGATCAACTGCGCCACGCCATCGAGAAGTTCAGAGCGAAGAATTAACGTCCGACGTGCGGCGGCCGCTTGTCTTTGGCTGCTGAACTGCTCGTATGACTCGCTGGCGCGCTTTGCGGCGATTGTGGCGAAAAATTCGCATTGCCGCCGGTCCTGCAAATGCAAATGATGCCGAAATGAATCCACGGTTTCGCCCAGCTGGTTGGTCGAAGCATTTTGCCTGGCGAAGCCTTTCACACCACGAATCGATGAATGCGAATCGCGCAGTTAAAGTAACGCATCACTCAACGCTATGAATTGTCCAAAGTCATGTACGCGCATTTGCGAATGGTATCACCTTTTTACCAAAGCGGCTGGGTGGCTCCAATCGCCAATCCTATTGATCATACGGCTCTATTGGGGATGGAGTTTTATGGGAACGGGTTGGGGCAAACTTCACAAGCTTGGGGATACGGCGGCGTATTTTGAAAGTTTGCATATCCCTTTTCCGCAAATCAATGCACTGATGGCGGGGTCGGCGGAATGTTTCGGCGGCATATTGCTGCTTCTCGGATTAGGCGCTCGGCTTGCGGCGATTCCTTTAGTGTGCACCATGATTGTGGCCTACCTCACTGCGGAGTCCGACAAACTCAAAATCTTTTCGGACCCAGACAAATTCTTGGGAGCGGACCCATTCCTGTTTTTGTACGCATCGGCGCTTGTCCTGGCATTTGGTCCGGGTGTGTTTTCGCTGGATTGGCTGATTGCTAAGAAATGCGCCGGGAAGTGCGAAACTAGCCATGAAATCCCCTAGGCTATGTTTCTGGTCATTGATCTGGCTTTGGCTGCTCTGCAAAGCGAGCGCTGCGGAGGTTCCGGCGCAGACCATTGAGTGGCATCAATGGTCTGATAAGATTTTTGAGCAAGCCAAAGCTGAACATCGGTTCGTGCTGCTCGATCTGGGGGCGGGGTGGTGCCATTGGTGCCACGTGATGGATGAGATCACTTATGCGGATCCGAAGGTGATTGAGCTGCTGCGGTCGCGTTACTTGGCAGTGAAGGTGGATCAGGACAGCCGTCCCGATCTGGCCAATCGGTACGAAGATTATGGGTGGCCGGCGACGATTGTTTTCAATGTGGATGGGAGTGAGATTGTGAAGCGGCAAGGCTATATCCCGTCGAAGCCGATGGCGTCATTACTTCAGGCGATCATTGATGATCCGAGCCCCGGCCCGTCGGTTCAACCCGAGCCAGTGGTGGTTGCGGCTCAGGATGCAGCGTTGACGGTGGATCAACGCAAGGCGATGCGTACGGCGATCGCGAGTGCCTACGACCAAGAGCGCGGCGGGTGGGGGACGATTCACAAGTATCTTAATTGGAATCAGATGGAATATTGTCTGGTTGCGGGTGCGGCGGGTGATTCAGAGGCGGAAGAAATGGCGAAGCACACGCTCCAATCGGGGCTCAAGCTCGTCGATCCGGCGTGGGGTGGTGTCTATCAATACTCTACGGACGGTGATTGGGATCACCCGCATTTCGAAAAGATCATGCCGTTTCAGGCGGAAAATATGCGGGTGTTTGCGCTGGCTGCGATGTTTCTGCGTGAGCCGAAATGGATCGAGCCCGCGCAGAAAATCCGCGGGTTTCTCGATCATTTTCTGACGTCGCCGGAAGGCGCATTTTATACGAGCCAGGATGCGGACCTCGTGGAAGGCGAATATGCCGAAAAGTATTTCACTCTGGATGATGCGGGGCGGCGAAAGCTCGGTGTACCGCGAGTCGATACGCATTTGTACGCCCGGGAAAATGGGTTGGCGATCACAGGGCTATGTTCGTTATATGCCGCGAGTGGAGATGCGGCCGTGCTAGGCGAAGCCCGAAAGGCCATGGAATGGGTGCAATCTCATCGCTCCCTTGCGGGTGGCGGTTTTAAGCATGGTGAATCGGATATTGCCGGGCCCTATCTGGCAGATAATCTGGCGATGGCCCGTGCGTTACTTGAGATGTACGCAGTCACCGCGGAACGCGCGTGGCTGGTTTCCGCCGCGGACACGGCATCGTTCATGGGCGCAAAGTTTCACGTGGACGCGGGATTTGCAACGGCTGCAACGGGCGCGAGCGCCTCAATGAAGCCAAAGGCTCAAGTCGATGAGAACATTGCACTCGCCCGCTTTTGCCGGTTGCTTTTCTTTTACACGGGAAAGGATGAGTTTCAGCAGATGGCGGCGCACGCCATGCGTTATCTAGCATCTTCTACCGTGAGCGAGAGCCAGGTATTTGATACAGGCGGCATCTTGTTGGCGGATTGGGAATTGGGCCGGGAACCGCTTCACGTGACGGTGGTCGGCGATAAAAAAGATCCGCAGGCTGCGGCGCTGTTTCGCACGGCCCTTGCGGGAATTCCAGGGTACGCACGCGTGGAATGGTACGACCCTTCCGAGGGGCCGCTGCCGCACGCGGATGTGGAATACCCTGCTGGAACCAAAGCGCGGGCCTTTTTGTGCACGTCCAATAGCTGCTCGCCACCGATCAGTACGACCGAGGAGTTGGGTAAAAAGCTGGCGGCTGCTGTGCGGAAACAAGTGCATTGAGCTGGTTTCCCTTTTGAGGCGCAGCAAGCGCCCCGAGGTTTTTGCAATCTTGACTGGCCCGGCTGAAGGCAATCTCATAGCACACCATGCGAATTAAGCTCCCCTCTTTTGCCGTATTCCTCTCCCTATCCCTGTGGATGACGTGCGCGACCGTCGTTCACGCCGAACAGTTCGTGCTTTTCGATGTGACCTTTACCTTCACTAAAGACGATGCTTTCAACGCCAAGCCCAGCCAGTCGCATTACTATGTAAAGGGCGATCGGTTGAACCCGCAGCGGCCCAAGGATTGGACCGCGCCGGTGGATTACCGCAACGGCACCGTCCACGTGCGGCTCGAGGTTTTGGACAAGCCCGCCGGTGGACTGCCAACCACCTGGAGCGTTTGCTATATACCGAACAAGGGCCAGAACCACGGGTACGGCTGCATCGGCACTGGCGTGTATAAAGAGAAGGGGGTGTACGAAAAGGATATCGACATGACTAGCTTTTGGCAGAATAACGACATTGTCTGGACGGAGGGGGTCAAGGAGATGCACCTGGTGATCAAGGACGACCACAATACGAAAGTGCACGAGCTTCCGGAGCCCGAAAAGTATCTCCCGACGAAAGTGCGGATGACGCTTACCCAGGTATCAAAAGGCGCGAAATACGATCCGCAACTCGCGTCCGATTTCCCTGCTGCGGCAAAATAGTTTTGCCGAAAGCTTTCCACGGTTGTGCCAGTAGAAATGCCGGCACTCGCAGTTGCATTATTGTTTTCCCGCCATCGCCGGTTCCCACGCTGGTTCGGATTCTTCCACTTCGCGCGACGAGACCTTGGCTTCCGCCAGCCGGGATTTCAGTTTCACCCACAGCCAGGCGCCGCCCACATAGACCAGGGCAAGCGGAGGAATGAGCAGGCCTTCCCACGAGGGATAAAGGCCGAGCCATTGACCGGTCCAGGCTGGCAGATTGAGCGAGGGAATGGGATGAATGGGCAACCAGGAGACCGTTTGAAAGAGCCGCACGGTGGATCCCAGGAAAGTAACCATGATCGACACGACGAGGATGCCGGTTACGACAAGTAACTTGCGGTAAGGCAGCTTTGCGCCGAATTTAAAGATGAGCATGGCCAGCGAAGCTATAAAGATCGCCGAGGCCAGCACGCCGACGGCCACCGGCCAGGCGCTGCCTTCCAGCAAAAGCGATTGCATGAAGAGCGTTGTCTCAAAACCTTCCCGGTACACCGTGAGAAAACCCACACCGATGAGGGCCAGCCATTCCCAGCGGTTGGAGACGGATTGCTGCGATGCTTTCGAGAGCGAGCGCAGTTTTGCGTTCCAGCCTACCCAGTAAAATTTGTGAAATACCCAGTTGGTCACCATCAGGAGGATGATCACCGCCAGGATCGAAACGACCGCCTCGAGCTTTTCGCCGTAGCGGGCCAGCGATTGGATGAGCGTTTTGGAAAGCCAGAAGGTGAGTGCGCTGGCGGCCAGCGCCAGCCAAGCCCCTGAGGTGATCCACCGGCGGGTATCGCGGTTTTCCACGCCGCGCAGACCAGCCAGCAAAGCAGAAAGCACCACAACAGCTTCAAGGCCTTCGCGAGCCACAATGGAAAAGGTGGTGAACGACACCGTCGCGGGAGAGACCGCCACTTTGAGCAGGCTCACCGATTCGTCGAGGTGCTGGAGCGTCCGCTCATAGCCATCGGAGAGCTGTTCGATGGGGGCGCGGCTGTCAAGTAACGCCTTGATGCCCGGTTCGCCGGGGCTGCCGTCGAGAAAGCTCCGCTCTGTCTTGCGGCCGAGTTCCGGATTGCGCGGCAGCACGCGCACTTCGATCTCGGAATCAAACGACGTGTATGCGTCGAGCCGTAGCGATTCCGCCTGTTCCCATTGATCTGCCTCCGCTGCGGCCAGCGAATCATTCAGAGCCGTCCGCACTTCCAGCGCGGTTTCTTCGATCACGTCCGATTTTGATCCAGACCGCCGGGGGCTGAGCTGAAACTTGTCTTCCAAAATTCCGGAGACCCGTTGCGCGCTTTCATCCACCGCCTCTACCGCGGCCAGACGATGAATACATTGCGACAGAGCATCGAGCGCTTCGTGCAAGGGCTGTTGAAATTTAGCAAAGGCTTCCGCCCGGTCTCGACGCCAGACCGGAGCGAGCTCGTTGGCCAGCGATTGCGCCTGCTCGGTGAATTGCTTGGCTTCGCGATATTCCAGCGCAATGAAGACATGGCCGTCTTTCACTCCGTTGCGATACTCTTTCGGCACGAGTTTTACGAAACGGGCGAGCAACCGCTCCAGACGCGTCACATCTTCGGGCTTGAGCAAATTGGGAAGCGTCGCTTCGACCCCATTGCGCCACTGCTCGATGGCGGCCTTTGGCGCATCCTGATCAAACGGCGGCGTCAATTGCGGCAGCGCCGGCACCGTTCCCGATGAAGCCAGATCCGCTTGCTGTAACAACTCCGCTGGAAAGCTGGCCAGCGCTGAGATCTCGCCGGAGGACGCATCCAGAAAAGCCTGTGTCGCCTCGCCATTGGCCACGCCTTCCTGCAAATAGTCAAGTAACTGACGGATGCGCATTACCTGCCAGCTCAGATATTCACGCGTCAATACCTGGCTAATCGCCGGCTGCCGCACACGCTCGGCATCCGATTGCTGCAGGAGCATCGCTCCGTCCACGGAATTGGCATACTTCGGCAGCGCGATGCTCGCACGCCACGCCTGCGCTTCAGCGATTTTTCCCGCCGTCTGTCGTTGGAGCATTTCCAGAGCGGCCACATGCTGAAGGAGGCCGCGAATCTGCCCGATCTGACCCGCCGGGCTGGCGTTGCTGATTTCTTTTTGCGCCGTTTGCAGGAGCTGCCGAGCGGCTTCGCTATTCAACGCCGGCTGCAACCCCGCGAGCAGCTTTGCCGGGGAATTTTCCGGCGCGATCGCGTCACCACCATAGACGTCAAGTAACGCGTCATTTAGTGAAAGCTGAATGCTGGAGAAATCGTCCGTGACTTCCGCCCGCGCCATCCCACAGGCGGCTAGCAAGACGCATAGGCTGCCGAGAATTGCACGTTTGGTGGAAGTGATCATCGTAAGCGATTCTCTGCAAAAACTAGGCAAGCATCGGTTTTGGAGGCAGCTTCAGGCTCAAAATTGCCACCACTTCCTTTAGTTTCGGTACGAGCTGGTCGGTCATGGCTTTGGCTTGAAACGCCATTTCTTCAATCTCCAGAGCCGTGAGTTTGTTGCCTTTCTTTTCACGAGCATCGGCACGATCGATAAAGCTCATGATCCGCGCGTAATCCTGCTCGAGGTGCTTGGCGAGAGACGCATCTTTCCGGGCGATCTCCGGCATTACCGCCTTGTAGCTCAGCTGCAGGCTCGACATGATCCCGCGCATATCCAGCACGCGGCTTTCCGCCACATAACGTCCGAGGGCGGCATTCGGGCTGTAGCGCGATTCCTTCCAATCTTCGAAATAGCCATTGAGCGTCGGTGTCATCCACACCAGCGCTCCCACGCACTCATCGAGAGTAGGTTGCCATGCCTGGCTGAGGGTCAGTAGTTGATCCAGCCGGCGCGCGAGTTCCTTCGAGGCCGAAGAAAGGACATCAGCCCGAGGCAGTTCCTTCACCGCCACCGCTTCAGCGGCGGCCGCGGAAAGGGGGTGCACAAACTGCGGCTTGGTCCGCCAGAGCGTGGGCTCGATCACGTAATGGAAAAGGTTGCCCTTGTGGTCCACGATTACTTTGCCGTCCTCGCTCTTGAGCACGAGATTTGCAGCAGGCGAGTCGGTGCTGGCTTCTTCCTTCGGGACGCCGGCATCGAGGTCATTGTCGAACTCGACAAAGCGCTTCACCCCGGCGGTCACGCCTTCGATCGTCTCGTAGCCTTGGTTGTGATAAATCCGGTAATCTTCCTGCATCCCCTTGATCAGCTCCTGAAGCTCTTTCCCGTCTTTGAGCGCCGCCTTGTCGTAATCTCCGCTATTTTCCGCCAGGATCTTGTGATACGCGGCGGCGTGAGTTTGAAAATCGTGGGCCGCCTGATCCATGGTGGTCACTTTCCCCACCAGATACGACTTAATCGCTGCCAATCCGATGGAATCTCCCTGCGCCGCATGGGAAGAGAAGGGAAGTGCGCAGACCGCAAGCAATGCCGCCACGGGGCCAAAGGCGGACCGAAGGGGCTCGTAAGGAAAGGAATCTCGCAGTTTCATACAGCGTCGATTGTCGGCTGTCTCCCGCAAGTCCGCCTTCGTGAACTTGTCCCGGGTATGCTCTGAATTGCTCTGGCCGGCCGCCCACCTTCGGTAGAGCGAGGGCGAGCAATCGCGTCATTGTCCTTCGGATCTCACCGCCGTGCGACGAAAACCCCTTCGAATTCTGCCGCCGGTTGCGCTTCATCCCCCACGATGACTCTCAGCCGAATCCGGGCTTTCCCGTTTTTTTCGAATTTTGCCCTGAAAAAAGCCATATCCTCTTCGCTGGGCCGCGGACAGAATGCGTGCAGATCGCCCGTCACCGGCTTTCGGAAGGACATGGTGCACTCGGCGATGACGACGTGGCTGTCTGCATCGGCCAGTTCCAACCAAAGGAGCCCGTAGCCGCAGAGGGTGGCCACGGTGTGAAGGCTGCCGCCAAAGGCGGTGCCCAAATGATTGAAATTGAGGGCCAGCGGAGCCTCAAGTCGGAGCCCGCGACTGTCGTAGCTTGCCACGCGGATTCCCATCGCTTTGGTGAGCGGGATTTTCGCGTGGAAGTACTGTTCGATTTCTTCGGGCGTTTTCACGACGGCTCGTGAGCAATGGCAGATTGACCTCGTTGCGCCGAGCGGAAAAGGCGCTCACACAAACGCTTCGACAGACGCACGCGCAACAACGGTGCGCGTCTCGAACATTTCAAGAACCTCCGCCACCGACTTGCCGTCGATGTGAGGCCCGCCGTCTATGCCGCAGCTTTTTCCTCGCGCCGCCAATACCGTCGCGCGGGGTTGCATACTTGTCGCTGTATCAGGGGTGGCCCTGACCGGATGGGCGGGCTACACCGTGTGGTGGTCGCCGTATATGACGCGGGTGAATGTTCCGCTCGATCAGCCGGTGCCGTTTTCGCATCAGCATCATGTCGCCGGGCTCGGCATTGATTGCCGCTACTGCCATACCGGGGTGGAAAAATCGGCCTTCGCTGGGCTTCCACCGACGGAGACGTGCATGACCTGCCACTCGCAGATTTGGCGCGATGCTCCGATCCTCGAACCGGTGCGGGCGAGTTTGCGCGATGGCAAGCCGCTTCGATGGACGCGGGTGAACGATCTTCCGGATTTCGTTTTCTTTAACCATAGCGTGCACGTTCACAAAGGCATCGGCTGCGTGGAATGCCACGGGCCGGTCGATCGGATGCCAATCACCTGGCGCGGGCAATCGCTCTACATGAAATGGTGTCTGGATTGTCACCGCGCGCCGGAAGGGCATCTGCGCCCGCCAGAGCTGGTCTTTGATCCGCGCCCGACACGGGATCTCACGCAAAACGGGACCACCGCAGGCTTCATTCACGATAGAGCCGTGAACAAGCAACAACTGGAAGATTGCTCGATTTGCCACCGGTGAATACTTCTCGATATAACAATCCCATGTGGCGCAGCCTGGATGAACTGAGAGGCGATCCAGAAACGCGGCACTGGCGGGAGCGCGAATTTCCACCGGGAGCTTCGGAGTGGAAGGACGAACTCGGGCGCAGGGAATTTCTGCGTTTGATGGGCGCTTCGCTGGCGCTGGCGGGTGCTGTTTCGTGCACGCGGCAGCCTTTGGAAAAGATCGTTCCTTATGTGCGGCAACCGGAGTGGCTCGTACCTGGCGAGCCGCTTTATTTTGCCACGGCTCATATGTTAAGTGGCTATGCGCGCGGTGTGATCGTCGAAAGTCATGAAGGCCGGCCGACAAAAATCGAGGGAAATCCGGATCATCCCGCGAGCCTCGGCGCGGCGGATATCTATATGCAAGCTTCGGTGCTGGATCTTTATGATCCCGCCAGGTCGAAGAACGTGCTGCGTGATGGGCAGATTTCCACTTGGGAGGATTTTCAGAGATCATTAACGGACGCGGTAAAGTTACTTGAAACCAAAGGCGGGCGCGGATTGCGAATTCTCACGGAGACGGTTACTTCGCCGATTTTGATCGAACAGATGGGCGTATTGCAAAAGCGCCTGCCGGAAATGCGCTGGGTGCAATACGAGCCGGTGCATCGCGGAAATGCACGAGCCGGCAGCTCGCTTGCATTTGGCCGGGCGCTCGATCCCATCTACCATTTTAACAAGGCGGATGCGATCGTATCGCTCGATGCGGATTTTCTTTCGCGTGGGCCGGCAAGCCTTCGGTATGCCCATGAATTTGCTGATCGCCGTCGGTCCGCGCTGGAGGGAGGTCCGATGCCGGCGCTGTTTCTGGCAGAGCCTTGTCCTACGGTTACGGGGGCCATGGCGGATGACCGGTTGCCCGTCAGGGCAGGTGATGTGCAGGGCCTGGCGGAAAAGCTCTATGCGGGGATTCGCACGGGTACCGCAGAAGGCTGGGAAGGAAAGGCGCTGGCGGCGCTGCTGCACGCGAAAGGAAAGGGAATCGTAATCGCCGGGGAGGAACAGCCGCCGGAAGTTCATGCCGTGGTGTGCCGGGTCAATGCGTTACTTGAAAATGCCGGACCCACCGTTTCCTATATCCACCCGCTCGATAGCACACCCTCTGATCCCGAGCGCGCACTTGCCGTCTTGGCCGATGAAATGCGCGCCGGTTCAGTTGAATTGTTGCTTATCCTCGGTGCCAATCCAATCTACGCCGCTCCGGCTGATATTCGATTTGCGGAAGCTCTGCAGCGTGTCGGGTTGTGCGTGCATCTAGGATTGTATGAGGACGAAACCGCAGCACATTGCCGATGGCATGTGCCGGAGGTTCACAGCCTGGAGACATGGAGTGATGCGCGCGCTTTCGATGGCACAGCGACAATTGTTCAGCCGCTAATCGAGCCGCTCTACGGAGGACGGTCCGTGCATGAGGTTATTTCCACGCTGCTGGGAGATCCGGTGGCGAATTCTCGCGAAATAGTGGCAAATTATTGGGCTAGTCAGGGACTTGAAGGTGCGACTTGGCGCGGGGCATTGAGTAAAGGAGTGATCGAGGGAACCGCTGTAAAGCCGGAACCCGTCTCGCTTTTGCCGGAGGCGGTGGCACCGAAAGAGAGTCCGAAGAAACAAGAGGGGATTGAAGTGAGCATTCGGCCAGATACGAATATCTATGATGGCCGGTATGCTAACAATAGCTGGCTTCAAGAGCTGCCGCGCCCGTTGACCAAGCTGTCGTGGGACAATGCAATCCTTATGAGTCCAGCCACCGCTGGTAGCTTAAGATGTGAGACCGGCACAATGCTCGAATTGAGACGCGCACAGAGTCTTGTTCGTGGGCCGGTGCTGATTGCACCTGGGCACGCCGATGATGCATGTACGTTGTCGCTCGGATTCGGGCGCAAATTGTTCAGCGGGGTTGCCTCAGGCGTTGGATTTAGCGCGCATCCGTTCCGCACAGTTGTGAATCCGACGATAATTCGCGGTGTGCAAGTGCAGCGAAAAGAGGGCAGTATCGATCTGGCCTTTACCCAGCATCATCATGCCATGGAGGGCCGCGACCTCGTAAGAATCTATCGCGGCGTGGATTTGCAAAAGAGCGCGCGCGATTTTGCTGCCAGGCACGCGCCGCCTGCGAGCGATGAAACGCTATTCCATCCGGAAGAGTTTGAGAATGCCGGCTATGCCTGGGGAATGGTGATCGATCTAAATACTTGCATCGGCTGCAACGCTTGCGTGATTGCGTGCCAGGCGGAAAATAACATTCCTGTGGTCGGAAAAGAGGAAGTGCGACGCGGTCGCGAGATGCAATGGATTCGCATCGATACTTATTTTGAAGGAGAGTCGCAAAATCCCCGCACCTATTTTCAACCGGTGCCTTGCATGCATTGCGAAAATGCGCCGTGTGAGTTGGTCTGCCCGGTCGGGGCGACGGTTCATGATCACGAGGGGTTGAACGTACAAGTGTATAACCGCTGCATCGGCACGCGCTACTGCTCCAATAATTGCCCGTACAAAGTGCGGCGGTTCAATTTTTTGGAATATAACAACGCTTCATTTGAGCGCGCGCCTGAGCGGCAACTGGAACGAAACCCCAATGTAACCGTTCGCAGTCGCGGGGTCATGGAAAAATGCACTTATTGCCTGCAACGCATCTCCAAAGCGCGCATCCAGGCAAAGGTGCAGAATCGCCGGATTCGCGATGGGGAAGTGACGCCCGCTTGTGCGCAGACCTGCCCGGCGCACGCGATCACGTTTGGCGATGTTCACGATGCCAAAAGCCGGGTTTCGAAGCTCAAAGAGCACCCGTTTAACTACCAGATGCTCGCCGAATTGAATACACGGCCACGAACGAGTTACCTGGCGAGAATTGGTGGCCATAGCACGGAGGAAATTCATGCCTGAAGTACCTTCCCCCGAGCGCTCCAAAACCGTCGCGCACGCGCTTGGTTATCCGGGTGAAATGCTGGCGCCTTCGGAAAATTTTGAATCGGTTTCCCAAGAAATCAGCGGGATCGTGCTCGGGCGGCGTCATCCTCGCGTCTGGTGGGTGGGATTCGGTGTCGGCTTTCTGGGAATCATGATGCTTCTGCTCGCCGTTACTTGGCTCTTTGTCCGGGGGGTGGGGATCTGGGGCGTGAACATTCCCGTAGGCTGGGGTTTTGCCATCGTGAATTTTGTCTGGTGGATCGGCATCGGCCACGCGGGAACGCTGATCTCAGCGATCCTCCTGCTCATGTTTCAAAAGTGGCGCACTTCGATCAACCGGCTGGCTGAGGCGATGACGATCTTTGCCGTGGCCTGCGCAGGACTTTTTCCGCTGCTGCATCTCGGGCGGCCGTGGGTCTTCTACTGGCTATTTCCGTATCCCGATACGATGGGCGTCTGGCCGCAGTTTCGCAGTCCTCTCGTGTGGGATGTATTTGCGGTGAGCACCTATTTTACGGTCTCACTTATCTACTGGTATATTGGGATGATTCCGGATTTGGCGACCATACGTGATCGGGCGCAAAGGCGTTGGGTGGCTAAGATATATGCAGTCTTGTCTTTGGGCTGGCGTGGATCGGCTGAACACTGGGGGCGCTACCAGACGGCTTACTTGTTACTGGCAGGACTGGCCACACCCCTGGTCTTGTCGGTGCATAGCGTGGTGAGTCTCGATTTTGCCGTGGGGATCGTGCCGGGATGGCATTCCACGATCTTTCCACCCTACTTCGTAGCCGGCGCGATTTATTCGGGCTTCGCGATGGTCTTGACGCTCGTCATTCCATTGCGCCGGCTCTATGGCCTGCAAAACTATATCACCGAGCGTCACTTAAATAACATGGCAAACGTGATGTTATGCACGGGATTGATTGTCGCTTATGGTTATATCATGGAGGCGTTCATGGCCGTTTACAGTGGGGATCCTTTTGAGCGCTATATGATGGCTAATCGTGCCGGAGGACTTTACGCCAAGACGTTTTGGGTGCTTATCCTCTGCAATCTGCTGATCCCGCAGTCCCTCTGGTCGCGGCGGGTGCGCCGGAATCATTTGCTGCTCTGGGGGATTTCGTTGGTGATCAACATCGGCATGTGGCTGGAGCGTTATGTGATCGTCGTCACCAGCCTGGCGCGCGATTTTGTGCCATCGGCCTGGGGTGTTTTTGGCGGAACGCGCTGGGACTATATGACCTTCTTCGGAACCGTCGGGCTTTTTCTGGCGTTGATGTTTTTGTTTGTGCGCTTCCTGCCGATGCTTTCCATGGCCGAACTGCGTGCCCTGATTTCGGAAGAGGAAGGAGGCCGCCGTGAACGATGAGAAGAAAATCTTCGGTTTACTGGCAGAGTTTAAATCGCAGAGTGAGCTGCTGGCGGCGGTTCACCGCGTTCGCGAAGCTGGCTATCGGCGGATCGATGCTTTCTCGCCTTTTCCGATTGAAGGATTGTCCGCCGCCATGGGCCGGCGGCGCAACGCGGTTCCGTTGCTTTGCCTCATCGGTGGCATTTTGGGCGGAAGCGGTGGTTACTTTATGCAGGATTATGCCATGTCCGCCTCCTACGCGTTGAATATCGGGGGCCGTCCGCTGCACGGTATTCCGCCGTTCATTCCGATTACCTTTGAATTGACAATCCTCTGCGCGGCCCTGTTCACAGCCGTCGGCATGCTGGCGCTTAACGGGCTTCCCCGATTGCACCATCCGGTCTTTGGAGTCGAAGGGTTTGAACGTTCCACAACCGATCGCTTTTTTCTTTGCATTGAGGCGCAAGACCAGGCCTTTGATTTGATAGAAGCGGAAGCATTTCTCGCGAGCCTGCATCCCTTGCGAATTCGGGAGGTGCCCGCATGATGGCGATGAAGGTGTCACGCGCAAAAGCTGTGCTTCCAGTGATGTTGGTGGCTTTGGGGACATTCTCCGCCTGCCGGCAGGGAATGTACGATCAGCCAAAAGTGAAGCCGCTGGCGGAGTCGCCTTTAGCGAGGGAAAATGGATCGGCCAGGGATTTTCCGCCCGGCGTGATTCCCCGCGGCTGGCATGGCGATGATCAGGCCTTTACCGGAAAGACACCAGATGGGAAGTTACTTGTAGAGCTGCCTGTGCCGCTCACGCGGGACTTGATGGTGCGCGGACGTGAGCGTTTCGATATTTACTGCGCTGTCTGCCACGATGGTGCGGGCACGGGGCAGGGGATGGTGGTGGCGCGTGGATTTCCCGCGCCGCCGTCGTTTCACATCGATCGGCTGCGCCAGGCGCCCGTTGGTCATTTCTTCGATGTTATCACACACGGGTATGGAGCGATGTATTCGTACGCGGATCGTGTGGAGCCGGCGGATCGCTGGGCCATCACGGCCTATATCCGGGCATTGCAACTGAGCCAGAACGCCCGCCTTGAAGACGTGCCGGCAGAGGATCGCAAAAAACTGGAGCCTGCGTCATGAGTACGATCCTGCGAAACGTCGCGCCGATACGCGTGACTCTGCTTGGTGGAATTCTCCTGGTAGTGGCTATCGTGGCAGCGTTCTTCAATCCTTTGCAGTTCTTTCACTCCTATTTATTTGCCTGGCTTTACTGGTTGGGAATGACGCTGGGTGGCTTTGGTCTTTTGATGCTGCATCATCTCGTGGGTGGACGCTGGGGATTTCCCGTGCGGCGTATCTATGAAGCGGGAATTCGGACCGCGCCTTTTCTTGCGATTGGCGCCCTTCCCATAGTCATCGGACTACGGGATATTTATACATGGGATCAACCCGCGATAGTGCAGGCCAGCGAGGTTCTGCAACGAAAACACGCCTACCTCAACGGTCCGTTTTTTGTGGCGCGTCTGGCGCTCTATTTCGCTATTTTTACCTATATGGCATGGTATCTGAGCTCCTGGTCACGAAAGCAGGATGCTACGTTGGACCCTGAACCAACCAGGCGGTTGAGGACATTTAGCGGTCCGGGTGTGTGTTTTTTCTTCATCGTTGCCACGCTGGCGGACGTGGATCTTATTCTTTCGCTTGAGGCGGAATGGTATTCCACGATTTTTGCGGCGATCGTCATTGTGAGTAATGCGCTCAGTGTGCTCGCCTTTTCCATTTTGTTCTTGGCGTTGGTGCGGCATCGCGAACCGTATGTCGGTCTGCTTTCAGCGGATACGTGGCATCACCTCGGAAATCTCCTGCTCGCCTTTGTCATGCTCTGGGCCTATCTGGCATTTTCGCAGTTGCTCATTATCTATAGCGGGAATCAACCCAAGGAAATCGTGTGGTATCTGCACCGATGCTATGGCGGATGGAAAACAGTGGGGCTTTTTCTTTTCCTGCTGCACTTCGCCATACCGTTCGCCATGCTTCTTTCGCGCGAGGCGAAACGTCGGGCGGAAACGCTCGCATGGATTGCCGGCCTCGTACTCGTAGGGCATGTGCTGGATGTGTATTGGGTGGTGGTCCCCACCTTCGCTCCAAATGGAGTCGAACTGCACTGGCAGGATCTTTGGCTCTTCGTTGCGCTAGGCATTCTCTGGAGCGCGGCCTTTCTCCATTATCTAAAGCGCGAACCGCTTATTCCGTGCAATGACCCGAGAATGGAGCTGCACGCGGTGATATGAACGAATCGTCGACAGATTCTGGGGATCAAGGCGCGCCGCGTTACGAGCGGCGTGACGTGGACTCAATTTCGATGATACTTTTGGTGCTTTTGTTGCTTGTTGGCCTGGCGCTCGCTCAACTGCTCACGGCTGGCTGCCTTCAATTGCTCGATCGATATTTTTCAATCCCGCGCACCCGGGAAGCTTTGCGACCCGCGGAGTTTCCTGGCCCGCGGCTTCAGATTTCACCACGTGCGGATCTGAAGGAATTTCGAGCGCGGGATGAAGCGCGGCTTCACGGATACGGTTGGGTGAACCGAAATGCGGGGACAGTTCGC
>FTBG01000596.1_pt1 | contig 21572 bp, 24 predicted proteins | sample 1639311 | NCBI WGS metagenome assembly FTBG01 (sample SAMEA3914864, study PRJEB12502) | metagenome | biome: forest; material: soil | place: USA | collected 2012-03-12 | depth 0.3 m | reverse complement strand
GACTTATACGACGACCGGATACGGCGATGTCGTTCCGCCCGAGGAATGGCGCCTTGTCGGTGGCATCGAGGCGCTCACGGGAATCCTGATGTGCGGGCTTTCCACCGGCATGTTCTTTGCCGTCTTCTCGACGATTTTCCAGCTCGGAAAATGGCACAAGTCAACTTGAAGGCGCTGGGCGAAGTCTAAGTCTGTTGCGGGAAATCCTGCAAATATCGGCCATTTAGAGCGTTTCCATTTATTCTATAGCCGTTTTATGGGGTTCCAAACACTTGGAATCATGCCGGTGCGAGCCGCTTGGGTAGGGACCGCTGTCCTCAGCGGTCCAACAGACGTGAGCTGCCGACCACGTTCACCTAATCGAAACAACACTTCCGGCAGGCACATTGGCACAGGGATTCCGCCGGCTTTATCGTTCCTCCTCACCATCCGTGGACGTCCATCCCGGTTGAACGGCTGAGGACAGCCGTCCCTACCCATTGTAGCTCGCCACCCGTCATTCGCACGGTCGCAATGGGGCACTGTGTGGCGACACAATATATTGAAACGCTCTAGTCCGAAAGCGATGGGCGGATCTTGACGAGACGAGCAGACGAGGTTTGACCTTCAGCGGCACGAGTAGCCTCAGATTGAAAAGCCATGGGCGGGAGTTTCTCCTACCCGCTCCGCATTTCCACCTCTCGGAAAACGGGACTTAAAAATAGTTGCGTAGTCACATGGCTACGCATATTGTGTAGCCAAATCGCTACGCAAATGACTTTCAGACGAGATGTATTTCAGGCAATCGCAGACCCGACAAGGAGGGCCATTCTTCTGCTGGTCGCTTCGCAGGCCATGACCGCAGGTGCAATTGCTTCACATTTTGACACGGCAAGACCGACGATTTCGAGGCACCTGCAAATACTTACCGAGTGCGAATTACTGGACCATGAGCAAAACGGCCGGGAGATCTACTACCACATCAACGCAAAGCATATGAAAGAAGTCGCCGACTTTATCGAGCCATTCCGCAAGATGTGGGACGACAGGTTTAATAAACTGGAAACCATCATGAAACAATACAAACAAACCAAGTAAGACCAGATGGACCGAACAACGCAAGTCAAGGCCGAAGACGGCAAGCAGGACCTGATGATAACCAGAGAGTTTGATCTCCCGCTGGAGTTACTTTTCAAGGCATTCGTAGAACCTGAGATCGTTGAGCAATGGATGGGGTCGAAGGTGCTGAAACTCGAAGCCAAAACACATGGGAGTTATCAGCTTGAAAAGAAGGATGACAAAGGGAACGTCGTCTTTCGCGCGAATGGGGCTATTCATCTTCTCGTTCCGAACCAGAAAATCGTCCGCACATTCGAAATGGAGAATGCCCCTCTTGGCGTCCAGTTCGAGAGTTACCGCTTTGAGCAGCTCACCGGCGAAACCAGCCGACTCTGTTTGCACGTGATTTACGAATCCGTTGCCCAACGAGACCAACTGCTCAAGATGGGTTTTATGCAAGGGGTGAACATGGCGCACAACCGCCTGCAAGAAGTGGTGAACAGATTAAAATAACAAATCGCAAGGTAAACAATGAATGACTTCTTATGGACAGTTCAAACCCTTCTCGCCGTGCATACCGTCATGGGTGCCGTGTGGAAATTTTCTAATTCAGCGCAAACCGTTCCCTCGTTGAAAGCGATTCCCCACGAGCTTTGGTTGGCGATCGGAGTCGTTGAACTGCTTTGCGCTCTGGGACTGATCGTTCCAGTTTTTAAGAAATCTCTGGGGATCCTGGCTCCTATTGCAGCGACTTGTATAGCTGCAGAAATGCTGTTCTTCTGCGGGTTGCATTTTTATCCCGGCGATGCGAATTACAGCCATCCAATTTACTGGCTGATCGTGGCCGGCATTTGCGCTTTTGTTGCTTACGGCAGATTTGCGCTGGAGCCTATTCAGTCAACTCTTGGAGGTGAATCGGATGAAATCCAAGGCTGACTCATTTTTTGATAACGCCAAACGGTGGCGGGAAGAATTCGCGGCCTTGAGAGTGATCGCCCTCGAGAACGGGTTGACCGAGGAATTCAAGTGGATGCATCCTTGTTATACGCTTGAAGGAAGCAACGTCGTCTTGATCCACGGATTCAAGGAATACTGTGCGCTCCTTTTTATGAAAGGCGCTTTGTTAAAGGATAGTGAGGGTGTTCTCATTCAGCAGACTGAGAATGTCCAGGCGGCGCGTCAGATTCGGTTCGCCTGTGTTCAGGAAATACTTGAGATGCGGCCCCTCTTGAAAAGCTACATTGATGAAGCGATCAAAGTTGAAAAAACTGGCGTGGAGGTAAGCTTCAAAAAGACGTCGGAGTTCAAAATGCCCGACGAGTTCAAGGAGATGATCGTCGAATCCCCCGCATTGAAAAGGGCCTTTGAGTCTCTGACGCCCGGGCGACAGAGAGCGTACCTTCTTTATTTTTCGGCGCCCAAACAATCGAAGACCCGAACTTCAAGGGTGCAAAAGTGCGTGGAGAAAATTCTAGATGGCAAAGGGTTGGATGATTAGTAGCGCTGCCAAACGTGCGATAATGCGCGGTTTCCACATCGCCATTGGAATGCCGGTAATCGGCTATATCTATAGCCCATTTGAGCGGCTTCCAAATTTCGCCCCGGCCGTTCGCTTTGTGTTTCTTCCCATGCTCGTCATTTCAGGGTTTTGGATGTGGAATGGCTACCTTCTTCAACGACTTATTACGAAAGGATTTTTGTCGCGTTGTCGTCAGTCCAACCGCTCGCGTGAATTGCTTGGAGAGAAAAATTAATTTCCTCTCGGAATGAACCCTGGAACGCCGGTGGCCACGACGGAATTAAACCTGATTCGCGACTGGACACCTTCGCTGATCTCCCGTACGGCGTCCTCTGGCAGGGTGGAGACGTCAAAGTTGGCCTTGATACGGTCAGGATTCTTCGAGGTGGTTAGGAGAGCTGTCCCGCGTTGAATCGCCCACGCGAGCACCGCCTGCGCCGGAGTCTTGCCAACTCGCTTAGCGATCCCGGTAATGATAGGATCATCCAATAAGTTCGGCTCGCTGTTATGGCCCAGCGGAGCGAAGGCTTGCAGCACGATTCCGTTCGCCCGGCAATAGTCCAGGAGTTCCCACTCCGGGAGATACGGATGAGATTCGACGTGAACGACCGCCGGCTTGATCGTTGCAACTTCAACGATTTCTTTCACCTTTTCCAAGCTGACATCGGATAAGCCGATTGCCTTGCACTTACCCTCGTTTACCAATTCCTCCATCGCCCTCCAGGTATCTAGCAAAGTCACCTCTCGGTCGTAGATCACGTTGCCATCTGGGTCTCGCGGGTCTTGATTGTCTCCTGGTTGGAAAGCAAAGGGCGTGTGGATCAGATATAAATCGAGGTAATCGAGCTTGAGTTTTTTGAGGCTTGCTTCAAAGGCCGGTTTGACGCGCTCAGGTCGGTGATTGGTATTCCAAAGCTTCGTGATGACAAATACATCCTCCCGCTCGATTTGTCCTTTCTTGAAGACCTCCTCCATCGCTTCTCCGACCTCTTTTTCAGTCCCGTAACGCTCCGCAGTGTCGAGCGCACGAAACCCTGCTTCCAGCGCAGCTTTTGTTGCATTTTTGGTCGCGATCGGGTCGGGAATCAGCGTGCCAAAACCCAGGGCCGGGATTGCGCCGGATCCGTTGTTGAGAGCAAGCTTCGTGTAGCGAAGGGTGTCGGGTGCTGGCATAGGTCTTTATAGGTTGGTTGTTTTACTCACCGCTTCGGCAAGTTTCGGCTCACTCGATTTCAACCCGAGTATCTCATCGTCAGCAGTATCGGAATTTATTGAAATGTGGAGAGATGGAGTTTGGCTCCACTCGAAATCGAGCGCTGCCTGTAAACTGACCGTGGGTGGATGAATTTGCCAGACAAGATCAATGGGACGATGTGGCCATTCCTGCCGGATGGGGCGGGATCTTCAAAACCGCACCTTCATCCGCAATCGCAACTATCCTTGCATCGTGGTTGAGTCTCATCGTGCCCAGGCCGTTGCCGTCATGGTTGCGGCGGGGCGCCGCGATTGCGCTCTTGCCCACGTCACTCTCGCGCGTGGTGGGTGATGCAGCCGCGGATATTGCAATCAAGCAAGCACCCGTCTTATCCCATGTCTTCGCGCGACCGGCTGGCAAACGATCGCAAACCTTGCGGGACTTCGTGGCGCTGTTGACTGCTTGAACCCCACAGGGCAACTACCGCCCTTCCACTGCCGGCATCTCCTCGGCAGGCCAGCCTTTTTGCAATGAGTGAATGAATGTCTGGACGATGCCCGTCGGCATGGGGCCCTGGGGAAAGAGGATGGAGAAGGGGCGTCGGATCGTGAGCTTTGGGCACTCGACTTTGACGAGCCTGCCCGAGGCAAGTTCCTGCTCGACGCCTAATTGAAAGACGTAGCTGATTCCCAGTCCGGCCATCACCAGCCGCTTGATCGCTTCGGGATTCTGGATTTCCTGCACGACATTCAGGCGATTGCCGCGGATGCCGAGCCGCCGAAAATGCTGCTCCATGAATTGGCGCGTGCCTGCTCCGACTTCGCGGAGGATGAGTGGACGGCGGAGGACTGCTTCCGGTGTGATGCGCTTGGTTGCTACGATGGGATCGGATGGCGATGCGATCCAGATGATCTCGTCCTCGAGGAACGTTTCCTTTTGGATTTCGGGCCTTTGGCAAGGCCCCTCAATCAAGGCGACGTCGATCCTCTGATCCAGCAACGCGCCCACGCTGCTGTCGGTATTGCCTTCGGTGATTTCGCACGTCACCGACGGATGGCGCTGTTTGAAGCAGGCGAGAATCTTGGGCAGATAGTAAGAAAGCACCGTCCTGTTGCAGCCGATGCGGATGCGTCCGCTCAAAATGCCGGCAGGAGCTTGCAACCGGCGGGCAATGCTTTCATGTGCGGCCGCGATTTCCTGGGCGTGCTGGAGATAAATGATACCGCCTTCGGTGAGCGTCATCCCTTTCACAGTGCGAACGAAAAGCGGGAGACCGAGTTTTTCCTCGAGGACCTGGATGTGCTTGGTCACCGCAGGCTGCGAGAGGTGCAGCATGCGGGCGGCTTTCGTGATGCTGTGGCACTCAGCAACACAGCGAAAAACATGCAGGCGGTAGTCAATCATTTCATCGAGCAACATCAGGGTGGCTCAATGACTGGCACATGGTCTGTCCCGCAGCCATAACCTTTTGTTATACGGCATTGATAGATGCGATTAGGCGGGGCGTCAATTACCCGATAGAACGCTGAGGAAATGAAGCAAAGACGCCATCCCTCTCCCCAGTCTACGGGTTCGCCCGCGAGAGCTGGAAGTCATGTGGAGGGCGTCCCGGCAAGGGACATCGCCGACTGAAACTGACTGGCTTTCAGCTTGAGAGGCACCCATGAGGCACCCGCTTCATCCCTATTCCATTCGCTATGCGCTGGCACTCTGGCTCGCCACGGTCTTTGCGCTGCTGACGGCGTTTGTCGTGCAATTGGAGCCCGCCCAATGGTGCGGGATCACGGTGTGGATCATGTTTATTCAGACGCCGCGGTTGAACTATTCTAAAATCCTATGGTGGGTTTTTGGAACCGTGACCGGGGCAGTGGTGGCGGTGATTCTGATTGCGCTATTTCACGAGGTGCCACCGCTGTTCTTGGCTTCGCTTTCTCTCTGGCTGGCGATCTGCGCCGGGTCGGCGACATTCGTGAAAAGTTATCAGGCCTATGGCGCGGTGCTCGCAGGGTACACGTGCGCGATCGTCTCGATGTCTGCGGCGGATCATCCGGACATGGTCTTTCACCTGGCCGTGATGCGGGTGTCCTGCATCTTTGTCGGGATGTTCTGGGCTGTGGTGATGATGGGCTTTCTGCTTCCCAAGCAGCGCCACTGGGGCGAGACCTTGCATCACCTCGGTGTGCATTTGAAGGAGACTTTGAAGCAGGCTGGCACAGGGCTGAGCCTGGCCCCCAGGGGATCACAGTTTCACTGGAAGCATCTCATCGATCGGCTCTCCACCGTCGAGCACACGCTGGATGTGACAACAGCCGAGACGCCGGAGTCTCGCCGCCATTCCGACTCCGCCAGGAGCCTCGTGGCGACGCTGTCGTGTTTGGTCGCCAAGGCTCAAGCCGTTGAAGTTCTTCTTCAGCGGTCGGAAGCTCCTGATCCTGCGGCCGCTCTTGGGAATCTTCTCGGAAGCATGCGCGAGGCGCTCGCGTCCTGGGCTAATGCCGTAGATGCCAAGCCTGCGGAAGCGCTCTCCGTGCAAATCGCTGCGGAAGCGGGCGCCCTGCAGATGGTGGTGGTAGCGGTGCGCAAAGAGGTGCTTGCCATTAATTCTGAATCGACGAGCCAGGACTGCTTCATTCTGGCCCGATTGGAAGAGATCCTGGTGGAGGCGCGAAATGCCGTGCACGACTGGGCCTGTCTTTTTGGCGTCAAGAAAGTGGGGCGACCTTCCATTCTTGCGGTGCATCGTGATTACCGCACTGCGACTATTTATGCCGGGCGAATGTTATTCGCCATGGGGCTCGCCATTGCAATTTGGGCACTTAGTGAGTGGCCGTCTGGTTCTCAGCTCATTCTGTTTATTGCCGTTGTTTGCTCGCTATTGTCCCTCCTGGAGCATGCGCCGGTGCTTGGCGCAGCATTCCTAAAAAGCGCGCTCTTCTGCTTCGTGGTGTCTCTTTTGGAGAGCTTTTGCCTTCTGCAGTACGGCGAGGGTTTCCCAATCCTCGCTGCAGGTTTGGCGGTGTTTCTTCTGCCGGCGGCGTACGCCTATCAACATCCCCGACTTATCGGCAGCGCGGTGGTTTCGATGCTGATTTTTTATGGGCTCACCATGCCGTCGAATCAGATGCGTTATGATATCATCGGTTCTCTCAATAACGGCTTGGCGCTCCTTTGCGCGGTGGGGTGTGGCTTCTTCGCATTCCATGCTGTTCCGTCGCTGACTCCGATCCAGCGCCGACTGTCCGTGATGCGTGCAATTCGCCGCGACCTGGCACGCGGCGGATTTGTAGGCCAATCCATTGCGCAACAACGCTGGGCGACGCTGATGTTCGACCGTCTGCGCTTGATCGATCGATCCGGTGAGGTCAATGACGCGCAGTCTGGGGCGGCAGCCGCTCACGATGAGGCGGTGGTTGCATTGCAACTAGGAATGCGTCAGATCCGGCTGCGGGAACTTATCGCGAGCGGCGGGAGCGCTTCCGAGCGCAAGATTGTCCAAAAAGTATTTCGAGAGCTTCGCAAAATGGCGCGCAAGCCCAATGAAGTCATCCAGACGCTGCACGCGGCTTGCGGAGGATTGCGGCAGCCCACGCCAGATGCAACGAATCAACGCCGAGACTGGAAGGCTGAAGTGCTTGGGGAAATCGAGGAAATGATCCTGTTAATCGAAGGCGGCCGCACCTGCGCCGTGAAGCAGTAACATCATGCAAACTGCCATGTTCAAAGAGGTGGATTTTTGCGGCATCTATCTCTCTCCATTCTTCCTGCGCCTCGCCATTGCGGGGATCGTCTTTCTTATCCTTCACTGGTGCGGTGACCGGATCGCACTGCACAATTATGTATGGAACCGGGCGGTGTTCGAGGCGGCCCTATTTCTGATCGTCCTAAGTCTGACTGTCCTTTATTTCTAATGAAAGATACTGGTTTTCACTGGAGTGACGGTGCGTGGCGCCGGCTCGGAAATACATTGTTGGCAATCCTCGTCGCCGGGATTTTAGGACGTGCGATGTGGCGATATTATATGCTTTCTGGCTGGACGCGTGATGGTCGGGTACGTGCGGAAACCGTGAATGTCGCGACGGAAGTTTTTGGGAAAGTCTGCGAGATCAAGGTGGCGGAGAATCAGTTCGTTCATAGCGGTGATGTCCTGTACGTCGTGGATCCGGAGGAGTATCGTCTCGCCGAGGCCAAGGCAGAGGCCACGCTCGAGGCGCGCCGTCAGGAAATGCTGATCCATGAATCCCTTGCTGCGCGGCGCAATCACCTCAGCCAACAGGCCGTTTCGAAGGAGGAGCAGCAAACCTCAGAAAGCTCCGCGTCTGCGGCGACAGCAGCATTTCAGGAGGCAAAGGCTCAATGCGATCTGGCGAAACTCAATTTGCAGCGGACTGTCGTGCGCTCGCCGGTAAACGGGTATGTGACTAACCTGCGCCTTCGGGTGGGGGATTATGCCACGGTGGGTCAATCCAAGCTGACGATCATCGACAGCGATTCGTTTTGGGTCTCGGCTTACTTTGAGGAAACCAAGATGCCTCGTATCCATGAGGGCGCCGAGACCAGGATGGACCTGATGGGGCTTGATACGCCGATCCATGGACACGTTGAAAGCATCAGTCGCGGTATTGCGGATCCAAACGGCAGCGTCGATGCGCAGGGGCTTCCCAATGTAAACCCGGTCTTCTATTGGGTAAGGCTTGCGCAACGGATTCCCGTCCGAATCCATATTGATACTGTCCCGTCCAATGTGGTGCTGGCCGCCGGCCAGACCTGCACTGTGACGGTGCTCGACGGAGCCGCGCGATGAAAGAAGGCGCTACAATCGTGAGGGCGTTTTCGCGGTATCTCCTTTGCGTCTCGCTTGGGATCGGGCTTTTCGGATGTGCGGTGGGGCCAGATTACAAAAAGCCGGATGTACCTACTCCGAAGGGCTGGAAGGTAGCTCAGCCTGGGGATGCTTCAATCAAGGGAGATTGGTGGCGGCTCTTCCGGGATCCGGAGTTGGACCGATTGGAGAATGAAGCGACGTCCGCAAACCAAAGTGTTCAGGTCGCGATCGGACGCGTGGACGAAGCGCGCGCGATCGCCCGGGTGTCCATGTCGCGGTTCGTTCCGCAGGTGGCGTTTGATCCTTCTGTTGCCCGCTTCCGCACGCCTCCGGATCATGTGCCATCGCAATTCTCCGCAACCGCTACCACGGCACCGCTGGATTTCAGTTACGAGATCGATTTCTGGGGAAAAATCCGGAGATCGGTCGAAGCTACGCACGCACTTGCTCAGGCATCGGAAGCAGACTTGTATCAGGTGTTGTTAACGGTGCATGGAGATGTGGCGTCGAATTACTTTCTCCTGCGCCAGACGGATGCCCAGATCGGCATTTTGCAGCGTACCGTCGAGTTGCGACAGAAGACCGTGGATTTGGTAAGCCAGCGATTCCAGGCTGGGTTGGTTCCCGAATTGGATGTCGATCGCGCGAAGACGGAATACGAGCTGGCGAATACTTCGCTCATCGAGATGCAGCGGCATCGCGAGAATTTGCAGAACGCCCTCGCCGCGCTTTGCGGGCAGCCATCACCTTCGTTTGCCATTGCGTCAAAGGCACTGAAGACGACGATCCCCGATGTCCCTGCCGGGTTGCCGTCGGGATTGCTGGAACGTCGGCCCGACATCGCTGCCGCCGAGCGGCGAATGGCGGCTGCAAATGCGCAGATCGGCGTCGCAAAGGCTGCCTTCTTCCCTGCGATTTCACTTACTGGCGACGCGGGCTATTCGTCATTTCATGCGGCGACGCTGTTGGATTGGGAGAGCCGCCTATTTCAGATCGGGCCAAGTGTGGCGCTGCCAATTCTGAATGGAGGAAGATTAAGCGCCACTTTGAAAGCCGCGCATGCTAATTACGGAACGGAATGTGCAAGCTATCGGGATAAGGTGCTGACGGCCTTCAGGGAGGTTTCGGACTCGCTGGATGATTTGAAGGGATACGCTCGCGAAGCCAAATGCCAGGCGGATGCCATTGGATCGGCGTCAAAGGCCGCGAGTTCCGCGCAGGAACGCTACCAGCAGGGGCTGATTCCGTTTGTTGATGTACTCGATGCGCAGCGCACCGAACTCCAAGTCGAGTTACAGGCGGCCCAGATCGAGAGTCAACGGCTTGTTTCCAGTGTTCATCTCATCAAGGCGCTTGGTGGTGGATTCAGTGCTCCGCAGCTGCGCCTTTAGATGATTCCAATTCCGGGGGCTCCAGATGGATTCCCAGACGCGACGCCAGAGACATGGCGTCGAATGGGGCGCGGACTTTTACGTCATTGTCGAAGTAGACAAAGACATCGCGTCCGCTTTTCCTGGCCGGTGCTGGAGGCCCGAGCCGTCGCGTGCGGGGCGGCGTGCCACCCTTTCGCCAGGCGTGGATCTTGCGTGCCCATTCTTTCAGGGCTGGTTCCGTATAGCCGCTAACGTAGAGCTTTTTGTCACCATGCAGACGGATGTAAATGAAGTCGCTGGTGACGTCCTCGATGAATGGCCATTTGCAGGCAGTATCCGCCACGACAAGGGCGATGCGATGCTTTCGTAAGAGGCGGATAAACTCTTCGTTTTCGAATGAAGAATGCCGCACCTCGATCGCGTGCCTGAGGCGACGTTTTCGGTCGGTAGTCATGGCCGACCGCCCGTCGAGCCATGCGTCGTGTCGATGAGCCAGATTGACTGCGGCTTCGGTATTGCGCGGCAATAGCTCAAAGAAGGACTCGAGCAATTCCGGGTCGAAGCGAAAGGAAGGCGGGAATTGCCAGAGGAATGGGCCGAGTTTCTCGCGAAGGCAAAGCACGCCTGACGCGAAGAAGTTCGCGAGCGGCCCTTCAATGTCTCGAAGCCGCCGGATGTGAGTGATAAAGCGGCTTCCCTTTACCGAGAAGATAAAATCAGCCGGTGTGGCGTCGTGCCACGCGCCATAACTTGCGGGCTTTTGGAGCGCGTAGAAAGATCCATTGATCTCGATCGAATTGACGCATCTTGATGCGTACTCGAGCTCGCGCTTTTGAGGCCAGCTTTTCGGAAAGAATACTCCCCTCCAGGGTGCATAAGTCCAACCGGAAATGCCAATTCTCAAACCGCTCATCAGTTGGACAAGGTATTCAGCAGCGCTCTCTTAACCAATTCTCGATTTATTTGATATGTTCGGTCTGGATGAGGCCATATGTAGTCGTCCGTCACGTCGTCAAGCCTCTCCTTAATGGTGGGAGAGGCTCGTTACGAACGAGGATAATTACCTGGAACCATCCTTCTGATTAGTTATTTGCCTAGTTTTTGTTGCACTGCTTCCGCTTCAGTGAGGTGCTTCTTCAGAGTCGGAAGCATCTTGTTGGCGAACGCCTTCACATCCGGGTCCTTGCCTTCGGTTGCCGCTTTTTCGAAGGCTTTGATGTCCTTTTGGTGATCTGTCACCATGCCATCGACAAAGGCTTTGTCGAAGTCAGCGCCCGATTTTGTGTCGAGCATCTTCATTTTGCCCATGTCCATGTATCCGGGGTTCGCTGGCACTTCCACTTGCTTGGAGTCGGCCAGGCTCTTGAGTTCACGATTCGTCGTTGCGTGCTCCTTGATCAGCCGCTCGGAGTAGGCCTTGATTTCTGGATTCGTGGTCTTCCGCAGACCCATCTCGCCCATTTGGACTTCGGTGAGGCCGCCTTCATAGGCGCCCTTGATGAACGATTTGTCTGTAGAACTGATCTCTGCGGCAAATAGCTGGCCGGTCGCCATAAGGCCGCATGCAATACATGCAGACGTGAAGAGAGACGTGTAGCTAGTTTTCATAGTGTTCATTGATGATTCATTTTGAAGTTTCGGTGCAATTGCGCCGCTCGGAGGCATCAATCTGCAAATTTCGCTTTCCGCCCTCGTGAACGGCTGCGCTGCGGTAACAGCGATTACCCGCATTGTTCACCTTCTGTCGGCAGAGGCGTTTACGCTTATGCGGGCGCTGATTTCACAACCGCCTTGGAGGCTCCGTTCGAAACGGACATCACCTTGAGGGAACTGCTGGGTAGGTTTCAGCAGGAGGGGCTGTTCTTTAATGAACACAACAACCAAAGAGATAAACATAATCTAAGCCATGAAGATAAACGTTTCAAAAATCGGGGGAGCCCTCGCTTTTGCCGCTATATGTGCATGTGGTGACTATTCATCGGCCCAAACGACGACCGTCACCGAGACCGGTCCAACAACAGTGGGAACCGTCACGGAATTCACGCCAGCATCAGAGACACTGATTCTGAAATCTGAAACGAGCGCAGAGCCGCTTCATTACACCATTACGAAGGAAACCACGATCGTCGATGAGAGTGGCGCGCCGGTTGCTGTCGAAAAAGTGACATCCGGCCTGCCAATCACTGTTCGCTACACGAAAGACGGCGACCGCCTGGTGGCATCGAGAATTATCGTGCAGAAGGCTCCGCCGACGGTAGAAGAACATACAACTACCACCGAGACAGGGGAGGATCGGCCGCTCACTCATGAGGAGAAGAAGCAGTTGCACCAGGAGAAAGAGCATCCCGGCCGGGAGGAGAAGAAGCTCGAAGAGCGTGATAAGTAAGCCTATAAGCGGACAGGACACTGTCAATAGCTGCGCCCTGAGAGTCGCCCAATCCAGCTTAGGTGACTGAGTTGGAGGTGAAATATAGCCCGCTCATTGGAAGTAATGCCTCCAGTGGGCGGGCGGTTCTTTTCCTGGTATAAGTCAGGCCTTGGATGATGCGGGGACTCGCGAAGTTACTTCGCGGAATCGGGTTTCGTAGTCCGAGTGATTCGTCCCCATGAGACGATCCCAAACGTTGAAATAGAGACCATAATTACCGCGGAGGGTTTCATGGTGCATCACATGATTGGTCGGAGTATTGACGATCCTCCCGATCCAGGAATCCATGAGCCAGCGCGGATGAATTTCATAGCCGGTATGCCCCGCAATGTTGAAGGTGATCTGCCAAACCATGAAGATCGCAAAGGCAAAGGGATGCATCGGCATGAGGAAGACCGAGAGCGGGAAGATTCCAGCTTCCACGACGGCTTCCAGCGGTGAGAAGGCGTAGGCGGCCCAGGGCGATGGATTGTGCGAGAGATGATGCGTGCGGTGAAAAGCGCGAAAGAGCAGCCGGTGATGCATGAGCCGGTGTGTCCAATAGAAGTAGGTATCGTGGAGGACAATGGCGCAGGCGATACTTATCCAGAACCAGGCCCAGCCATATTGGCCGATGTGTCCGTACATTTTTGTCCACCCGAGCCGGATGGCCTGATAAGTCGCGGCGCCGACAGCGCCAAAAATGAACGCGGAAAGTGCGGAGTACCGGATTTCTCTCCAGATTTCGGATGAGGTCGGAAACTTGGGAATGATCTTCCGGTGAAACCAACTGTGCTTGAAGATGACGTAGCCAAGAAGCCACGCGACTCCGGCGAAGATGGCATAGCGTTCGGCGACGAAGAGCGATGTGTAAGCCGTCGATTTCGCAAATCGCGTGAGGATGTTGGCGAGGGGAATCAACATGCGAGGAGTGGCGGGGACTTGGGATGCAGCTTCCTTGTTCTCGGCATAAAGGTGAACCGCACCGACCGCGCCCCCATGGCTTTGGTGACGCCGGTGATCTGAGAGGGTTCAAAGCCCCGACGCAAGAAAACGGCCAAAGGCGCATCCATTGATTCGAGGGGGCGTTTCCCCGAAATATCGGCGCGAAGGCGAGGCATGGCGTATTTGTATGACTGAACGGATCATTCAGTCAATCGCGAAGCGCTATCAAGCGCTTAGGGTGGGGAATCCGGAATGAGCGCCTTCGGTTCGTCCTCGTTTCCGTGAAGGCGGAAGAATGCCTCGGCGGCGAGCGCGGAAATCGCGTCTGAGTGAACGGATCTCCGCGTTCCCGCCGTTGAAATTCGGTGGTTAGCTCGCCAGGAGAGCCTCGAGCTTTTCGAAGGAACCCGACCAGCCGTGTTCGTGATTGTCGCGCGATTCTTCGGAAGCAAAGCCGGAGTGGGTGAACGTCATCAGAGTCTCGGAGCCGAGATCGGCAAGCTCGACGGTGACCACGGTTTCCGGCGCTTCTTCGTCATTGAGCCAGGCCCAGGTGAAAACGATCCGCTCCGGTGGTTTGACCTCGCGGTAGACACCGCCGACTACGGCAATTCCGGAAGCGTCGGAATTGCATCCGCCGGTTGTTTTCATCTCGATGCGGTAGGAACCGCCGGTGCGGAAATCTGCCTGTCCACCGACGACGGCGCATTCGCCGGGGCCGAGCCAGCGTTGCAGCATGGCGAAGCTGCTGAAGGCATTGAATACACGGTCCCGGGAGGCCTTGAAACGGCGGATGAGTTGCAGGGTATTGAGGGTTGCGGTTGACATAGTTAGTGACCTTTCTGTTTTGGTGTGGGTTTCTGCTCGGAAAGCGGTTCCTCCAGCAGCTTCTCGAGACGATCGAAGCTGGCTTCCCAGAAGCGGCGGTGGCGTTCGATCCAGTCGATGGCTTCGGCCAGAGGTTTGGGATTTGCCTTGAGAAAATGGGTGCGGCCCTCGACCCGGCGGACCAGTAATCCGGCACCTTCCAGTACCCGGAGATGTTTCGAGACCGCTGGGAGTGACATGTCAAGCGGCTCGGCGAGTTCGCTGACTGTCGATTCGCGATCGCGCAGCCGCTCGAGAATCCCGCGGCGTGTGGAATCCGAGAGCGCGGAGAAAACGCGATCGAGCGATTGCGGTGAGGAAATATCGGCGGTGCGAACCGAGACGGGCGTCGAGTGAGGTTTCATGCGACGCCACAATATTTAACCAAAAGGTTTAATATTCAAGCGGAAAAAGATCCGGCCATTTTCCGTGGCGATTCCCACGCGATTCACGAGCCTGGCACCTTTCGCGAGGGCGGTAATTATAATTAGTGCCGCCAGCGATTCCACTAATTCCCGAGATTCGAGGCGGGCGCAGGCCGCTGCGGCTTTGCGCTTATCGGAATGGCGTCAGTGAATTCAGTCCTGCTTGGGCGGTGCTTTTGCTGGAGCTTTTGCCCTGGCGGATTGCCGCCTGAGGGAAGGTGCGGTGATTTCGGATTCCGCGAAATACATGTCGATCTCACCCTTGTTCTTGGCGGCGATCTTTCCCCGGTGACGGCACTCGAAGTAGCGCTGCACCAGCGCATAGGTTGCGCCCGAGATATTGACTTTGCCCACTTCGCACGTGGCTTCCATGCGCGAGGCGGTATTGACGGTGTCGCCCCACAGATCGTATGCGAATTTCTTGAAGCCCACGATGCCGGCGACCACGGGACCGGAGTGGACACCCACCCGCATTTCGAAGAATGGGTCGCCGAATTTCTGCTTCTCGCGCTTGAGCACAGCCATGTATCGCTGCATCTCGAGCGCTGCATTCACGACGTCGCGCGCATGGGTGCGGTTTTCCTTCGGCAATCCGCCGACGCACATGTAGCTGTCGCCGATGGTCTTGATCTTTTCGATCTGGTAGCGGCTCGTGATGTCGTCAAAGGCCCGAAAGCAAAGGTCCAACTCGGAGACGACACGCTGCGGAGTCAGTTGCTCGCTGATCTGGGTGAAACCCCGGAAATCGGTGAACATCACGGTCACCGATTCATAGTGGCGGGCAGGGCTCATGCCCCAGCGCTTGAGTTCATCCGCCGTTTCGTTGGGTAGGATGTTGAGCAGCAGGTCGTCCGACTTCTTCTTTTCCCGGCCGATTTCGACGTTGGCTTCCGAAAGCTGATCCTCCACGGCCTCGCCGTGCTCGATGATGCTCTGGTGCAGGATCTGCAATTCCGCCAACTCCTCCTGGAGGCGCTGATTTTCGCGAACTAATTCTTCGCAGCGCGCGGCCAGTTGTTTCGCATCGGCGGAAGGCTTCATGGAACTGCCGTTTAGCAGCGCAAGCCCTTCCGGCAAAGCCAATTTGGACAGGCTGTCATTCATTTGCGGCACGGCTTGGAGAATTTTAACCGGGCAGGTCAGCAAACCGCGGATCTGTGGTTATGTGCATCGGTGTCCTGCCGCTCGACGATATGCTTTCCGCCGACGTTGCGTACATTTGACCTCGCCCAAGCTGAAAAAAGCTTTCGGATGTCGCTCCTGGTACACTGTCCTTTCACGCTGATTAAATTGCCGGCTGTTTGCGGCTAAACTTAGCGCGGCAAAGTGTAGTAGTTGTTGCAAAGGGAAAAGACTCGACTAGGGACGCGGAGTTGCTACCTCCGGCTCCTTCTGCCAAGTTCCGCCGATCCTTTCCGGTCCATGCACCCATCCACATCTTCCAGACAGGCCCGGCCGCTGCTGCGGTTGGAGATCGACGCCGCCGCCGTTGCGACGGATTGGCGCCACTGCGATCGCATGGCTAATTACCTGGCTCGCCTTGCGAGCTTCGATCGTACGGATGCGTTCCTTTACTCAAATCTTCTCTCCACAGTTCTGAACGAACTCTTCGAGATCGTCTTCTGGCACCACGAAGTGCCGGGTGCGGTCAATTGCACGCTCCTGCGATCGGGTGATACCGATCGCATCGAACTGGAAATTCCCATCGATGAGCCGGATCGCTCCTTTTACGAGACCGCAGTGGCACAGGCGCAACTGCCGGATGCCGCTGTCAATTACACACGCTCGATGTTCGGTGATGCCACGCCGGATCGCGCGATTGGACTTCTCGAACTTGCGGCAGATTACGGTGCCGGGATCTGGCTCGAATCGCATCCGGAAAGCGCCGTTGTTCGTCTTACCGTCGAGGTTACACTCGAGAATGGTGCCACTTCCACCGCCGCTATTTCCCAATGAGCTATTCCGTTCGTTTCGACGACCATAATCAGGAAGTCGTCTTTGCCGGCGTGATGCGTCCGAAGCTGGCAGGTGAACTCGCTGCCGTGCGCGATACGCTCGAGCAAGCGCTGCAACGAAGCACCGGGACGCTGTGCCTGAACTTTAGCCGATTGGTTCAGCTCAACAACGTGGCCTTTCGCGAGTTGGCGAAGCTGTTCACGGCGGCCTGCGAGAATCAGCCGGGACTCAAGCTCAAGATCATCATTTCAAGCGTGGTGGGCTGGGCTTCGCGTAAGTTTCAGGTTCTCGGTCGCGTCAATCCGAACATCGTCGTGGAGCAATACGACCGGAATTTCTATCCGGGCCAGGGCGTGCTCGAGGATTCCGCATTCGTTCCGATTCTTAGGACACAGACGAAGCTTACGTGGCGGCACGAGCGGGAATTGCTCGCCCGGCACGGCCTGCGCGAGGGAATGCACGTGGCGGATATCTGCTGCGGCATCGGCGACTTTGCCGTGCTTGTGCAGAAGGAATTTAGGCCAGCTCGCCTTCTTGCGCTCGATCACGCGCAGGGCAGCCTTGCGTATGCGCGGAAGGTGGCGGCCGAATCCGGCATCTCGGAAATTGAATATGTGTACGGGGATGCAGCGGCGCTGCTGCTCGAGGATAATCAGTTCGACTTCGTGACCTGCCGGCATGCTCTTCAGGTTTTCAACCACCCGGAACTCATCCTCAAGGAGCTCTTCCGCATCTGCAAACCCGGCGGCCGGGTCTATATCACGAACGAGAAGAAGTCCCACTCTCTGGGCGAGCCGAGGTCCGAATCGATCCGGTGGACTTACAATGAGGTCGCCCGCCTATGGGCAGATTTCGAGATGGATATCGAGTCGGGGCCCAAGGGCCGCCGGCTCATGCAGGACGCAGGCTTTGAGGATGTCTGCATGGAGTCCTTCATGGTGACGAACCTGGACGGCGATCCGCAGGATTTCGCCGATATGATCCAGGCTTGGGAAGATGTGTATGCTGGCAAGATGGCCGTGCTGCGCGAAGACAGTCCCGAGTTCATCGAGCGTTTTCGGCAGGGATTCCAGGACCATATCCACGCGGCTCTTCATCCGAAGGGTTATGCGGGCTGGCCGATCTGGACCACCTCTGGAATGAAACCGGAATGAGTGCGCTGCCTGACTGACCTCATGGCCCCTATCGATTCCCCAAAAATCCCTAACGACATAACGCTCGTCGTGCTCAAACATCTTTGATTCCCGTGCAAGCCACCTTTGGAGATCCCACACCAGCGCCTGAACGCTTCGAACAAGCGTCGCGCCTCGTCGTCTTCACAGAAGACTTCCAGTTGAAATGGAGTCACTGCAGCGCGACGGCTGACTTTCTCAGCGGCTTTTATGCGGGCGTCCTGTCCGCAGATCGAACGAGCGAACAGTTGAACGATCTCAGCCACAGCATTGCTTATCTCGTCAACGAGCTCGTTGAAAACGCCCTCAAGTTTTGCACCACGGGTAATATGGAAATCCAGGCCGGGTTGGATGGAGACGATTTCATTTTGCGCATCGCCAACGCGATCGAGCCTGAAACCAGCGACCGCTTCCAGACGCTGCTGGCAGAGATCACGGATGGCGAGCCCGGCGATCTACTCATTCAGCGAATCGAAGCAAATGCTGAAGGTGGCAGTGGATCCGGACTTGGCCTTCTCACACTCATGAGCGACTATGGCGCCCGGCTCTCATGGCATTTCCGCCCGGCGGGTTCTGGCGACGAACGCGTCTTCCTCGAAACCATCGCCCGGCTCGCTTTGCCCAAAGCCAATCCTCTTTCACCTTCGAAAATCCCGACAACACATCGACATGGAAATTAAAAGCAACGAATACCGCGTCTGGACCCAGGACTCGACCATCTACTTCGAGGGCACCATGCGGCTGAGCGGCACCGAAGCTTATGCCCCGATCAACGAACTCCTCTCGGACGTTCTCGCGTTTCAGCCGGATGCCATCATCATCGATGTGTCGAACCTCGAATTCCTCAACAGCTCGGGCATCAACTTGCTGGCGAAGTTCGCCATCGCCGTGCGCAAGCAGCCCGGCGTTGGAATTACGGTTCAGGGCAGCCAGCGCATTCCCTGGCAGGGCAAATCACTGCCTAACCTGAAGAAGCTCCACCCGTCGCTGGAGCTGCTCATCGACTGAGTCGGCGCCGCTTTTCGCTTCCAGCTGACCGATGAAAATCGGGCTGGAAGCCTATGGGAAAGGGGAGTTCTGCCTTTGAAAAACTAAGCCGCAGGCCCCCACCCCGAAGGCCTGCGGCTTTTGCCAAGACTCCACCGGGCCGAAGCGAGTCGTCTAGGACGACATGCCCGGCGGCCTATCTCGGCGTGATACCGGGGCCAATGCCCCGAGCACCAATGCACTGAGCAGGACGGATCCTGCCCGCTGCCGTAAAAGATTGTGTTGTTGGGAAATTAGAAAGCTTGGGGAGAGGCTTTGGCGAAATGAGGGTGTGGTCTCACTCGAGCGATGTGAATCGCCCCAGAGACGCTATTTCTTCGGAGTCAATCCAGTCATCGGCCGTAACAAAGGAAATATTTAATCCTTTTTTACAGCGAGATGAACGCTCGATAACGGTCTGGCAATTTATGCCAGTGTGAGCCGTATTCGGCCCTTACTCGACCGCCAGCAGCTCGGTGACCTGTGACGCGATATCGCCTGTCCGCATGAGGCTTTCGCCGACCAGAATCGCGTTGCAGCCACAGGCAAATACGCGCTGGGTATCAGCCCGTGTCTTGAGTCCGCTTTCACTGACGAGGATGACGCCGTCCGGTACGTCTTCGCTCAGCTCCTCGGTCGTCTTGAGGTCTACTTCGAAGGTTACAAGGTTGCGGTTATTAATGCCGATGAGCTTGGCTTCGATCTCTAGTGCGCGGTCGAGTTCCTCGCGGGTGTGAACCTCGACGAGCACATCGAGTTGGCACACAGCGGCTTCTTCGTAGAGCGCCTTGAGCCGGTCCTGCTCGAGCGCGGCGACGATGAGAAGGATGGCGTCGGCTCCCGCAACGGAGGCTTCGTAGATCTGCGCCTCGTGCAGGATGAAGTCCTTGCGCAGCAGCGGTAGGTCCACGGCTTCGCGGATTTTTGAAAGATACGAAAGGTGGCCCTGGAAAAACTGTTCGTCGGTCAGCACCGAGATGGCGTGGGCGCCTGCGGCCTCATATTGCCGGGCAATCGCGACGGGATCGAAGTTTTCGGCAATGACACCCGCCGAAGGGCTCGCTTTCTTCACCTCCGCGATGAGGCCGAGGCCATCGTAACCGCGGTCCAGGGCCAGGCCGAAGGGCCGGAACTCATTGCGCTGGAGCGCGGCGGCGCGGAGATGCTCCACCCGCGGCAGCAGGCGTGCGATCTCTGTCTTTTTGACATCGAGGATCTGTTGGAGGCGATTGGAAATCATCGAACCGCCACTTTGGCTGAAGCTTTGCGGATTGCCAAGAGGGTGGATCGATGAAATCTGCAGCTCGCTTTGCCAACGAGCGCGGCGGCGATTTCCATGTCGCGGCGCTTCCTGTGTATTTCGGCTTTCATTCGTGGGCTCGAACGCCGAATCATCCGCACCCTCCTCAAAAAATCCCTCATGTCCACCGAAGCGCGCACCCTCCGTGATCTCTCGACCCAGCAATGGAAAACCGGCATCGCCGCGTGGCTTGGGTGGTTCTTCGATGGCTTGGAGCTGCATCTCTATACGCTGGTCGCTGCGCCGTTTGTCATGCAGTTGCTCCAGCTTCACAGCACGACGGATCCGATGGTGAAATCGCGCAGCTCGTGGATCCAGGCGGCATTCCTGGTCGGCTGGGCGTTAGGTGGCGGATTCTTTGGGCGCATCGGCGATCGTCTCGGCCGGGCGCGCGCGCTGTCGCTGACGGTTCTGACTTATGCCGCATTTACGGGCATCTCGTTTTTCGCGCACACATGGTGGCAGCTTTTCATCTTCCGCTTCATCGCTGCGCTTGGGATCGGCGGTGAATGGGCGGTCGGGGCCGCGCTGCTTTCCGAAACCTGGCCCCGCGCCTGGCGGCCTTGGATCGCGGCGGTCCTGCAGTGCGGGGTGAATCTGGGGATCCTTATTGCGTGTCTGGCAGTAGCCGGACTGAATCAGGCGTCGCCATGGTTGCAGGAGCATTTCGGCCATTTTTTGCCGGAGGGCTGGACCGTTTTTCCGCGCTGCGTCTTTCTTGTGGGTGTCGTGCCGGCGGTGCTGGTCTGGTGGTTGCGCCGGAATGTCCAGGAACCGGAGGAATGGCAGGCGGCACAGGCCGCCGGAACTGCAGAGGCACCGCGCATTCGCGACCTTTTTGCGCCCGCGAGCCGGCGTATTACCATTCTCAGCATGGTCGTATGCGGCGCCTCGCTCAGCGGTTGGTGGGCTTTCATGTTCTGGCATCCCCAGCACATCTTCAATCTGCCGGAACTCGCGGCGTGGACGGTGGAGCAGCGCAATGGGCTTGTACAGATCGTCTTTTTTACGGTAGTGGGCGTCTCCGTGCTGGGCAATTTCTTCGCCGGATGGCTGGCCAATCGGTACGGCTACCGGAAGTCGATTGCCTGGATGTTTGGCGGGATGTTCCTCTGTCTCACTGCGGCCCAGCTTGGCCCGCAGGAGCATCGCGTGCTGCTTGGTTGGTATGCGGCGGTCGGATTTTTCTCGGGCGTCTTCGGCTTGTTTACCATGTATCTGCCGCCGCTCTTCCCGACATTACTGCGCACCACCGGAGCGGGATTTTGTTATAACATCGGGCGGATCGCGGCTGCCTGGGGCGTCGTGCAATTTGGCCTGTTTTCGAAGGTGGGCGATTTCCGCGTGACACTGATTTGTTCGGCGGTGCTCTTCTTACCTGGCATGTTTGCCGTGCTCCTCATGCCCGAGATGCCTGCGCAGAAACCGCTTGGTCCTACGGATTGAGAAGCGGGGGGCCGCGACGCTTGCCAAATGGCGGAGCTGGAAGGCCAGTTCGGAAGAGGAATTGCGCGCCCTCGAACAGTG
>FTBG01000149.1_pt1 | contig 21601 bp, 24 predicted proteins | sample 1639311 | NCBI WGS metagenome assembly FTBG01 (sample SAMEA3914864, study PRJEB12502) | metagenome | biome: forest; material: soil | place: USA | collected 2012-03-12 | depth 0.3 m | reverse complement strand
GACTTTCTGCCCATCCGTGTATATAGCAGTAGGAACTACTTGTTATGACTGCTCCGTGGCGCGTTTTCTGCGCCATTGTGGGAAAATCAGGCCTTCAAGAAGGCCCTTCTAATCCTGCATGAGCTGCCGGCCTGCCTTCACTGTTTCCATTTCTCGACAGGAAAAATCCCGATCCCGGCAGCGTGATGTTAGTTATCCTACCAGCGGCGGAGCGCGCCCTCGCACCTGCGGGCTCCAAAATGAAAAAACGGGCGAATCCGATTCATTTCCGCACCTCGCCAAATGCAAAAAGACTTTGGAAAAACTAAATCCGCTGGTGTGCGCCACTGGCTGCAACCAGCTCGCAGAAGATGCGCCGCGCAGTACGCTGCCATCCTCCGGCGCACGGATCGAGCACTCCATGGGCACCACCTGTTGGATCTCAGCCCGTCCATTTCTTCCCACCACCGGTTTCGCTCGATAAACCTCCCAGTCAAGCGCGAGCACGCCCGCGCTGAGCAGAACGCTCAGCATGACTCGAATGCTTGCTCGAAAAGATAGGCTCACAGCGCAAAATGCGGATGCGGTTGATTATCGAAACGGATGCTAGTGAGGTACGCGTCCGAGAGCGCTCCGTCAAGGATTCATCGGATGGCGGCAAGCTAAGAGGATAGCCGGATCATTGCGATTCGATCGAACTCACGCGAAGCTGTTGCGCGATGGGATCCATTGCTGCGTGAATCCCTCGGGGTTTCCACACCGCTCCCCCGGCTCAATTCCCGTCTAATCCCCTGCATCCCTTCCGATTGACCCTATGCGTATGTCTCGTTTTCACCCCTTGCTGCTTGCCTTTGTGCTCTGCGTGACCACTCGCAGCGGTCTGCAAGGCGACGAGCCGGCTGCTTCCGCGGGAACCACCGACAAGGGCATCCACCACGGGCCGGCGTGTTTCGCCGACGACAATTTCTTTTCAGAGGAGGTGTGGCCTAAAGTGGCCTCACAAGAGTGTCTGAAGTGCCACAAAACGGGCGGCGATGCGGAAGATTCGCGGCTCGTGCTGGAAGATCCGGCCAAGGAAAATGAGCCCGGAGAAGCCTTGAAGCATAACCGGTCGGCCTTTGCGCGTCTGGCGGCGATTCAGAAGAACGGCAAGTCGCGGCTGCTCGCCAAAGCCACCGGTGGACTGGATCACGAGGGCAAGGAAGTGCTCAAGCCCGACTCGACTGGATACCGCATTCTCTCGGAATTTGTGCGGCAGGTAAATGACCCACAAGGCGCGAGGCTCGCTGCGGCCACTTCGGCGACCCAGGCCACAGGCAATTTCTTTGAGGGCGTCACAATGTTAGACAATCGCAAGCTTTTGCGGCGAGTCACCCTTTCTCTCTCGGGACGACTGCCGACCAATCAGGAACTGGCCGAGGTACAAAAGAGCGGACTGAAAGCTATGGGACCGATCGTCGATGCGGTGATGAAGGAAGGCGCTTTCTATCATCGGCTCGCCGAAGCCTTCGACGACATCCTGCTCACGCGCGGCTACGACGATGTGGCGGAGACGGCGCTTTCGTACGAACATTTTGAAAAGACGCGCCTTTGGACCGAAAAATACGATCTGAGCAGCGCGGGCGACAAAGCGGCCCAGCAAAAAGCGAGATATAAGCTTAGTGACGATTATCGCGAGGCCATGCTCCGGGAGCCAACGGAACTCATTAAATATATCGTTAAGAACGAGCATCCCTTCACCGAGATCGTGACTGCGGACTACACCATGGTTTCGCCGTACACGGCGCGCGGGTATGGGGTTTTCGAGGAGGTGCGCGATCAATTTCAAAATCCGGATGATCCATTTGAATTCATTCCGGTGCGCATCAAGGCATTGAAAAACCGCAGCGGCAAAGTGCAGGAATCGCCGACGGGGTTTTATCCGCATGCCGGTTTGTTAACTAATTTCCAGTATCTGCGCAGGTACCCAACCACGGAGACGAATCGCAACCGCCTGCGCGCGCGCATGTATTTTCAGAATTTCCTGGGAATCGATGTGCTAGAGCTAGCACCGCGCGTCTCAGATGCGGCGGCGATCACGGCAAAATTTGAAGTCCCCACGATGCAAGCCTCGGAGTGCGTGATCTGTCACAAGGTCATCGACCCCATTGCCGGCCTCTACCAGGATTACTATCAATTGCCGGAAGGGCTTTTCGGTCCGCGCAAAGATGGATGGTTCAAGGATATGTTCGGACCGGGATTCGAAGGCGAAGATCTGGCAAAGGAAGATCGCTGGCGCGCCCTGCAATGGCTTGGTGAACGCACGGCGAAAGATCCGCGCTTCGCCAGCACCATGGTGGAACACGTTTACTATATTCTCACGGGCCGCAAAGCTTTGCGGCCTCCCACGGGAATCGATGATCCGCTCTACGACGCCAAACAGCGGGCGTACCAGGCCCAGCACACGGAGGTCGAGCGAATCGCCAAAGACTTTGCGGGCAGCAGCTTCAATTTCAAAGGTGTCTTTAAAGCATGGATTCAATCGCCTTTTTACCGCGCCGATGGTCGCGAAGCGACGCCTGCCGCGCCGGCCTCCGCACAACGCCAGGCGGAATTGGCCGATCTCGGCATCGCGCGGATGCTCTCGCCCGAGCAGCTCGAGCGTAAAGTAACGGCGATTTTCGGGAAGCCATGGGGCAAGCTGAAAGACAAAGAGACGGCGCTCCTTTACGGTGGAATTGATTCCAAGGAAGTGACCGAACGCGCCACTGATCCCAGCGGCGCCATGGGGGCGCTGCAACGTATCATGGCCAACGACGTGGCCTGCAAAAACGTCGGCGCCGATTTCATGCAGGAAGCGTGTCAGCGGCGGCTGTTTCCCGAGATCGAGCCGGATGTCATGCCAGGCGTCTCGCCGGAGGACGACCTTCGCATTCGTGCCGCGATCGTCTATTTGCATCGGTTGTTACTTGGTCGCTATGAAGCCACGGAAAATGATCCCGAAGTAGAGCGCACTTTTCGTCTCTTCTCGGATATTTTGGCCGATGCCCATGCCCGCAAGGGCATCGAGCCGCGGGAGAGTTATTTTTGTGGAGGCGGTGAAGGCCCGCGTGTGCCGGATCCTCACTACACCGTACGCGCGTGGCGTGGCGTGGTGACTTTTCTTATGCGCCAGGAATCCTTTCTCTATGAATAACAAATCCCGTCGTGACTTTCTACGAATCTGCGGGCTGGCCGGACTCGGCGTCGCTGCTCCGGTGTGGCTGCCTTCGCTCAGCCGGGCAGAATCGGCGGATCTCAGCGCTTATGAAGGCCCGTACTATGTGGTTTTCAATGCCTCGGGCGGATGGGATACTACCTACCTTATGGACCCCAAAGGCGTGGGTGGAATCAATCGCCTGTATCAGGAAGGCGACATTCAAACGCAGGGCAATCACAAGCTCGCTCCGACGGCGGGTAAGATTCAGGGTGGAATGAGCAATGAAGAATTCTTTAGCGAATTTGGCAGCGAGTTGCTTACGGTGAACGGCCTTGATTACTCGGTAAATAACCATTCGCCGGGTGCACGCTATATGGCGACCGGCAAGCTCGACAGCCTTGCCTACCCTACATTTGCCGCACTGGCCGCGGCCTGCAAAGGGCCGGCGTGTCCCCTCGCCTTCATCACCTTCGGCAATTACTCGAACACCGGCAACCTCGTGGCCATGTCGCGCATTCCTTATTTGCCATCGCTCAGCAAAGTGGCAAATGCCGATGCCATCGACGGCAATCCCCGTGCGCTTTACCAGGATGATTTCGTCACAGAACGCGTCCAGGCGGCGCTGAAGGAGCAAATCGACAATCGCGTTTCCGATGTGCTGCTGCCGCGCGTGGAGCGCGCGCAGAGCATGCTTTACGCGGCGCAAATGAGTTCGCAATCGCTGCAGCGCATCGTTCCCTATATCCCCTCGAAGATTCCCAAAGAGCGTTTGTCGCAGCAGGCGGAAATTACCTTGGCCGCTTTCAAGGCGGGCGTCTGCGTTTCCGCTAACATCAGCATCGGCCAATTTGACAGCCACAACAACAATGACACCGATCAGATGAAACTGATCCCGGAATTTCTCGCCGGCATCGCTTACTTCATGCGTCGCGCAGAGGAGCTGAAGATCCGGGAAAAGCTAGTCGTAGTCGTCCAGAGCGAAATGGGCCGTACGCCGAACTATAACAATGGCAATGGAAAGGACCACTGGTCCATTGGTTCGGCGATGTTCATGGGACAAGGTATCCGCGGAAATCGCGCAATCGGCGCAACCGATGAAAAGCAATTCGCCGTGCCTGTCCTGCCCGATACGCTAGCATGCGATCGCGAGAAAGGCATCCGCATGCGGCCCGAGCACATTCACACAGCGCTGCGGGAATTGGCGGGCATTGCCGATCATCCTATGAGCAAGCGGTTTCCGCTGGGAGTTGTGGAAAAAGAGAGGCTCTCTACACTTTGGGGATGACGCAAACCTCGCCAGCCGAGGCTGGCCCCTTCAATCTCGATCCCACGAAAGGCTGGCTCCGGATTTTGGTCATCATCAGCCGGGTGGCATTTGGTTCCCTGGGTCTTGCTTTTATTTGGTGCGCGATTTCGGAAATGGGGGATGGTTTTTTTCTCGAGTCGCTACCATTCGCTCTCCTCGGCGTAGTTCTCTCAATCGGCGCTGTTTTCTTTAACGGACGCCGGTGGTTGTTGATAATTACGAGCTTATAGCTGTTTCTTGCGCAAAGGCTCTCGTGTAAAAAAACCTCGTCATTTACGCCGGCGATACCGCTGTCTCAGTTACTTGTTACCAAACTCGTGCTTCAGGTAGTACAACGTCACCGCACCGACCTTTTGCAGGCTGTCTGGGCTGAGTTTGTCGAGCGTGTCATCGGCCGTGTGCCAGTAGATATAGTCGAAATCGATGAGGTCGATTGCGGGGACGTGAGCGTCTTTTCCCAAAGGTCGATGATCATCGAGAATCTCCCGGCCATAATAGCCAAAGTTTTGGCGAACGCCGAGCGCCTCCGCTGCGGAGAAGATTCCCTTGGCAAGCGCCAGCGGCGAATCGGGTGACAGTGTGATGGTCAGGTCTTTGTCGCCGATCATGTCCCACAGAATGGCTTGCTTGAACTGCCGCGCGCGGCCACTGGCGTTGAGGCTCTTTGCGTAGTACCGGCTGCCCCACAAACCATCCGTGTCGGTAAACTGCTGGATCGCCTCTTCCCCATCAAAGAAAACCAGCTCGAACTTTGCTGCGAAGGCCGGATCAAGCGCCAGCACACGCGCCATTTCCATGAGAGCTCCGGTGCTGGACGCCCCGTCGCTCGCGCCCACGAAACGAATGGTCGAAAAACGCTTCGTATCGTAATGAGAACAAAGGATTACTTGTTGCGCGTCGGCAGGCGCGGGATGTGCGCCGCTCGCGGAAAAGCGGGCGATGAGATTCACGAAGGCGATCTTGCCCCGTGGCGTGTCGTCGGTGAATTCCTGCCGCTCTACATCCCAGCCGGCAGCTTTCAGCGCTTCGGTGATTAACGCTCTCGCCTTCTCGGCTTCTTGAGTGCCGGACGGACGCGGACCGATCTCCACCTGCTTCGTGACGTGCTCAAAGGCTTTCGGCCCGGAGAATTCCTTCCAGATTTCCGCCGGGGGTGGATTGTGAGGCGCGGGAGCCGGAGTCGCGACCACGGCCACCGGCGTGCTCGGCGCCGGAGGAATGGAAGGCGCAGGAGTGGTGGGTTGAGGGGTTGCTTCCGCCGGCGCGGGAGCAGGCGTCGCCTCACCCGCGGGCTCATTCCGTTTGCAACTGGAAAGGCAAAGCGCAAAGGCAGCGAGCGGGCACACAAAACGGTGCACCCGATCTGGCAGCTTAAAGGACGACAAAGACAAAAAAGACGCAGAGAGAGCTGACCTCATAGGCCGGTATTTTCGAAGAAACCCGCCTCAATCCTCCGGCGGGAGACCCAGCGCGGTGACGATGCGCTGAAGATCGTCGTTTCCGTAATATTCGATTTCAATGGAGCCGCGCTTTTCGCTATGCCGTAAAGTAACGTGCGTGGCGAGGTGCTGCTGGAGCCGGTTTTGCAAATGCTGCACCGCGGGGGCGAGCGCCGCGGCTCCGGTGGAAGTTTGTCCGCGCGTGGGTTTGACCGTTCCATTCTTGGCAAATTCATTCGCAACCAGCTTCTCCGCCGCGCGCACAGTGAGCGCGCGCTTGATGATCTCTTCCGCGAGCAGCTTCTGCTCTTCCTGTCCTTTGAGCGAAAGCAACACTTTGGCGTGTCCCACGGAGATGCGATCCTGGCACAGCCAGCTCTGCACCTCCTCGTGAAGCTCAAGTAACCGCATCGAGTTAGCAATCGCCGCGCGGCTCTTGCCTACCTTTTGCGCGATCTCTTCCTGGCGCAATTTAAACTCACGCGCCAGCTTGGCAAAGGCTTTCGCCTCTTCGATAGGATTAAGGTCCTCACGCTGAAGATTCTCAATGAGCGCCAGCTCTAAAACATCCTGATCGGAGGCCGTGCGCAAAATCACCGGCGCTTCCACGAGACCCACTCGCTGCGCCGCTCGCCAGCGCCGCTCGCCGGCGATCAGCTCAAACTTATCGCCGTTCTTGCGACAGATGAGTGGCTGGATGATGCCGTGTTCCTTGATGGAATCGACCAACTCCTGGAGATTATCGTCACGAAAAACTGTGCGCGGTTGCAGCGGCGTCGGGATGATGCGATCGAGCTCGATCATCTGTATGCGTTCCCCCTTTTCCGGCAAAGGAGTAGGCGAAGCCACGCGCGTATTGATGAGCGCGCCGAGACCTTTGCCGAGTGCTGCTGGTTTGGGCATGATGGAAGACGAAGGGGCCGAGATTAACGGTGTTTCCGCCAAAGGCAATCTTGAGTGCGCATAACCTTGAGATAAGTTCGCGCGATGATCTTTGAGGAGCTGTCTGTCCTGTATGAGCAAGAGCCGCACCCGGCAGCGCTCAATATGGCCATCGACGAGGTGCTCCTTCGCAAGATCGATGCGCCGCTGCTGCGCCTCTACCGCTGGTCTCGCCCTTCTGTCTCTTTTGGATATTTCGGGAAATTTGACGAAGTGCGCGAGGCTTGGCCCAGCCGCGATTGGGTGCGTCGCTGGACCGGCGGCGGTATCGTGCCGCATGGTGAGGATGTCACGTATTCCGTGATCGTCCCGCGGCGCGATCCGTTTGCGCACCTCAATCCTCTGGAGTCCTACGAGCGCATCCACAAAGCCGTCGCCGCCGCGCTCGCAGCCGCCGGAGAAAATGTGCAACTCGCCGCTGCCGCTTCGCACAAAGTCTCCGAAGCTTGTTTCGAAAACCCCTGTCAACATGACATCATCGCCAGCGGACAAAAAGTCGCGGGCGCCGCGCAAAGGCGAACGCAGTTTGGTCTGCTCCATCAGGGCAGCATCCAGGCAAATGGAGTTAGCGAAAAGACTCGCGAACGACTTGCGGAAGTCATGTCATCGCGGTTGCTAACCTATTCGTTATCTATGGAGGACATCAAAGCGGCGAAATCGCTGGCTGCGGAAAAATATGAGTGCGAGGAATGGCTGAAAAGATTTTAGAAAAAGATGCTTTGCGAGAAATGCCATCAAAAACCAGCCACGGTATTCTTCACGCAGATTATCTGCGGCATAGCCACGAAAACGAGTACCTGCCGCGAATGCCATGAGGCTGATAATCCAGGGCAGGCCACTCTTAGGGAGACCGAATGCCATTATTGCGGTGAAAAGCCCGCTTACCGTCAGGTAGGTTATCCGATCACCGGCGAACCAGCGCAACTCATCGCCGCCTGCCGACGCTGCAGCAAGGAGCGCATGCATTTCCTGCTCACCCGGATGTCGTCAATCCTCAATATCGAGAACTTCAGCTTAGACAATCCTGACTCTTTAAAATCTCTTCGAGAGCGTGTGTGGCAGGTGGATACGATTAACAAAGAGGATTTTGAGAGAAAGTTTCGCGACTTTCCGCAAGAACTGGAGGAGCACATGAAAAAGTGGGTGAAAGAAAGAGATCGCTAGAGCCCGACGCCGCAGCGATACATGGGCCTCTGTGAAATCGAGATGCTCAGCACGATCAAGCGATTCTTAAAGGCTGTCCCCGGACTGCGATCCGCAGTCCTTTACCTGCGCCATCGGGCTTGGCTTCGCCGTCGACCCGAACGTTTACTTCGCAAGATCTTTGAGGGAGCCGCGGACCTCCAAATCGTCCAGATCGGCTCCAACGACGGCTTCACCCAAGACCCGGTCCACGATCTCCTGCTGAAGCACCCATCGTGGCGCGCGCTTTTTGTTGAGCCCGTGCCATTTCTCTTTGCTAAACTCCGGGCGAATTATGGTGATGAATCGCGGTTCGAATTTGAGGAAGCCGCCATCGCGAGGGAAGCCGGGACGCTGCCTTTTTATTACGTCTCTTCTGAGGCTGCCGAAAAAATTTCCGATCTGCCGGTCTGGCATGATCAATTAGGTTCATTCAATCCCGCACACATCACAAATCATCTCGGCGAGATGATCGCTCCCTATATCGTCAAGACCGATATTCGCACCGAAACCCTCCCCGCAGTTCTCCAGCGGCATGCGGTACAACAGATCGATTTGCTGCATATCGACACCGAAGGCGCTGATTGGCTCATCTTGCAACAGCTTGATTTTTCGAAATTCCAACCCAAGGTCATCTTGGTCGAGAAAAAGCACCTGGACGAAACATCGCTCGGGGAAATGCGAGCCTTCCTTTGCGATTACAAGATTCTCGATCTGGATGATGACTATCTTTGTAAGAGAAAATAAGATCGCGGGTTGCGTTTCGACGCATGCGCGCGATTCAATCTCGTCCTTCATCTGAAAACGAATTTTTGGAAATTGCTTCCCGATCGAAGCTGAGGGAAGGATAACCCGTCGGCCGGAAGGATGTGCGCCGCATGAGGCGAGATCTTCCAGCCACCGTTTCCCGCCATCCTTCGGAAATTCCCCCCTCAACTTTTCACTCGTCACCCAGCGCTTCCCGCTCAACACTCCCGCCCGCCATGAGGTTCATCGAATCCGTGTATCAAAAACTGAAGCGCCACCCGAAACGCATCGTCTTCCCGGAAGGGGCCGAACCACGCGTGCTTCGGGCGGCTTCGCGTTATGCGCAGCTCCAGCTCGGCCCCGCCGTGCTGCTGGGCAGCAAGGACGAAATCGAGCGCTGCGCGAAGGAGCAAAGCATCAGCCTCGATCATGTCGCGATCATCGATCCGGCGACTTCTTCCGATCTGCCCACTTTTTGCCAGCGCCTGGAGAAGCTGAAGCGCTACCGTGATCTCGGCCCGAAGCAAACCGAGGAACTCATGGCCAATCCGAACTATTTCGGCGCGATGATGGTGCAATACGGCCAGGTGGATGGGATCGTCACAGGAGCGCGCGCCACGGCCGCTTCCTCCCTGCGCCCGCTGATCCAACTCATCAAGCCGCTGCCGGAAACGCAGAGCATTTCTTCCTGCATGATGCTGGATCTTTCCAACAAGCGGTACGGGGAGAAAGGCGTGATGTTTTTTGCGGATTGCGCGGTGATCCCTGAGCCAAGCATCGATCAACTCGCAACGATTGCGCTGCAGACTGGCAGCATCTGCCGTCAGCTTACCGGCAACAAGCCACGGATCGCCATGCTTTCCTTCTCCACCAAAGGAAGTGCCAAACTGCCGCAGACGGAAAAGATCGCCGCCGCGACAGCGCTGGCTCGGCAACGGATCGATGCCCAACGCCTCGAGATGGAAATCGATGGTGAAATGCAGGTGGATGCCGCCCTTCTACCCGATCTCGCCGAACGCAAAGCGCCGCAGAGCCTCGTCGCCGGACGCGCAAATGTGTTAGTCTTCCCCGACCTCAACGCCGGCAACATCGCCGTGAAGCTGGTGCAGTATCTGGCAGGCGCGGAGACTTACGGGCAATTCCTGCTTGGGCTTTCGAAACCCTGCGCGGATATGTCGCGTGGTGCGACCGAGGATGATATTCTCGGCGTCGCGGCAATCATTGGATTGCAAGCCATCGAGTATCGGAAGTTATATCCGACGGAATAGTGGAAAAGCCCGAATGACGAAGCTCGAATGACGAAAAAAATCCGAAGCTCGAAATCCGAAACGGATCTGCTTGTCGGACGCGTGTCTTCGTCATTCGGATTTTTGGCCTCGTGAATACTGTCACTCCCCGCATTTTCGTTGCCGCCACACAGCAGAACGATGGCAAGACGACTGTGGCACTGGGATTATTTGCCGCGCTTCGCAAGCGGATCGGGCGCATCGGTTTCATCAAGCCCGTGGGCCAGCGATTTGAAGAAGTGGAAGGCAAAAGGATTGATGAAGACACGGTCCTGATCGATCAAACCTTCGGCGTGCACACGCCGCTGGAGGCGATGAGCCCGATTGCCGTCGAACCGGATTTCACGCGCAAATATATCGAGCAATCGAACAATGATTTTTTGGTGCGGCGCATTCAGAATTCCTTCGACCGCACTGCTTGGGAAAAGGATTTCGTCATTATCGAAGGAACAGGCCACGCCGGCGTCGGCTCGGTATTCGACCTTTCCAATGCACGCGTGGCGCATTTGCTCAATAGCAAAGTAATCCTCGTGACCAAAGGCGGGATCGGAAAGCCCATCGACGAAATCGCTCTCAACAAGGCGCTCTTCGACAAGGAAGGCGTGGAATTGATCGGCGTGATCCTTAACAAGGTTTTGCCCGACAAATTCGAATCGGTGCGCGATTTTGCACGACGCGGATTCGAGCGGCTCGGCATCGATTTATTAGGTTGTCTGCCCGCCGAATCGATTTTAGCTAATGCGACGCTGGGTCAAATCTGCAAAACGACCAAAGGCAGCTTCCTCAATGGGCGCGAGCGTTCACGGCGCCGGGTGAAAAAGGTCATCATCGGCGCGATGAACTCCTCGCATGTGATGGAGCACTTTCGACCTGGCACACTCGTAATCACGCCGGGCGATCGTGAAGACATCATTCTCGCGGCGCTTTCCACTACGACATTATCGGAGATGGACGGCCTCTCCATCGTTGGTCTGGTCCTTTCCGGTGATCTCACCCCGAGCCCGCCCGTGCTGGATTTGATCAAACACTCCGATCTCCCAGTGATCACTTCGGCGTTGGATAGCTATTCCGTAGCTAGTGGCATTCACTCGATGACGGTAAAGACCCTTCCCGGTGACGTGGATAAAATCGATAAAATTCAGTCGATGATCGAGCAGCACGTGGAGGTGGATCGATTGCTGAGCAAGCTGTAGTTGCACACTCGGCTATTGCTACATCCTTGTTCTCAGGATCATCTCAATTCGCTCTGGGTCCTGGCAAAGATCAATAAGAGCCACCACGATTCCCTCTATAACCGATAAAAGAATAGTAGAGTCCGTATTCACGACGCGTTCCCACGAGAAGCCTTCGTATGCGAGTTGAATTCCTTTGCAAAGGAGCTAGCTCAGGAAACGTTTTCAGCAATTCCAAGGCGGCATCTACGGCGAGGCAGAATTATTCGCCCGAACCATTCCGTTTCTCTTCCAAGTCGTCGTAAACCGCCTGAAAGTCCGTCACTGCTCCGCTAGTCCAGATGAATTCAGCGATTCTCCCCACGAGCGACGTGTTCCTCTAGGGCAGACCAGGAAATGCCAGAATCCGGATTTCGGAGATAATGATCCAATCGAGCTTCAATCGCAGCGATGGCTTCTTCGGAGAGCTCTACCATGCTTTCAGAGGACGTCGCATCACGCCAAAGTTCTCCCGCCAGGATCAGCTTTTCCTCGGCATTTAGTTTATCCAACTCTGGAAAGCGCTCAGTGAGCACGAAGCTCATATCGGCTAAGAATGGCGAATTTGCAAGATGGCACGAAAGCGATTTAACTCGTGATCCACCTACCCTCCCGGCGGCAGCTTGAAGCGAATAGGCACGGCGGGCTTGCTGGCAACGGGAATGCCCATCGCCCGGGCCGGCTCGAATGTCCAGTGATGCACGGCCTGGAGCGCGGCCTGATCAAGTAACGGAAATCCGGAACTGTGCGCGAGGGAAGCATCGGTCACACGGCCCTCAGCGTTCACGGAAACGTTTACCATCACCACCCCTTCCTGCCGGAGACGCTTGGCTTCCGCGGGATAATCCGGTTTCGGATTGCTGCGGTATTGGGCGTGAGCGGTGATTCCGGGGGTGCCCAGCGGAAGCTGTGGACCGCGCGGACGCACCGCAGGCGCAACCGGCGGGTGAGGAACGGCAGGCGCTGGTTTGGGATTGGGATGTTCCAGCGGAGGTGGGCGGTTTTCGACTGGCGGCGGCTCGGGAGCCTGCATCGGCTCGACGGTTGGTTCTGGTGGAGGAGGCTGTTCCTCATCCTGCGGAGGTGGAGGCGGCGGGGGGGCGACCTCTGGAGGAGGCACTTCTTCCACGAGCGCCACCTCTACCGAATTGGGCTGATCCGACATCGTAAACGCCACGGCGTCGCTCGCGAGATGCAAGCCGAACAGCAGAAACCCGTGCACGCCCAGCGCGCACGCGGCACAAGTAACCAGACGCGAATTCATGGACTGGCCGCGGCTTTCGCCGGCTGCGTTTCGATCGCGATGCGCGTGATTCCTAGTTTGCGCACTTCATCGAGCACTTCGATTGCTTTTCCAAATTCCGCTTTGGTATCACCATTGATAAACACTCGAGGATCGGGATTTGCCGCCAGCGCGGCTTTTAGCGACTCCGTGAGTTGCGGAATATCGACTAGCTTTTTATCGAGAAAAATCTCCCCTTTATCCGTCACGGAGATCACCAGCGAATTGTCCCGCGATTGCGAGGAAGCGGTCTTCGCTTTCGGAAGATTCAACGCGATGCCTTGATTCTTCACCATGGAAAGCGACACCATCACAAAAGTCGCCAGCAGGAAGAACATGATGTCGATCAAGGGAATGATCTCGATCCGCGCGCGCTTGTGGCTTCGGGGACTGGGAATCCTAGTCATGCAATAACGATTTCCGTTAACCAACACTCACGCCGGCCCGGAGCAGCAACCGCTCGAGTTGCGCAGCGGTCGTTTCGATCTCGTGGCGGGCCTGCTCGAGCTGAGTGTTGAGAAAATTGAAAGGCAACAGCGCGATCATGGCGATGAGCAATCCGAACGCCGTGGCGAGCAGTGCTTCTGCAATGCCGCCGGTAATCGCAGTGGGAGCTCCGAGTTCCGATGCGCCCAGCAAGTTGAAAGCGTGAATCATCCCCGTGACTGTCCCAAAAAGCCCCATGAGCGGCGCCAGGGTGATCGTCGTATCGAGCACGGAAAGCCCGCGGCTGAAGCGGTGCAATTCTTCCGCCGCGGCCTGTAAAAGAGCATTGGAGAAAGAGGGGTCGCGGTGTGCCAGGGCGAAGGTAAGGCTTCGCGCGACAAAATCAGTCGATTGGGCGCCGGCCCGCAGCGCTTGGTCAAATTCACCCTGCTCGGCACAGGCCAAAATCTTTCGCACGGCGTCGCGGTCCCGCCTGGCTCGCTCCGAAATGGCGAAATAGAGGCGCTCGAAAACAACGGTCAAGGCAACAAGGGAAAGGGCGAGAAGCGGCCACATCACGGGACCGCCCTTGAGAAAAATCTGAATCATCGGGATATCGTTGGAGAAACAAAGCTGCGAATGAGTGAAAGGGAAGTCTGAAGACGCAGCGCCCATCGGCGCCGCCTTTCATGGTAAAAACTCCCGCCCCCCCCTACTTTCAACACTCAAAATCCAATTACGCGCGCAAAAGCGGCGTTTCCCTGGCTGACGGGGGAAAGTTGTTGAATTTGAAGGGCTTACTCTGGGAGGCAATTCTCCAAGTCGAGGTACTATGAAACGTGCTTTTTCGGGGAGCCGTCGCTCTCCATTCTTTAGGCCCCAGCTCTGGGTTGCATTCGCCTGCGTCGCAGATGCGGTTAACGCGCGCCGGCCTGGCCTAAGCCGTAACCAAAAAGCGGGCGGGATTGGTAAATGGCGCTGGACCATTTGACTCCACGATGGATCGCCGCCGCGGAAATCACCAACACCGCCAAGCCGGAGGCAGCGATCCAGTTCCCCCAATCCCAAAACCTGGGCAAGATCATGGGAATGAGTGACAGGGCAACCGTCGCGCACCACCCGGTCTTCGCCCATCGCAGACCAATCGCCAATCCCGCTGCGGCCAAACCGGCGGTGAAAAACGCCCGGGCCGCAAGCTCTGCCCATGGCGCCAGCGAGCCAAATCCCAAGGATTCAGAAACCAGGATAAAAGCCGTACCGAATAAACCAGCCGAAAGAGGACCGGCCAAAAGGAGCGCGGTAATCCACCTCGGCGAGATGGGCAGGATTCGCAATCCGCGCATCCCTAGCATTCCGCTCGCCACCGCGCTGTATAACGTTCCAAACATAAATATATTGTTATAGAGGTAAGGAAATGCCTCGTTCCCACCGTGCATCTGCCGAAGCAAGCCCACTCCCACCACGCCGGATACACTTAAGATAAGCGGGATCCGGCCAACGATGCTAATCAGAAAAAACGGAAGCCCTGTCGATCCGCTTATAGGCACGCCCGTCTGCGTCCGCCCCCGAGGGCGCATCAGCGACGTAAAGGGCATGGTCCATCGTCTGGCAAATCTGGAAGCAACAAGTGCAGATGCCACCACGAAAAGCGGAACGGGGGCAACCACCAGCCAGTGCCTCACAGCAAAGTCTTCAAACTTTTGAGGAAACCCATGACCTATCAGAATGGGGATGACGAACGTCACCGACCAGAGAACCATGACAGAAACCTGCGCGACATCACCCGCCAAGCTCCGCGCGGGACGGGCCGGCAGGATACCCGCGAGGACGAAATTGAAAGCGGAGTATCCGATGCCGATCCAGAGAGCGAGGCAGGCTGAGAACCAGGGATTGTAACTACTAAAGATAAGTTCATAGATATGTCGTCGCTCGGTCAGATTGGCGGCGATCGCACCGGCGCAAATCGGAAAAATCCAGAGCAAAGGAATCACCACCACACATAACAACCACCAAGCCATCCCCTGCTGTCGCAAGGTCAACGGTTGAACACGCACTACTCGCAGAACTCCCGATGGCCCATCCAGAACCAGGATCGTGATCACCGCGAACGGCGCCAGACTCATGGTTAATCCCGCGAACATGGTAACGGCGTTGAATAACGCAAGCAGGACCAGCACCCACCACCAGCGGCGAAGGTGGTCGAAGATAATTAGTCTCATGGTGGTTACTTGGTAATGGCGAGGAACAGTTCTTCAAGCGTGAGCGGTTGTGATTGCACGTCGCGCACGCCATTGGCGGAAAAGGAGGCCATCGGGCACACAGCGGTATCGACCACCGCCCGCCACCGGGGTCCGTCGTGCTCCAGCAAGAGCACCCCGGCTTTGGTCTCGACTCCCGATGCCTCCGCCGTGAATTCCACTTGCAGGTGCCGTTCCACTAATTCGGCAGTGGCCCCTTCAGCGAGAAGTTTTCCCCGGTGCAGAATCGCTAGCCGATCCGTATAGCGTTCCAGGTCCGACAATTGATGAGACGATATAAAAATCGTGCGCGCCTCATCCCGCACGATGGACAGCAATTCTGAAAACATCGCCTTCTTAGACTGTGCGTCCAGTCCCGTGGTCGGCTCGTCGAGCACCAGGACCTGCGGATGCCACGCCATGGCAGTGAGAAGGGCCAGCTTGGTGCGGCTGCCAAAGGAAAGCGTGGCGATCTTGTCGCTGGGCGAGAATCCGAAAACCTCCATCAGGCGCGAGCAATAGGCATCATCCCAATTGGGCCGGAATCCTTTCACGAATCGAATCGCCCTGCCTACATTGCCCCACGCCACAAAATTCAGGTCCGGGCTCACATAACCAGCGTGTTGCTTGACGGCGATTTCGTCTTTGGCGTGATCGAAGCCGCAGACGCGAATCGATCCGCCATCGACCGCGCCCATGCCAAAGATTAAATCTATCAGCGTCGTTTTGCCGGCGCCATTCGGGCCGATCAATCCGTAGATTCCGCCGGTAGGCACAGTGAGATTGAGTGGGCCAAGTGCGAAGCGGGAGAAGTGTTTTTCGAGTCCTGAAAACTCGAGAGCGGGTGAGGTGTTCATGATGGTTCGTTGAGGGTTTCCAAGAAAAGTTTGCGCACATCGGCAGGTTTCAGCCCGGCTTCCGCAGCCTCCGTGAGGGCTTCGCGCAGGAGCGCCCGCGCTCGTTCCACCTTCACTTCCCGGCTGCGCGAGACGCCGCCTTCCGCCACGAAAGTGCCCAATCCCTGGCGGCGAAAAATGATTCCCTCCCGCTCCAGCTCCTCGTAGGCGCGCTTCACGGTGATGACGCTTACCATCAATTCTCCGGCAAGCTGCCGAAAAGAGGGAAGCGCGATGCCCGGCTCGATTTTCCCTTCACCAATCGCCCGTTTCAACCCGGCTACGATTTGTTCGTAGAGAGTCCCGGGAGCGGCAGGAGAGACCGTAGGGAGGAGAAGTTTGAAAGATTTAGGAGGCACGGGTTGGAGGATGATCTGGGAGAAAACGAGCGAGGAGTACTTCTTTGATATACTGTATCTATACAATATACACAGTTTACGTCAACGCACTTTTTCGAAAAATTTCGACGCTGGTTTACCGGCCCTCCAAAAAGAGCCGCGGGTGCAAAGGCTTGGCCGCGAATTCAATCCGCTCGCGCCTGTCATTTGACCCCTGTTGTGTACTAGATGACACTTCGCCGCCGTCATCGGTTCGTGTATATGTCCGTTCCTGAAATTCAGCCCACTCCGCCGCCCTTGCCGCTGCCACCGATCTGGCGGCTCCGATGGGCTATCCATTTGCTAATCATCGCCGCCCTGCCGGTGATCGCGGGAATCAGCGGGCTATCTCGCTTCACTGGTGATCAGCCCGCGCTCACCCATCATGCGTCCGGCTTGCTGATCGTTTGCGCATGGAGCCTGGCTTTTTTTGCGGTCCCGTCGGCGATTGCCTGGCTTATCTCCCGGCCCACTGTGGATGAACTTTATCTCAGGTGGCGCCCCGGCTTTTGGGTGGCGCCCCTCGGCTTGGTTTATTCAGTTGCCATTCGCTTTGGAGCGGGTCTCATTCTCATTGGCTTCTACGCGATCCTGGTGGCGACGCGCGTCGTGTCGGTCCAGCAAATGCAGGAATTAACATCCGCACAGCCCGCCAAACTGCAGTCGATCTTGGACGTCCATGCGCTCAAACACGACCCCGCGTATTTCTGGCTCAACCTTACCTTGGTGAGTTTCGTGGTCGGCGGTCTTCGCGAAGAGATATGGCGGGCCTCATTTCTCGCGGGAATGCGATCCCTCTGGCCGCGGTGGTTCAGTTCGCAGGGCGGGCAGATCGCGGCCGCAGGCGTGGGCGCGGTGCTCTTTGGAATCGGCCATTTGCCTCAAGGCACTCCCGCCGCGTGCCTCATCGGGCTCGTCGGTTTTGGATTGGGTGTGATCATGGTTTGCCATCGCTCCATCTGGCCGGCCGTGCTGGCTCACGGCATTTTCGACGCCACAAGTATCGCTCTCATTCCGTGGGTGACGGAGCTGGTGAACCAGGCCCGCCAGACCACCGGTGCCTAGGGCAAGGATTCTTCGGGTAGATCATCAACCGTTTCAAATCCGTTAATTGCGGGCGCTCACGGAATGCGCTAAGTTTTTCTGCCCCGAAAAACTATCTTGGTGTCGCCCGCCGAACCCCGACGCAAGCCTCCCCACGCTTAACTTCAAAACCCCGATATTTCTATGGCGCAAGCAATCATGGACCCCGAAGAGGTGCGGCGATTTGCCAAGGAACTGAAGCGCTTCAACGACGACGTTCAAGTGCGCGCGCAGGCGCTGCAGGCGCGATTCGCCGCCCTGGGCAGCACGTGGCAGGACCAGGAGCATGAAAGATTCGCTGAGGAATTCATTTCCACGATGAAGGTGCTGAAGAAATTTGTGGAGGTCGCGGAAAAGCACAGTCCTTTCCTTTTGCGCAAGGCGCAGCGCATCGAAGAATATCTGGACCAGCATTGATCCATGGCCGATCAGGTCAAAATCACCTCCCTCGACGTGCTCGAATCGTTTCGGGCGGCGATGATCCTCTTTCTCACCAAAGGGCATTCGGCTCTCGATGAAGTGGGCGATGAAATCCGCAGGACGCGCGGATGGATTCAAAATGATCAGCGCACCCACTGGGAAGGCGAGATGCGCCGCCGCCAGCGTGTGCTTGATCAAGCGCAGCAGGAGTTGCTCAGTGCACGGCTTTCCGGGTTGCGCGATTCCACGACTTTGCAGGAACGAGCGGTCCACAAAGCCAAGGCCGCCGTGGCCGAAGCAGATGAAAAACTGCGCAACGTGAAACGCTGGAACCGCGATTTCGATCACGCGGTCGAACCGCTTTTAAAAAGGCTCGATGGCGTGCGCCAGTTACTTGATCACGACATGCCGAAGGGGCTTGCCTATATCGTGCAGGCACAGCGCACGCTGGAAGCCTATACGGAAATGACTGCCCCCATCGATTCCGCAGCCGCGGAAGGAGGAGAGAAACCTGTATGAGCGTCCGGGCAAGCGCGGCGAATTTGAGTCAGGCGGCAAAGAACCTGGCAATTGAATGGGGACACACGCGCTCGTATTGGCGCGATGTCAAAGCCATCGAATTTGAAAAGGAATATTTGGAGGATCTTCCGCACCACGTGGCCCGGGCCGCAGCCGTCATCGAGGAGCTCGATGGCATTTTGAGAAAGGTGAGGAGCGACTGTGAGTAGCGGAATCGATCTGCGCACCACCCACGCTCTGGAACTTGCCACGAAGCTCCAGCAAACCGTCACGACTTTCGCTAAGAAAGAAGAGCAACTGGCGCGCGATCTCCGCACGCAACGCAGTGTGATCGACCGCCGGTATCGCGAGGGCATGACCGCGGTGGAATCAAAGCGCACCACCCAAACGGCAGCTATCGAAGAAAGCGCTAAACTGGCCGACGAAAGAGCGCGCGCTACCTATGAATCGCGCCGAAACCGTATTCAGCAGGCGAAAGCGCGGGCCCTGAAGAATCTGCCACGGCGCGCCGCCGAAGCGAAAAAACGCTGGCAGGGCGATCTGCAGATGAAGCATTTCCGCGCCGAGCGAGCGCTAGCGTCAGGAAACAGCGCGGTGGAAAAAGAATTTACGCAATTTGCCCAAAGGCTCGCCCAGACTAAATCAGCGCACGATGAACTCGACCGGCGCGCTCGGCATGCTCTCAGTGGATACGGCGCGCTCGGTCGGGCTTTGAAAGCTCAAACCAGCGCAGCGCCTGAGAAAAGGCATGACCCGTCGGAAAGAGATCAGCTGATGGCGGATTTCGAAGCCCGCCTCGCCACGGCGGGTGAGAGGCTCGCTGATCTCCGCGCCAATCTCGCTACCCGTATTTTTAGCATCGCTCCGATCGGGGTGTTACTTGGCCTTATCCTCGTAGGCGGAGGCGTCGGCGCTTTTCTCGGCGGTCCGAACGCGTATCCACTTGCTGGAGCCGGCGTGGCAATTCTCGGCGGCTTGGTTTGCGCCCTCTATTTCATTGGCAAAAAAGGAAGCGCCCCTGCTGCGACGGTGCTCGTGGAGGCGCTCGTGGAAGCGCGCACTCTGCGCAAGGCATGCGGTGCTGCCGCTCAAGAGAAACACGACGATGACATCCGGCGGCTTCAGGAGGAATACGACCGAGTGGATGCCGAGGTGAAAGCGGGCTGGGATCAATCCGATCAGGTCGAGACGGATTTCGAGAATACCGCGCGGCAAAGAATTGAGATGCAGGTGCCGCGTGCTTTTGAAAGAAACGCGCGCCAGCTTACCCCAAAACTCAATCGCATCGGCCCGGAGCGGACGGCGAAACTTGCCGCGCTCACTACCGAGGTGGAAACAAAGCGCACTCGAATCACTGAAACCTACGAAGCGGAGTTTGCGGAATTTTCAGCCACGGAGCGAGCCCGCTGGGATGCTATCGAGGCGGAATGGAAAGATGAGATCACGCCGATCTACCGCTCCGCCGAAGCGATGAACGCGGCTTTGCTGCCAGCCTTTCCGCAGTGGAGCAAAGCGTTTGTCGAGTCATGGACTCCGCTGAATCACTTCGCCCGAGCCACCAAGTTTGCCCAGTTCGAGATCGACGCCGGGGCGCAGGGGGCTCCCAAAGATTCACGTCTCGCGTTGCCGGGCTCCTCTCAAATCTCCGTTCCCCTTGCACTCACCTTTCCTGAGCGCGGCTCACTGCTCTTCGAGACCAATGAAGCCGGCGGCCCAGCCGTGATGGACGTTCTCAACAACATTATTTTGCGGCTGCTCACGACGACGCCACCCGGAAAGCTAACCTTTACGATCATCGACCCGATAGGCCTCGGCGAAAATTTCGCGGGCATCATGCACTTGTCCGACTACGAGGAAAGCGTGATTAACCGGAAAATCTGGACGCAACGCGACCAGATCGACGAGCGCCTTGCCGAGTTGGGCGAGCACATTGAGAAGGTTATCCAGATGTACCTTCGCAATGAATACGCCACCATTACGGAATACAACGAACAAGCGGGCAGCGTGGCGGAAAAGTATCATTTCCTCGTCGTCGCCGATTTTCCGGCCGGCTTCAGCGAGACTTCCGCGCGCCGGCTGCAAAGCATCGCGCTCAGCGGGGCGCGTTGCGGAATTTTCACCCTGATTCATTGGGACAAGCGGCATCCCCTGCCCGATGGATTCACACCGGACGAGCTTCGCAAGAACAGCGTTACTTTTCGGCACGATCATAGCGGTTTCGTGCTCGGCTCCGCGCAAAATGGAGCCAGGCCGGAATTCGATCCGCCCCCGAGCGCCGAGCTCGCCGTCGAACTGGTTCACAAGATCGGCAAGGCCAGCATTGACTCCAACCGCGTGGAGGTACCGTTCGTACAAATAGCGCCCAAACCGGAGGAAATGTGGACGAATGAGACCACGAGCGAACTGAAGATCGCTATCGGGCGCACCGGGGCAACCAAGCTGCAATATCTAGCCATCGGCAAGGGAACACGCCAGCATGCGCTCTTCGCGGGAAAGACCGGCTCGGGCAAATCGACGCTTTTTCACGTGATCATCACCAATCTCGCGCTCGCTTGCAGTCCGGATCAGGTGGAGTTTTACTTGATCGACTTTAAGAAGGGCGTCGAATTCAAATGCTACGCCACCAAGCGTCTGCCGCACGCGCGTGTCGTCGCCATCGAGAGTGACCGCGAGTTTGGCTTAAACGTGCTTCAACGCGTCGATGATGAATTGAAGCGGCGCGGCGATATTTTCCGCAAATACGGCGTGCAGGATATTCCCGGGTACAAGCGCGCCGGTGGCGTCGAGCCAATGCCGCGCACGCTGCTCATGATCGACGAGTTTCAGGAATTCTTCGTGGAAGACGACACGGTCGCGCAGACGGCTTCCCTGCTCTTCGATCGCATCGTGCGCCAGGGCCGTGCCTTTGGCATCCACGTGTTACTTGGTTCGCAAACGCTCGGGGGCGCCTACTCGCTAGCGCGCGCGACGCTGGGCCAGATGGTCATCCGTGTGGCCCTGCAATGCAATGAGGCGGATGCTTACTTGATTATGGACGACACCAACGCCGCTCCGCGCCTGCTCTCGCGTCCCGGCGAAGGCATCTATAATG
>FTBG01000517.1_pt1 | contig 21711 bp, 10 predicted proteins | sample 1639311 | NCBI WGS metagenome assembly FTBG01 (sample SAMEA3914864, study PRJEB12502) | metagenome | biome: forest; material: soil | place: USA | collected 2012-03-12 | depth 0.3 m | reverse complement strand
ATGGAGTAGATCACATTGGACGCGGCGCTTTCGGAGATTGCCCCCAGGATGAGGTTGCCCGTTCCCGCAGCCGCAAATCCCACGGGATCGGCGCCCAGAGTCACCGTGCCGCCGGTGAGTGACACGGCGTTGAATTGCACAGCCTGGGTATTACCTGCCGATCGATAAATCCCCAACCCTTGATTGTTTCCAAGCGTAAGCGTGCCGAATTGCGAGGTGCTGCCCAGCGGGAAAGAGGTGCTAGGACCCGCGGCGGTGCCCGGAAGGTTAATCATGGCAAAACCGGTGCCGGAGACGGAAATATTATTTCCCAAAATGGTGTTTCCCACTCCGGTAGTCGGGTTCGTGGGAGTGACATTGCGCATGTTGAGAACGGAATAGGTTCCGTTCAGCGTTCCCGTCGTAAATGTGCCGCCCGCCATGACGATATTTCCTGATCCGGCTGGACTGAATGGACCGGGTGTACTCGCCTGCAATTCCAATTTTGTGCTTTGATTGACGGTGATGGTGCCGGTGTAGTTACTTGTTCCTGCTCCCCGGAGGCGGAAGCCAGGCGTCGTCCCGGCGTCGGGCGATACGCCCGGCACTCCCACGATCACGTTGAGATTGCCGGAGCCTTGAAGAGTACCCGTGAGAATCACTTCACTCGCGTTTCCCAGGTTCGTGGAATCAGCGAGGAGAATAGTCGAGTTTGCCGACACGGTCAGACTAGTATTTGTGACCTGCGCTGGATTGCTCTGTGACGCCAGCCGGCCACCCGCAAGGGTAATGGTGTTTGTCAATGCAGCACCTACTTGAAAGGTCGTACCGGCATTTACGGTGACGCCGCCGGTTCCTACCGAACCAATCGCCGCAGCAATCACGGTACCGCCATTGATCGTCAATCCGCCGGAGAAACTGCTGGTCCCGCCCAGCGCGAGCGTTCCATTGAGTTCCTTGGTTAAACTTGTGCCTGCGCCTGTGATGCCGCCGGCGTAGCTGGTCGTGCTGGTTTGCGAAACGGTGAGCGCGGCCCCGCTGAGGTTGAGCGTGCCGCCTGTACCGGAAAGCAAGGAAACCGTAAACGGCATGCCGTTGGTATCTAACGTTCCGCCGTTGATGGTCACGGCCGAGTTCGTCGGGATTGCACCCGCGACGCCCATGAGCAGAGTGCCCGCATTCACCGTCGTGCCACCGGAATAGGAATTGGCGCCGTTGGCCAAAACGAGTGTTCCATTGCCGGCTTTGGACAGTCCGCCATTGGAAATGACGCCGTTGAGCGTCAATTCGGGAGATGTTCCTGGAGTCGCGGTAACGGTTCGGGTGGCGGCTCCCAGATCGATGTTGCTATTCAGGGAAAGTGCAATGGGAGCATTGGCCGTGAGGGGTCCGTGCAAGATGAGATTTGGCTCAAAGACAGCCGAGCTTCCCAGCGTGAGGGAGTTAACCGTCAGCGTACTCGTTGTCCCGAGAGCCGATCCATTCACCGTCAGGTCCGCGAGAACGTTATTATGGTTTTGAGTGTCGAGCGTGGCTCCAGCGTCAATGCTGACCGAACCCGTTGCGGGAATCGCGTTGTCGCTGCCGAGCGCCAGCGTCCCACCCTTTACAGAAGTTCCACCCGTATAGGTAGCCGGTCCGCTTAGCGTGAGCGTGCCCGATCCGGTTTTGGTGAGCGCACCCGTTCCGGCGATCGCGGCTCCGGCTGAAGAGATCAGCGTATAGTTATGAACGGAGGTATCGACGTTGATTTTGATGGGTGAAACATCGCCGCCGCTCACGGTGATGACATCGTGCGATCCATTGTCAGTTCCATCGAAGTTCGCAATGTCTCCGTTGTTAAAGACTGCCGGTCCCTGCCAATTGGTGGTCCCGGCCACATCCCAAAGTCCGTTCACGCTGCCGGTCCAAACTTTCGTTGGAAGCGAAAGCGGATGCAAGGTGATGGAATTGGTTCCGTAAACCAGCGCATAGGTATTCGGCAGGCCGAAAACCGAGGCAAACGCTCCACTCATGCTCGCAAAGGTGGCGATGGTGTAGTCAAGCCCGTTGTAAGTGTTCGTTCCCGGAAGTGTTAACGTGCTGGCGCCTCCCAAAGCGAGTGTGCCTGTGGATGTTAGCAAATCAGAAGCGGGCGCGTTGGTGGTCTCAATTTCCAGCGTGCCATTGAGCGTGATATTGCCGACGGTGAGAGAGCCGATGCCGGCCAATCCCGGAGCAATGGTAGCTCCAGTATTGATGGTGATGCCGCCAGAGCCGTTGATCGTGCCGGTGCCCGTGAGCAAGCCCAGGCCTGTTGTGGCAGTCGCCGGGCCAAAGATGAAGTTGCTGCTGCCAGTGTCGATAATGGCTCCGCCGTCGATCGCTACATTGTGAACGAAAGAACTAAGCGCGGCGAGAGAGACACTGGTAGCGCCGGGATTACTATTGATGACTTTTAAGCCGACGGGTACGGCATTCGACCATTCGCCGCCTGCAGGAAACGCCCAGGTGCGGCCGCTGGCGGCAGTCGTGAGATAACCTCCAGTCCCTGTAAGCGCGGCCAGCCGGACGTCGGTGAGCAAATTGGAAAGCTTGTTCTCATTCAAAACGGGGTCAGTCAAAAACGTGGCCGAAGAGCCGGTGCTCGTGCTGGTGCGGATGCTGGCCGTGTTAGCGATGACTTTGAGTCCGCCGAAGCCTGTGCCGTTCACGATCAAATCGACTCCGGTCGATCCCGGATTGTTAAAAGTAACACCGTTGGTATTGGAAAACGTCGTGGTATTGGCAGCACCGATCCGAAGATCGATGACCGAATCTGCCGCCGTCGTGCCATTGCCCGTGATATCGCCTTGTGCATCGACCCAGCCGACGTTGTTCCCGTTGGCAAAGCTTTGCGTGAATTTCAGCGTCCCTCCGGCCAGGATGTTAGTTTGATCGTAAAGCTGGATGCCATGTGCAGTGGTGGCATCGGTGCGCAAATGCAGGTCCATGGCCGCGGTCGCACCGTTGGAGATCGTGAGAGTGCTGGCATTGATTGTCGCCGCGGTGCCAAACTGCAGGGCATTTGTTTCCGGCGAGCCGATGGCCGTCCCGGTGCCTCTGCCTTGGAAGCCGACGTTTGCTCCCGGATTGAACGTAATGTTTCCGTTTAACGTGCGCGGACCGTTGCCGACTTCAAATTGCAAGGTATTCGAAAGGAATAAACCATTGGTGAACGTATAGGGCCCTGCGAGAAGGACGACACGGCCCGTCGTCTTCTCTCCGCCGCCCGCGGTGGGATCTCCGTTCGGCACGCCACTGAGCGTAAGCGGCGCGTTAATCGTTCCGCTTAAGCCGTTTTCAAGCGCGAGTTCCGCACCATTCGTGAGTTCGATTTGCAGCGGAGTATTTGCGGTCTGTCCTGTTACGGTCTGCAACCGGAGCGCATTAGCGTCGTCCGCCCACGTTGTGGCGCCGGAGGGAAATCCGCCATTTAATCCTTGGGCGCCACCGGCGAATCGAATGATAGATAGCGCGGCGTTGGTGTTGGCGAGGCTGATATTAAAACCCGCCGTATTATCCATGCCATTGATGTTAAGCACGCCGCCGGCCGTGCCGAAGGTAACCGTTCGCGCGAGCGAGCCGGCCGCCGAACTGCCAATGACCGTTGCCGCGGAATTTCCAGTCGTCGTGAGCCTCAGTTCTCCGCCATTGATCGTGATGGTCCCTGTTCCTAGATAAGTATTGGTCCCGGTGGAAAAAAGATTGATTGCACCTGCACCCGCATTCACTTCGAGGATGCCACCCGTCACGGTTACACCATTAAAAGAATTGTTAGCGTTTGTTAATATGTAATGCCCGCTGCTCACGATCATCGAGTTTGCGCCTGTTCCGCTGACGACGCCGTTTAAAGTAACCGTTCCGTTCCCCGTGCCGGTCAGAGTGGTGGGAGCGGCGAGTGCCAGATCGTTGCCGATGGCGAAGCTTCCCGATCCACTGGCGGAAATGGTCGGGTTCGTTCCGCCATTGGCGGAGAATGTTAAGGGATTGCCCGCGGTGCCACTGATCGTTTCCGTGACCGTGGCTGTGCTGTTAAGCGTGAGGCCGTTGAGAAGGAAGGGCCCTGCAATGTCATCCGTGGAAGTATATGCGGTTGAGCCGCTTCCGTCGAAACTGAGGATCGTGTCGATTGCACTGGCGGGTGGACCCGCCGGACCCGGGGCGATCCAGTCGACAGACGAACTCCAGGAATTCGTCGTGCTGTCCCAGAACCAGGTGACAGCTTTGACCGTGAGGGCTGAGAGGGCCAGGACTGATGTACCCAGCGCGGCAAATCGGCGGACGCGACGAGCGGGTAATTCGCGAAAAGATGCGGAATTCTTTTTCATAGGGGAACAAAGCAGGCACACAAAGCGCTTTCCGCTCTCGGTACTGGGGTGCGCTGCTACCTTTCAGGAAAGCAAGATGGCGAGAAAGTGGATGCGGTTCGCCTCCGCTTCAACCGAAACCAAGCGGAATCAAAAAAACTGTATCAGACAGTGAAATTCCTCAGCGGATCACTCTGAGATGCGCGCAACTTCAGTCCGCTGTGGAATCGCCTTTAAAATGGAATCTCTCGCCACCTAGCACGGCTGCACTAGTGATACTCGGGCACCAATATTTTTCCACGTGCTCGATCATGAGTTGCGTTCCCGCGAAATGCGGGACGTGAGGCGGCATCGCCGGATTGTACATCGTGTCTGTGAGATCGCGCACGAGGACCACGTGCTTGCCTTGCCGCACCATTTGACGAATGGCGAAGGGCCTGCCTAGTACGCACATATTAAGGTGCACACCACAAACAATCACGTTTTCGATCCCTCGCTGCTGCATGAGATTGTAAGCCTCGGCGCTTTCGGTGATGGCGTCGCCGTCCGCGATTTCGATGGCCGGATGTTCGCGTTTCCACGGATAGGGATCGCCTTTTTTCCAAGTAGTGGGGCAATCGCAGCCGCCATCAGAATCGTCGATCGGCAACGGTGCTTCGGCAGAAGTGTCTATATAGCACCAGCGCTGCAATGGCACCGGCGGCTCGGCTTTCGGTGCATCCTGAGCCAGCTTGCGCCCGGGATGATCTTTGTAAAAGCCCATGGTATCGCTCGGGCAATGGATGATGAAGACACCGCGTGCGCGCAATGCTTTGGCTAGTTCATTGACGTGTGGAGCGAGTTCACCGACGCGCGAGGCGGCATTGGGGCACGTGTGCGTATCCCACATGTCGCAGATGACGAGCGCCGTTTTTCGGGCGTTCCAATCGAGCGTTTGCGATATCGGTTCGCCGGCACCCTGCGCGGAAATGGTGCGACTGCGCGCGGGAAGATGCAGCATTGGCTCGTCCGCAGATGAGCGGTTGATGGAAAAAGTGACGAGACAAAGGAAGAAAAGAGCAGGGGGAATTCGCATCGCAGTGAAGGAAGGCTATTTGGCCAATCCGCCAGGACGATCCGCTCTTAGTAATCTTGATCGGCGCGACGTGGCATGGGCGTCCCGCCCATGGCAGGAAACTACGGGCGGGGATGCCCGTGCCGCGTTCCTTAAGCGCTTGAGCCGAGTTGTTCGCGAACCGCGTTGATCATTTCGCTGCGTGGGACAGTTACCTGGCCGGCGCGCCCCTGGCCTTTGTACTCATCGTGGCTGGCGGTGGCAGCGCGCAGATCGCGGCCCAGAGCGAGGTTCTTGATCGAAACTACGCCGTCCTTGATTTCATTTTCACCCACGATGATCGCGAGTGGAAATTCGCGTGTATTGGCGAAGGCGAGTTGAACTTTCATGCTCGCCCCTGGCGCGCCTAGATACACTTCCGCGCGGATTCCCGCGGCTCGTAGCTCCGATGCTAGTTTCAAGAGCTCTGCGCCCGGCACGCCTTTCATTCCCACGACCAGGACTTGCGTCTGCGTCTGGTTCAGCTTGATTTTACCGAGGTGCGCGAGGGCATCGAGAAAACGATCGAGGCCAATGGAAACACCGCACGCCGGAATGCTCGTCGCCTGAAAACGATCCACCAGGTTGTCATAGCGGCCGCCGCCGAGGATCGAGCCAAATTGCCGCGCATTGGGTAGATAAGCTTCGAAGACCATGGCGGTATAGTAATCCAGCCCGCGCATGAGCGTGGTGTCGAAGACAGCCTCCTCTTCGGAGACGTTCTGTGCGTCCAGCAGTTCGCTCAATTCGCGGAATTCGGCGAGCGCCTGCTCCGCGATTTCCGTTTTCTCGAGCAGCGATTCGAGAGCAGTGATGATTTCTTTGCGCGTCTTGCCGCCGATTTCGAGAAAGAGATCAATCTTCGCGATCTGATCCGAATTCAAACCGACGCCGCGGATGCGGTCTCCCGATACATCGAACCGGCCTTCGCCCAGTTCCTTGCGTACGTTTTCGATTCCGACCTTGTGCAGTTTGTCGATCACGCGCATCACGCGCTTCGCGGTTGTTATATCTGGAATGCCGATTTGCGTGAGGAAGGCGTGAATCGCTCGGAGATTGTTGATCTGGATGACGAATTCGCCGGGTTGCACGTCGAATTCTTTCATCACATCCGCCATGGCGGCGACGATCTCGGCTTCCACCATCAGCGACGCGGAGCCGGCGGCATCGATGTCAAATTGCGTGAACTGGCGATAGCGCCCCGGGTGTGGATCGTCCGCACGATAGACCGGGCCGATGTGGTAGCGGCGGAAAGGCAGCTTGAGCTGCTCAGGATACTGCGCGAGCAGGCGCGCAAAAGGGACGGTGAGATCGAAGCGCATCGCCGCGGCATCGCCCTCCGGCGTCTTGAGGTGAAAGAGGAGCTTGTTGGTCTCTTCGCCACCGGTGCCGATGAGCGTGCGTAGATACTCGAGGCTCGGAGTGTCGATCGGTGCAAATCCGTATTTCTCGTATACTTTGCGAATGCGCTCGATAGCCGCATTGCGGGCGATCATGGCCTCGGGAAGCAGATCGCGAAAACCTTTCAACGTCTGCGGCTCAACTTGGGTGCTCATAAATTCGTGGAAAACACGTACCGGGAACGGGGGTCGAACCCGTAACCTCCAGATCCACAATCTGGCGCTCTAACCAATTGAGCTATCCCGGCATCGTCCGCGGAGTTTTCCGCGAGGTGAAGAGCCGAAACGGATTAGCAGGGGTAAAAGGGCGTGTCAAGGGTGAGCAAACGTTTCTGTGGCGGGCATTCTTAATCGTAATCTTCTCTCTTCGGTCTTCAGGAAAAACTCTCAACTCTCAACGCCCAACTCTCAACATCCAACGGAGTCGTGTCTTTACAATCCCGCCTTTACCCAATCCGAGATCGCTCTCGCCATCTGTCCAACGAGTTTTTGCCCTGTCACCGGGGTGGATTCTTCGCCGGCGTGAATTACCGGCACCAAAATGAACTGCGCGCCGGAGTTTGCGGTGTCATCCACGGCAGCGACCTCGAGGGCGTAGTCGGCGATGAGCCCGCATTTGTGGAAGAATTTTGCGTTGGGAAAAACGGGCTCTACTCCGTTCAACCACGCATCCGGCTCGGAATCGGGTGAAGTGGTTTGCAAGCCGGTGAGACCAGCGGCGCCGTGGCGCAAAAATTCGAGTTGCTCCGAGTTGAGGTGATAGCGATCCGCTTCGGGAATTTCTTCGGCGAATAAAACGCGGCGCAAACATTCACCGAGTTCGCGCGGGCTAGTGACGTTTCCTGTCTTCGCCTCAAAGATCGTAGCGCCTCGCTCTTCGGAGTAAGAGCGGCCCGACCACGTGTGCTCTAAAGTAACCGTTTTTGATCCATCCGCGGATCGCAACGTAATGCGCTGCGCTTCTTCGCGCGAATATTGATAAGGTCTTCCCAGCACATAGCCGCGCATCAGCGCCGAATGGGGAAATCCGCGCTCCGGGGTCAAAAACTGCGTGTTGATGCGGTCGATGCCGGTCAGGCGCAGCAGCAGTGTATAGTCTTCGTTGGAGGAACGCCGGAAGACTTCGCTGAGCATTTCCTTTACGCCGCGAGCGCAATCGAGCGTCCACGATCCGTCTTTGTTTTGATGCTCGAATTGGACGGTGGAATCGAAGGGAAATCCGCGCTCGTTTAGCAATTCCAGAGCGGCGATGACTGCATAGATTTTGATGGTGCTGGCGGGCCAGAAATCGGTGCGCCCAGCCGTGTCACGGTAATCGTGCCAGGTGAAGGCGTGATGGCCGTCCGGCGATTTGGTGATGATGCAAACGGTAGCCCATTTCGTGAGGGCAGGGGCAATCGGATCGAGAGCTGCGGCGAGGGCAGAATCGGGAGTGCCCGAAGGCTCAGCGCGACAAAATGCGGCGAGCAGAAAGGAGAAAAAGACCGGAATGGCAATGCGCACGACGGTGCGATTGTCGGGAGAGCCTGAGGGAGGGTCAAGAAGGATGGCGGGCATCCTTGTGATGACCTCAATCTAACGCGACGGATTCGCCGCGTGGAGGAGGACTAAGATAAAGTGGAAGATGAGCAGGCCGCTGAAAAACGCAGAGACGCAGAGAATGAAGAGGAGTGACGCAGAGGAAAGACGGCTCTCCTCTATCCTTTGCGAAACTCAACACTCTACCTCTGGGTCTCTGCGTTTTCTTATGCAGCCGGAATCAAAACGGAGCTCTCTCATGCCGATCGAGTGTTGCTCGCATTTTGCCCGCCAGCCCGGCTCCTTCGCGCGCCAGGCCTTCCTTTTTCAACAGCCTGTTAGGATGAAGAGTGGACCGCCACCGCCTTGCCTCTGCCCGTTCCGGCAAGACAGGCAGGGATATTACACCCTGCCCGTCCGCCGCATTGGTGATTGCGGTAGGGGCGGCTTTTAGGCGCCCATTCCTTCTTCAAACGAGCCCGCGGCGGCGGGCCATTGGAGATTGTCGCGCACGTAGGCGATGCCGTTGGCGCTGGTGAAGTCGAGATCCTTGTAGGCGCTTTCCGCCTCAACGACGAGGGGCGCCGTCGCACTGCCCATGATCTTGTTATATCGCTGCGGATACCCGATGTAGATGAGCAACTCGGCGTAACGCTGCATGTTGATATCGCCCGTACCGAGGTCGGTAAACTGCATCGCTCGCCTGGGCCAGGCCGGCTCCATGGAGCGGAGCGGGAAGCCAGGGCGAATCACGAAGTTTTTGATATGCGCCGCCCATACATAGCTTCCGACCTTCAGGAAACGCTGCTCCCACGATTCGCCTTCCCAGCAGTGCGAAGGATCGGCATTCACGCCGAGCGTTTCGTCACCGTCGCAAATCTTGACCAGGTTGAGGAAATCATCGGCCGTGGATGCCGCCGTGCCCGGATGAATTTCGTGGCACAGTTTGATGCCTAGTTTACGCGCGTGATCACGAATCTTCTTCGTCTTTTTCACGAAGCGCTCCTGGCCTTCCTTGATCAAATCATAGCCAGGACCGGCCCAGAATCCCCATGGATATCCCGTGGCCAATTCCCAGCCGAAGGCCACACCCCAAAACATAGGCATGATCTTGATGTCGAGTTCCGCGAGCAGATCAAGTAACTTAAGGATGTACTTTTCGGCCCACGCTTCGATCTGCTGGGGAGATTGCTTGGCGATATCCTTGGGGAGGAAAGGGCGGACCGTGGGCGACTCCGTCCACGCGGTCGTGTGCACCCAGATGGGGCAATGTGCGGAGACGCCATCGAGCTTCAGTCCTGCAGATTCAAAGGTTTGCTTAATCTCCTTGGGTGATTTGAAAAGCTTGCCGCCTTCCAGCATGTAGTTGCTCGGCTGCGCGCCGCTGGCTCCGGATTTTTTAGCGTACTCGAGAAAGGCCGCGAGCGATTTGGCGCCGTGCTGGGCGCCTTCGATAGATGGATGGTAAACGTTGTTCGGCATGGAAAATCGAAGGTTAAATAGGGGACAATGGCTTGACCTGAAAACACCTTGTAGGGGTCGGCCATGAGCTGATCAAGAGAGAAGAACGGCTTCTTTTCTGGCCAGCAAATGCAGGGGAAAGAGAGCGAAAAAACCCGCTGCACTTTGCCTGAATGCTCAGAAACGGAATCCAGGACTGCTCGAACTGCGATGAAAGGACGGTTCTAGCCGCGGGCGCTTTCCACCCGCTCCAAATACACCCGCGAAAGCGTCACGTACCGCTCGGCCCATCCACGAATAGACGCCTGTTCTTCCAGGGATAGCTGGCGAACGACGCGGGCAGGAGTGCCCAGCACGAGCGATCCCGGCGGAATCTTTTTCCCGCCGGTCACCACGGCCCCTGCACCCACGATCGACCGTGCTCCGATTTCCGCTCCGTCCAGGATGATTGAGCCGATGCCGACGAGCACCTCGTTATCCACCGTGCAGGCGTGCACCACGGCTTTGTGGCCCACGGTGACCCATTCTCCGAGCACGACCCCGCGATCCCGTTCCAAATGGATCACCGCACCGTCCTGCACGTTCGAATGAGGGCCGACGACGATACGATTAATGTCCCCGCGCAGGACTGCCTGGTACCACACGCTCGTTTCTTCGGAGAGGGTGACGTCGCCGATCAGCACTGCTCCCGGTGCGACAAATGCCGTGGAATGCACTTCCGGCTGGCGGCCCAAAAATCGGTCGATGTGCTCGCGATAATTCATGGCAAATCCTGGGCTGCCGTGGGCGGGAACGCAACTCTGCAACCCGCATAAATGCAGGGTTTCCGCGATCTTTGGTTGTTGTCGAGAAATACGTTGACGCTTGTTTGCGCTGTTGGCAAAAAAGCCGCCCATCGCTGGGTTCCCCTCGCTCAAGCTTTCTCAAACCACCCGCTACCGGTATTACAACTACGCACTCTCATGAACAAAGCAGAACTAGTCCAGGTTGTGCAGAAGAGCCTCGGAAAAGATACTCCTCGAGCCCAGGCGGAGCGCGCTTTGGATGCTGTCATCGACGCCATAAAGATGGGGCTCAAGAAAGGGCAAGCCATTCAGCTCGTGGGCTTTGGCACCTTTAAGGTCTCCGCCCGGAAAGCCCGGATGGGCGTGAACCCCAAGACGGGTGAAAAGATCAAAATCAAGGCCTCGAAAAGTGTAAAATTTGCCGCGGGAAAGGATCTCAAAGCGAAGCTCGGCAAATAAAGCCCCCCGGCTGTTTTTCCCCTAGGCTGAAGGTCCCCGTTTTGCATTTGGCAAAACGGGGTCTTTCTTTTTCGGGGAGTGCAGAAGAGTATAAATTTATCAGATGTGTAAGAGCATGGCGCGGAATGAGAAACGGACTGGGCGATGTCCCCATTTTTGAGGATTAAGATAAAGATAACCTCGAGGTTTAAAAGGATGACACCTTGAAATCCGAAGACACGGTTTCAGGCGTGCATCTTGCTATCACTTATTTTCTCAATTTTGCCGCGGATGCGCACCGCCCTCGAAAAAAAGATCTACCTTGGCTTCGCCGTCGTCCTGATGGTGTTACTCGCCATTGGGGGCTCCATGGCCTGGAGTTTTCGGCAATTTGTGGAAGCGCGGGGGCTCGTGCCTCACACGCAATTGACTCTCCAGAGCTTGCGAGAAGTCCTTTCCACCATGGTGGATGCGGAGACGGGAGTGCGGGGATACGTGGTGACCGGCAAGCGGGAATATCTCACGCCTTTCAGCGAGGCGGACCGGCGGGTAAAGCGTGAATTCAAGGCGCTGGACGACCTCGTCGCTTCCGATGAACAACGGCAGCGCCTGGATACCCTGCGCTGGCAGATCGCCCAGCAATTTACGCAGTTCCAGGATTTGATTGAAGCCCGGGACCGAAGTGGATTCGAAAGCGCCCGGGATCTGATGGCGGCGCGGGAAAGCAAGCAGACGATGGATAGCATCCGGAAACTCATTTCCACGATGGAGCAGGAGGAGTCCGAGCGGCTCGATTCCCGGACGAATGATTCGGAGAAACGCGCCAGCAATACGTTGATCGCGGTGCTCATGGGCAGCCTCCTGCCTTTGATTGCCTTTATCGTGATCCTCCGGCTCACACTTTTGGAGACGCGGGAAAGACGACGCGCCGAGCAGGCTTTGCGCGAATCAGAGGATTTCCAAACGCGCATGCTCGAAAGCAGCGGAGATTGCATTCAGGTGGTGGAAATGGATGGCCGGCTCGTATCCATGAACGCGGAAGGCCGCAAAAAAATGGGGGTGAAGCGATTTGCGACCATGGCAGGAACGCCGTGGGTTGATTTCTGGCAGGGAGAGAGCAACGCCCTCGCGCGAAATGCCATGGAAGAGGCGCGCAAAGGAGAAACCGCGCGTTTTCAGGGATTGTGCCCCACGGCGGGTGGTGTCCCGAAATGGTGGGACGTCACGGTGACGCCGATTCTTGGCTCAAACGGAAAGCCGGAGAAACTGCTGGCGGTGCTGCGGGACATTACCGAAGGCCGTGCGGCCCAGGAAAAGTTCCGCATCCTTTTCGAGCAATCCGCCAACGCGCATTTGCTGTTCGATGAGACGGGGATCCTGGATTGCAACCCCGCCTGCCTTGACTTGCTGCACTGCAAAAAGAAAGAGCAGGTTCTGGGACGCCAGCTTGCGGATTTCTCACCGAAGCTACAGCCCGACGGCTCGAATTCCGCGGAGCGGCTTTCCGAGATTCACAACCTGGTGTTGCTAAGCGGCAGCTTAAACTTTGAATGGACCCATCGACGCATCGACAAGGAGGAGTTTCCGGTGGATGTGAATATGACGGTGGTAGAATTCAATGGCCGCCAGGTGTTGCTCGCGATCTGGCACGACTTGTCGGAGCGCAAACGCGCGGAAGCGGCCCTGCGGGAAAGCGAGGAGCGTTTCCAGGCCTTCATGAATCACAGCCCGGCTGCGGCCTTCATCAAGGATTCCGATGGCCGTTACTTGTATATTAACAAGATTTTCGCCGAGAGATTTAGCGTTTCGCTGGAAGGCTTTGTGGGGAAATCCGATTTCGACTGGCTCCCGCCGGAGAATGCGCGCGCGGTCTCGGAGAACGACCGGCATGTGCTGGCCTCGGGCAAGATGTCGCGGGTGAACGAAATTGTGCCGACGACGGATGGACAGAAGGTCGAGTGGCTCGTCTTGAAGTTTCCCATGCAAACTTCGGACGGGCGCAAACTGCTCGGCGGCGTCGGCATCGATATCACCAAACAGAAGCGCGCCGAGCGTGCCTTGAAAGAAAGCGAGGCCCAATTCCGCGATCTTTTCGATGACGCTCCGGTCGCATATCACGAGCTCGATACGGAAAATCGGCTGACGCGGGTGAATGAAACCGAGCTCGCGATGCTTGGCTATACTGCCGAAGAAATGGTGGGTCGCCCCGTGTGGGATTTCATTGTCGAGGATCCGGAAGACGATAACATCCCCGTGGAGATTGCGGCAGAGCTTCGCCTCGAGGCCACGCAGAGAACCTTTCGCCGCAAGGACGGCACCGAGATTCCGGTGCTGATGCGCCACCGTCTCATCGCGGATGGAGATGGAAACGTCAAAGGCATGCGCTCGACGCTGCAGGATATCTCGGCCTTGAAACGCACCGAGCGCGAGTTGCGCGCTGCCGAGGAAAAGTACCGCTCCATTTTCGAAAACTCCATCGAAGGAATTTTCCAGACCACGCCGAACGGACGTTACTTGAACGTCAATCCGGCCATCGCCCAGATTTTCGGCTACGAATCTGCCGACCTGCTCATTTCAGGCATCACGAATATTGCGAAGCAGCTTTACGTCGATCCCAATCGCCGGGCGGAGTTCATCGCGCACATGGAGCAAAAGGGGGAGATCGCCGATTTCGAATCCGAGATCCGTCGAAGAGACGGAAGTAAAATCTGGATTTCGGAACACGCGCGCGCCGTGCGCGATGCCCAGGGAAAGACGCTCTATTACGAAGGCACGGTGATGGATATTACGGAGCGGCGTGAAGCTGAGGCGACCATCACCAGCGCCCGCGACGCGGCGCTCGAATCCGCGCGCCTGAAGAGCGAATTTTTGGCGAACATGAGCCACGAAATCCGCACGCCCATGAACGGCATCATTGGCATGACGGGTCTCCTGTTCGATACGGAGCTTTCCGCGAAACAGCGCGACTTTGCCCAGACGATCAGCACTAGCGCCGAAGCGCTGCTCACGATCATCAACGACATCCTCGACTTCTCCAAAATCGAGGCCGGCATGCTGGTTTTCGAGGAGATCGACTTCCAACTGGAACAGGTGGTGGAGGGTGCGGTCGAGCTCCTCGGAGAACGCGCATTGAGCAAAGGGATCGAGCTCGCTTCCCTCGTGCATGCAGACCTGCCGGCCGCCTTGCGTGGCGATCCTGGCCGTCTGCGGCAGGTGCTCACCAACCTCATCAGCAACGCCGTGAAATTCACCGAAAAAGGCGAGGTGGTGGTGACCGCTGAGAAAGAGGTGGAGACGGATACAGATGTGCTTGTGCGTTTCACCATAGCCGATACGGGGATCGGCATCCGACCCGAAGCACAGGCCAATCTATTTCAAGCGTTTGTGCAGGCCGATGGTTCGACGACGCGCCGCTACGGCGGGACGGGATTGGGCCTGGCGATTTGCAAGCAGCTCGTGGAACAGATGGGAGGAGAGATCGGTGTGCAGAGCGAACTTGGAAAAGGGTCGCGTTTCTGGTTTACGGCGCGGTTTCCGAAGCAGGAGGAATTTTTGGGCATCGCGCCGATACAGCCTCCAGAGCTTCGCGGTATCCGCGTGCTCACGGTCGATGACAACGCCAGCAACCGGCAAATCTTTGGACACCTCTTTGCTGCGTGGGGGATGCGGGAACAGCAGGTTTCCAGCGGAAAGGATGCGATCGACACTTTGTTGCGGGCGGCGTCGGATGCGCAGCCCTTCGATCTGGCTGTTGTCGATTTGCACATGCCAGAGATGGATGGCCTCACTTTCGCTCGCATGATCAAAGCGAATCCGAAGCTATCGGCCATTCGGCTGGTGATGCTAACTTCGCTTGATCATCACGAAACGCCGGAGGCCATGCATGAAGCAGGAATCCAAACGCACCTCGCGCGTCCCATCAAGCAATCGCAACTGCGGGAATGCCTGATCTCCGCGATGTCCACGCAGACGCATACCCTTCTTGCAGGATTATCGGAACTGAGGCCGGTGGGCCCGACGCCGGCGGCACGTAAGGCGGGTGATCTGCGCATCCTCATCGCCGAAGATAACATCGTGAACCAAAAGGTGGTGCTTCACCAGCTGCAGCGGTTGGGGCATGTGGCGCATGCCGTGGACAATGGACGCCTCGCCCTCGACGCCATGCGTGGCACCGATTTCGACATCATATTTATGGATTGCCAGATGCCAGAGCTCGATGGATTCAGTGCGACGAGGGAAATCCGCCGCCGGGAAGGGGATAATAAGCACACTTGGGTTGTGGCAGTGACGGCCAACTCCCTGGCGGGTGATCGCGAAAAATGTCTGTCCGCAGGCATGGACGACTACGTCAGCAAGCCGGTGAAGCCCGGTGATCTTCAGGAAGCGATCGACCGCTTTCAAGTGGTGAGAGACGCGGATCATCCGATCGAAATGCCTGCATCGCCGAAAGGCGTCGCGGATGCTGTGGATCTCTCGCTTTTAGGTGGGTTCCGAGATATCGAAGATGGCTCGGAGAGCCTTTTGACCAAATTAATCGACGTGTTTTTAGACAACAGCCCGAAACTTCTCGCGGATGCCCGGATAGCTTTGGAAAAGCACAATGCTTCCAGCGTCAGCCAGGTAGCTCACACGCTGAAGGGCAGTTGCAGCAATTTTGGCGCGGAACGTTTGCGCCAAGCGTGTTTTGTACTGGAACAAGCGGGGGCTCAAGGTGATCTTTCCCGCGGTTTCGAAATGCTCGCCAACATCGAAAAAGAATATCACCGTGTCCGCGTCGCGCTCGAACGTGAGCGTCTTGTTCCCACCCTGGCATGAAGATTTTGATCGCAGAAGATGATCCCGTCTCCGTAAAGATCCTCCAGATAACTTTGGAGCATTCGAATCATCAGGTCGTGACGGCGGCCAGCGGTTCGGAGGCATGGGAAATTTTTGATCGCGAGCCGATTCGCGTCCTCGTGAGTGACTGGATGATGCCAGGCATGGACGGCCTTGAGCTTTGTCGAAAGGTGCGTGGCCGGCCCAAGACGGACTACACGTATTTCATCCTCCTCACCGCGATTAACACCGGCCGTGACAATCTGCGCCAGGCAATGGATGCAGGGATCGATGATTTCTTAGTCAAGCCGCTGGATCGTGAAGCGATCATCATGCGGTTGCGGGTAGCCGAGCGGATCCTTGAGTTCACGCGGCAGATTCGGCAATTGAACGAATTGCTGCCGATCTGCATGTACTGCAAGCGAATCCGCGACGACAAAGATTACTGGCAGCAAGTGGAAGCTTATCTGCACACGCACACGGGGAGCAATTTTTCCCACGGAATTTGCCCTGATTGCTTTGCCAAGGAAATGCGCGGGATGCCCGTGCGTCCGCCGCTCCGTGTGTCTCCGGCGCCGGGAACTGCCGGAGCAGGGGAGCCGGGCGGAGCCGCTGGCAAGCCGTAGCTGGAGATCTTCGCGAAACCGCGGTGAGACCTCCATTTCGCCCGCTGAAGTCAAGTGGTTACTTGTGGAACACTCTGCATTTCCTAACTAAGCGAAGGAAATGAACGATACCTCGCGAACCTTGGTGCGATTTAGCGACATTGCTGCCGCGCTATAGCTTACGGCGGAGGTCCTTTGGACGGCACCAATTCGTTGATGTTCGTACTGTCACCCGCGGATTTGAAGTCATTGTGTGGCCCGCTCGTCAGTGAAACCGCTGTGCCGTTCACGATGACCGATACCACCGTCTCCGCCACGAACCCGTAGGTGGTTTCGTTTTCCGCAGAATCAAAGCCGCCGGCCACGATGATCTTGGCAATACTGGAGAGGATATTCGAGACGTTTGAACCAGAGATTAATGCGTCATTCTGGGTGCCGAATTCGAAGTCGTTTCCTTCGACGGCGCCTGCGACGATGTTCGTAGCTTCCATGGTGCCCGACTGCTCCGTATCGTTATTGGCCTTGGTTTGCACGGTGCCAATGCTCGCATCTGCGTTAATAGGCGAACCATTGATGTCGTAACCGGCAAGAATGTTCGCGAAGGAAACATTGCCATTCACCGTGATCATCTTGATTGCCAAAGCCTGCGAACTCGTCTTCGGCAGCAGCAATCCGCCGGCAGTGATGTTTACCGTATTGCCACTGCACCCGGAGAATTGTCCCTCGATTTCTCCCACTTCAATCGTGCCGATGTTGCGCTGAGCAAGGATGGAGCCGGAATTGAAGCCAAAGCCGCTTTCCAGGCGCCCACTGATTTTCACGGACACGATGTCGCCCGTTTCTGCAACGATCGCGCCGCTCTCCCGCCCGCCACTTCCCGTGACATTGCCGCCGCCTTCCTGGAACGGATCAATGGACGGGTCACCCACGACGACCTTGAGAATCGTCCCCGCACGGATTTCCCCCGAGTTCGGTGAATTGTTTCCTACGATATTGTGCCCGACCACGACGCTCTTAATCGTACCCGCGGCATAGACCTGGCCGAGTTGCGGATTGGAGCTTTCGATCGTGCTATCATAGCCCCCGTTTCCACCGATGAGTGAGCCATTGATGGTCAGGCTGTTGATATCGCCGCCGGTGACAATCTTTCCGGAATCGAAGCCGCTGCCGCCCTCGACATTACCTGTAATAAGGATCGTACCGAGCCCAAGATTACTTCCAATTAAGCCGCTGCGCTCGCCGGCACTGGTCCCGCAAGAAGTAAAAAAGCTTGGCCCACCGATCAAAGAGCCGGGATGGCCCTGGGTAGCCACCGGTGCTTTTGCACGCAGCCCGGGCTGAACAATCGTGCCCGGTGTTCCTAAAGTAACACTTCCAATGTGACCGTTGCTGAAGATGCTTCCGGAGTCGTCTCCATTCCCGCCGGCGACGTCTCCACCGATTTTCACCGTGCCGATGTCGCTGGCCGAACTGTTATCGCCTGTAGTCTCGATTACTCCGCTATTTTCGCCGTCGCCTCCAAACACGGAACCCCCTACCGTTACACTGTTGATTTTTCCGCCGCTGAGCACTGCGCCAGAGTTAAAGCCGATCGGGAGTCCTGGTGTGGCAATGTTGGTACCGACCACGTCTTCTTCTTGGAGGGAGCCGCCGTCAATGTTTCCGCCGATGGTGACCGTGCCCATGTCGCCCCCACTGCGAACCCCGCCCGTAAATGCGTTGCTGCCGCCTTCCAAGCTCTCCTGGATATTCACAGTGCCAAGCTTGCCTTGGGCAACGATGCTGCCGGAGCCGAAACCGTCGGCTCCAAAGACGCCCCCCCCTACGGTTACCTTCGTGACGTCAGAAGCGCCCAGCACCGTTCCGCTCTGTGGACCGCTCCCGCCATCGATATCGCCGCCAATGGAAACGAGACTGACGACTCCGAGCGCACCTACTGATCCGCTTTGGTTCCCATCATCACCGATCAATGAGCCTGTAATAGTGACGCTATCCAGCGCACCTTTGCTCACAATGTTGCCCGAATTTGGTCCGCTTCCTCCGCGAACGTCTCCGTCCACTTGGACGGAATGGACAGACTTTGAACTGCCCACCGCGCCGCTTTGAAGGCCGGAGCCACCGATGATGGAACCATGAATGACCACTGTTTTGATCGGCCCATCAGAAGCGACGTTTCCAGAATTGTCATTGGTGCCGCCGGTGAGATTTCCATCGATGGTCACCGTGCCAATGCCATCCACGCTTCGGATTGTGCCGCTGCGAATTCCGTCTCCGCCGACCACGTTGCCGTGCACATGGACGCTGGTAATCATCCCATTGCTGGCGATAGTCCCGCTCTCCAATCCGCCGCCGCCGGTGATTGAGAGCCCGACATCGACCGAAGTCATATTCGTGGATACCACTTGCCCGGAGCTATCCGCCGCGCCGCCGGTGATGCCACCGGTGATCGTGACCTGGCCCATTCCGTGATTGCTAGCCAGCCGCCCGCTGCGCACTCCTGCGGCGTCGGTACTGCCCGTGATATCTCCGCCGATGGTCGCTGTGGTAATAGAGCCGCCCGCGAAAATGGTACCGGAATCTGGACCCGCTGCTCCGGTGATGTTGCCGGTGACGGCGACGGTCTTGATATTGCCCGAAGCGCGAATGGAACCACTCTTCGAATCTGTGCCGCCGACAACTGAACCATGGATATCGACTGTGCCGATTTTGCCGGAAGCACCCGTGGGGCCGCCGGTTACTAAAAGCGTGCCTTCAACATCGCCGTGCGATTCGAAAGTGCCGATGCCACCGAAAACGTTATCGGTAATTGTGCCTCCGCTGGCCTGGGTGTCAGTCCCCTCAACCGCCAGGGAATTCACTTCCAGCCGTTTGAGGGCCTGTGTTTTCGCGTTGCTATCGCCGGCATTAATCGCGCCCAAGTCGCCGCCGATGATGACGTTGCCCAAATCAAGATTAGTCGCATCGATCAGGCCGACGTCCACATGCCCGGTCGTGTTACTCGTTACGGTGATGCTGAGATTGGTTCCTTTGAAAATCGAATTCGAAGTCAGGTCGAGCAATTGCAATATCTGACCGCCGCCGGAAGCAGCGAAATGCGCGGCGGCCGTGAGGTCCGCATTGGCTCCTTTCGAACTGCTCACCGTGACCGTGTCTCCATCGACGTCGGTAAAGGTGATCATCGCCGCGGGGGCGATTCGTTGTTCCAGGATCTCAACGATACGATGCGAAGGGGCCTTTTTAGTCATCACGGGTCGGCGGGCGTCGGACGAGATACGTCCGAATGGTGGAAATTGCACGATGCAAGCGGATACCCGCCGTAGGGCCATTTGTCAAACCCGAACCGGCCTTCGGCGGGGTTCTGGGAACCCCGTGCGCGATTTCTTCCTGCTCAGCGCTTTTTGTTTCGGCTGGGGCGCCGCAGGCCGGTGAAAATCCCGGTTATTGCGGTGATCAGTCCTAGCGCCGAAGGTTCCGGCACAGCCACGACTTCGGAGGCGGCGAACGAGCTGTTGTGGTCGATCACGGCCCAGACGCGATCGTTGATCGGGTCCACTCCGAAATTGCCCAGGGTGAATTCCGTATTGGGATCGTATGCGCCGATGAATTTCTGTTGCTGCGCACCGCCATCGCTATCTCCAAACACAGCGTTTACGAACGTAGTTCCATTGAACCACGAAAGGAAAAGATCAGTTTCGTTCGAGCCCGGGGTGATGGCTGCTTCGTTATAGTCGAGTTGAAGCACAAACTTATCGGTGCCGGTGCCGTGGAAATCAACGATGTCGCTGACTAGTGTTCCGCTCAGGCTCGCTGAAAAATTCCCTGCCGGGTTGAAATCGACCGAGACATTGGAGCCCTGGCTGGATTGCCCATCCAGCACGGTGACAGTGGTATTGTTTCCCGTGTTGAGCGGTGAAGTGGATATGAGCCCAGCGTAGGTGCTGCCTTGGGTGACGACCACCGGTGTTCCCGGCGAGACGGGCTGGAGCGTTGCCGTGGTGCCCGGGTCCACGGTCGAGGCGGTTAGTACCAGCGCGTTGGCTGTGAAGCTGGGCTTGAGGACGACGGAGCCGGAAATGCGCAGCCCTAGATAGTTGGCGAAGGCACCGGTTTCGGATCCAAAGTTTGTGACGGCAAAGCTTTGGCCTATGGTCGGGACAAACCCATTGGTGAGTGAGACCTGCAGGGTGCCATCCAGCGTGGCATTTCCGCTGATGTCGAGATGGCTATAGTTACTTGGCGTGCCGAAATTTCCCTGGTCAACCGGGTCTGTGCCGCCCAACTGGAGGCTCAGTTTTCCAGCAGAGGTTTGCAGGTAATCGCCGAATACATCGATCGTACTTCCTGCGCTGATGCTGATGGTGCCTTCGTTGCGAACGGGAGCTGGAGAGCCGGGTGATAAATAGGAAACGAGAGTGATCGCGTCGCCAGGATTGGTGGAGATCGTCCCGCGATTGGTGAATTTCATCTGATTGTTATAACCACCAAGGCCGTCGGGTATGCCGCCGATGATGCCAGTGCCTGTGATCGTATTGTTTACGTTGATCAAATGATTCTGTGAGGGATCGAACGCATTGGCGTCACCCGCGATGACATGGGTGCTGCCGCCATTGAAGAGGTTGAGGGTGCCGCCACCGGTCAAGGTGACCTGGCCGTTGATATACAAAGAGCTGTTGCCGCCAAAGGGGTTATCCGGATCATCAAAGTAGATCGTGCCGGTGTTGGTGAAAGTGCCACTCAGGGAAACCTGGGCGCTGTACAGCTTGACGTTGAGGCCGCCTTCCAGAGCGACGTTGTTAAATACCGTGGGATTGCTGATGCCGTCGTAATAAACCGCCATGCCTGAGCCCATGCTGCCGTCCCCGGTGATGGTCACGTTGTTTAAAGTAACATTGGTGCCATCACCAAAGTTTATAGGGCTGCCAATCTGTAACGTGCTGGAAGCGCCTGTCACATTGATGGCGGCGTTGTCAATGACCGTGCCGTAATCAAAGGCCAAAAGCCCGCCGTCGGTGGCTTTAAGCGTGCCGTTGGATAGATGGACGGTGGACAGTTCCACTAGGGAAGGGCCATTGCCAAAAAACTGCGAGTCGCCGGCGCCTTTGGCTTCAATCACGCCGCCGGTGTTGTCCACCGGGGTGATATCAAAAGAACCTTGAGTGCCGATGATCGTCAGATAGCCGCCGTCGATGGCGTGAATCGTTCCGCTGTTAACCAGGCCGCGATCCGCATCAGGCGCGATGGTTAGCGAATCATTGCTGCGCGCTTCAATGGTTCCCTGATTGGTAATCT